>ENA-OREC01000627-OREC01000627.1-marine-metagenome-genome-assembly--contig:-NODE-627-length-14757-cov-13.400613_pt1 | contig 14757 bp, 10 predicted proteins | sample MGYA00248626_ERZ508543 | MGnify/ENA primary metagenome ERZ508543 (study PRJEB26211, sample SAMN05518279) | marine metagenome | isolation source: Puget Sound, Washington, USA | host: Bankia setacea... | reverse complement strand
TACTTCTACACTAGAACAGACCTTTAAGACTTGGATATACTTCTACACTAGAACAGACCTTTAAGACTTGGATATACTTCTACGTTAGAACAGACCTTTAAGACTTGGATATACTTCTACACTAGAACAGACTTATACAGTAGAACAATGTAGTGATTTGAGATTAACAATATAGACCTCTCAAGTCTGTTGGTACTTTCCTCTGACTGATACTTTCATCTTTTACAACCTGTCATGAGTGTGCTGTATTAATAACCCTTTTTATAGATGTTACTTAACTTTATAGATGTTTTATCACTTCTACTTCTCTACCAGCAGTGTTCTAATAGACAACCTCCTTTTTAAACACCAACAAAAACTAACCCCCTTCACACTGTCCTTCCTACCCTTTTATTTTACATGTTATTGTAATATATAGTACTACTAGGATATTTGACATAGATATAGTGTTGAGCCGTTGATTACTGTAAATTGAGTCATTTCTGTGTTAATGAAATCTCTGAAAAATTTCCTTGAATGGCATAAATGTTAGTTATTAAAATTTGAACCTCTTTGAGTCTTTATTATTACATGTGATTAATTATTTGTCAATTACTTGCACTCGCAGTCATTTTCTTGTATACTATGGTTAAAAATGAATGTGTGCATGGTAACCAATCTACAATAACAAGGTGGCAATCTGTTAACACAAGATCACTCCTCCAAGATTTAATACTGCAACAATTGTGGGTGATATGCAGGTTAAACTAAAAGGTTCATGAATCATTCACATGTCGACAGGATTGTATGGTATTTAGACATGGATATAGTGGAACTAATTGAAAATAACACTAAATCAATTACATAATTTATATTAAAAAAATATTTTCATTCAAACTTACATTTTTCCTTTAATCATTATCTTAGATTATCTGTTAACAAATTGTTACACCTAAATGGTCACTAAAATGCAAAATATAATATCAGTTCTTGTTAAAGTTGTCCCCATGCTTTTCTAGTCAATTGACACATGTAATTTGCTATGATAATCACTTGTATCTAGTACTGCTTTGGGATACTGTTTCTATTTTGTACTGGTTTATTTCTCATTTGGTGTTATCTGTTGTTTGTTTGCAGGACTTTGTGTTTTATGCACCTAGATTACGAATCAACAAGCGTATCCTAGCGCTATGCATGGGCAATCATGAACTGTACATGCGCAGACGTAAACCAGACACCATCGAGGTCCAGCAGATGAAGGCCCAGGCCAAGGAAGACAAAATGGCCAAGCAGACCGAGAAAGCAAGACTGGAGATTGAACGCCAGAAACGTGACGATGCCGAGAGCAAGAGGAAGGAACTGGAAGAAATGCTTGAACGTTACAAGGAAGAGAGTGAACGAAACAGGAGAGGTGTGTGCAGACAGTACTTCTATAATGTTGACATAAGTAGTCCAGCTGGTGTTGTAAACTGTACACTGTGGACCCTGAAAAACTGTTAAACATGCATCGTTAGCTAAAGCTTATTGAACCCTGGACATGTTTTGCTTCAAGAGAAAAGGTTTTGAAGGTCTGATGTTAGTTTTTAAGTGTATATGAGTACTTAATAAAATGATGCAATAAAACACATGCAGCAATTTCTTTAAATAGATTTATAAGACATGTAAGACTTTAACCATTAACTTCCTGATGACCTTTTAATTAAGAAATAAAACATCAGTACCTGTGTTTTATCGCAGAATAAGATATAGGTACGAGTTTGGGTGCGTGCTGGCGCACTCGTGCTTTAATTCATACGCGCTAGCACGAGTGCTTTAATTACATGCATCCGAACGAGTACGGATATTTTATTCTGCGATAAAACACGAGTACCGATGTTTTATTTCGATTCTAAGACGGCAATACCTATTGTGCCTCTACAATGCGCTGCACTAGTTTTTTTAGAAAGCTTATATTGACAGGATGTTGTTTGGTTACGCGGACTGTAAAGGTAATAAGCACGGACCCATATATTAACAGATAAATAATACACAGTTTGTGCCCTTCTTTGTGCATAGGAGAACATCACAGAACCGTTTTAGAATATTTTATATATTGTCATATTTATCTGCACATTCATCAGGGGAGACAATCCGATTAAATAATTACCTTTGTTAATAGAACTCGGCAATAGTTTCCTTTTCAAATTTCATCAGTATATGTTTTGTGTTTTCAGCCTTGGAGGAGTCCAATGGTCGTATAGGACAGTTAGAGAAGGTAGTAGATGACTACAACAAAGCCCAGGAGGATATATCTGATCAGAGACGTAAAGCTGAGGAACTGGAAATGCAACTCCAGGAATCAGCCAGCATGCACGAGGAGGAGAAACTAAGACTGGTAAATACTCTCTTGTTAGTGTAAAAAGAAATTCCTTTCCATTGCATTTTGAAAGGCTTTGTGTAACTTTCAGCTATCCTGCTCTGTTAATTAGGACATTTTCACGTATGCAGAATTAACCATTAATTTTCTGTTTACAAGTGTTTGTATTCATGGGACATTTATAGTCGGTCTTTGTTATAAGGTATCATTGGTTATTCATTATTTCATGAAATTTGCAAATCTTTGTTCTCATAAATAATAGCCCGCTTACAGTATTTGATCATACAAAACCTTTTTTTTTTAAATTTCGTTGAAAGAAATCCTTTTTGTGGCTATATATCGTAGTGGAAAACCAGGAATATAAGTAAAATTAATTTTATTTGCTGACAAAGTAGTGTCAAGATTAACGATTAGTATGACACTTACAGGGTAGATTGACCATAAGCAAGATGGTTTGAAGACATTACAGAGTACTGAAACAAAAGAACCAGTTTTGGGTTTGAAGTAAGATTATTGAAGCCCTCACTCACTGTTGGCCATTATTTGTATGTTTACAGGAGGCAGAATACAATGCAGCTAAGGCTGAGATCGAGAGCAGTGAGAACAGGTTGGCTGAGAAAGATGATTTGATGTCCAACATGCAGAGTCAGTTAGTGGAGGCTAGAGAACAGGCAACGAAGGACCAGGAGGCTCTACTGAAGGCCATGGAACAGATGCATGTGAAGGAAGACAAGGAGGAGGAGGATACTGAACATGGAGGTATGTATCTACTCTTTAGTGCTATACATTGTAGGCTAATGCACACCAATTATCACAACCTCTAATTCTATTGTTATCATAGGGTATAGTGAAACAAGGAAAATACATTACAGATTTGAAAACTGGGGAAATTTAAGGTGATCTAGCAATATTTAAGCCTGGGATGTGGGTTGATTCTAAACTTTCTAGGTATATGTTGTTTTAGCACACCCTGCAAATCTACATAATAAACCAATAGGTTATAGGAAGTTTAATGGTGTTTCTAACATGAGACTGCTGGTTGTTCTGTTAACACTGGGCAATTGTTTATCCCAGAGCTTACTGTAAGTCTGTACACGGTAGCTTTACATGATGCTTACTATTTGTTTGTAGATGCCAATCTCCAGGAGTATGAGAACATGGAGAGTATGCCCAGACCAGAGGAAGACAGGGAAATGGAAATTGAGAAGAACAAGCGCCTTCAGCAGCAATTGAAGGTAACCTATTACTCACTGAAGAGCATATTAACTACAGTGCGAAAGGGTCTTATCTTATTTGTTATTCAATAGCACTTAGAATCTTTTCGCATTCAATTCTTGATATAGTAAATGCAAAAACTATCCCCCAATGATTATGAACTAAGTATATTGTATATTGTCTATGAAGCAGAAAATTTCCTGTACTTAGTATGCATATTGTCTATGTGATGTTAGATAATTAGGTTGCAACATTTATGAGATTCCTCTTCATTATTACCATTGACTTACTGTTGGGGGCATAACATTTTGTGATCATATTAAAATAGACAATTAAGCTGGCACTTAAATTCAAGTGTTGTTTTATATAAAGATGTTACCTAAAAAATACATTTGTTATCATTTAAATTCCTTGTTCAGCGGAAGCCATGAAAATTAGTCTGAGAACGATGATTTTACGATATCTCCTAGTTCATATATTTTGTGCGAGTGATTGCTATTGGGTTGTAAAGGCAATTCCAGCATATACATTGTTAATGTCAGTCTTCCAAGAGTTTGAGATAACTTTGGTTAGGATGCATATATCCTGTTTAAACTTGCTATACTACCATACACACCTTGACCTTGCTATGACATTCAGGATGATATGGTCAAGTTCAAGGTCATGACCATATAATGCATGATTGTCTCTTTGTTCAATATCACATGAGAATCTTGCCATTGGTTTGCAGGAACTTGAGGCTGAGCTTCACGAAAAGAAAGACGAGGACAAACAAACACGCAACGACAAGTTACACGCTGAAAATGTCAAACAAGGTCGTGATAAGTACAAAACATTGAAACAGATTCGTTGCGGCAACACGAAGAAGAGAGTAGATGAATTTGAATCCATGTAGTTGGATATTGATTCATAGACATTTATGGAAATATTTTTTGTATAGAAATCATGAATACACAATTCACCAAATACAAGGTCAATGCATCTTTATCAAGCTAAGTGGTAGACTGTCAGCGAAGGCTCATGGAACATGTAGACATTTGTAATTTATATAAACTTGTTTAGTTATACCATAAGTGCCAATATGTAATCCATGCTATGTTAAAAACTGCCAGTTAAGAGCTTATTCAAGACTAAAATGTGCTGATATCAATCAACTATTATAACCAATGCATGTCGATTTAACTTTTCCAATAAACTGAGATTTTTTAAAAGGTATTTTTTCGTTTACCTGTTTGATTAGCAATTAAAGAAACATTTCATTTTCCATTTAGTATATAGCATATAAAGTATTAAAACATTGGCTTCCTGACAGACTTGGGATGGTTTTACTGACCGGCTTGTGAATGGGGAGTGAACAGGATTGGAGATACTGTAACAATATTTATATATACGCGCCTGTACTTTGTGTTTTGTTGTCTGTGTATGTAAGGCTTTCAATACAATGTGATGGGTTGTACAGGTGATGCAATGTGAACAAATACAATTAAAAGTGCTTGTCAATTAGACCCGATCTTACTGTTCAGCCGATCATTTAGTATTGTTGTTGGAAATGAAACTGCGTCTGTGTGTTATAAAGGCTGGAAAGTGATTTATTGCTAGAAACAAAGCTTCGTGGTTCAAAACTATATACACCTTAGTATTGCCTCTTAGAACAAAGTTTGTGATATGTATTCTCTCTTCCTTTCATTGTAAACCTTCATATTATCAAGTGAAGTCTAAAGCCGTAATCAATACACAATAGTACAATAGTACCTAAAACTTGATACCTTTTTTCGGGTGATTATTATCAGTCTGATTTCTATTGCATATTTATCCAAGAGTTTAGTTTCTGTTAGAACAATCCTTGTCCAACTATTAAAGAGATATAAAGTAGTGATTTTTAAGTTTGAAAGGGACCAAGTTTTAGTTGAGAGAGATTTCCTCATCACCAGCTTGCACATGTATCACAGCCAACACTATATTATTTTTGTATATAATTGTAAAAATGATGTTTGCAGTTGGTGAAGGTTAGAATTGAGCAGTAAATGTCCCTGGTTGAAACTAATAGTAGAAGAAAAACATGCAGCTAACTTTAAAACAGCGTTTATTTTTGTTTCTGTAGAATGATGTTTTATTAAGTGAGTAGACATTTCAGTTCAAAGTTAGTTACAAACTGCACAGTAACTTGCCATTGGACAGAAAGTTGTAAAAATGAAATGTAGCTGTAGGTAAAACTGCTGTCCAAATTTCAAATCATTCAACAAAATCACTTTGGCACGTATGTATATTAATTTTATTTCAATACAAAATGGTGAAAAAATCGTAGTTATAATTTTGTTTTGTATTATACAGGTATATTTGCTACATCTCGTTGTTTTTTTCCTCTGGATGATTGTGTTCAGACATTTAAATCATTGCAGTCATATATAAAAAGACATGTAGTCATAATAATGTGTGTCCGCGGCTAGATAGTAAAGTATGACTGTATTTCCACTATCCATAACTAGTAGTCTTTTGTTATGTTTACAAATACCATTTTGAGTTGTTTATACATTTTTGTATTCAGTAGAGGTGTATTTTACAGCCTGTTTTTCACATTGCCCGTATATATACAGTGGTAATACAATAGTGCACAAGACTCCACTCTTAGACATCATAAGTCTGTATGAGCTTAGGGGAATCAAAGCTAAATGCAACTTTTCAAACAATTCCACTGCTTCTCTATGCTCCTGGTAGCTGATTGTGTATGTTTGTAATGAAAACCATGTGATATTTTCTGGATAGGTCACATGTATAGGTTAGATGATCAAATATATTTGGATTTCTTGTGATGTGACATGTAATCATAATCTTGTTTTAATGATTTGCTTTTCTGTTGTCTTGGTAACAGAACAGTGTTTGTTTCCATGGTTACAGAAACAGTGTATTCACAATGCAACATTTAAACAGAAATGTATTAATGTTCCGTATCTTCTTACACAATCTTAATTCCTTTTTATGTAAAAAAACTTTAAATTTAATTCGGTGATTTTGAACAGAATATCAAAACATGCATTCCCAACAATAGGTAAATTAGTTTTATATATAAATGCACAGATTAAGATAAATATTAAATTATTTAAACCAATTCTTTGGCCAGTGTATTGCTTTTTTCTGCTATCATTATATGTGTTTGGACACTTAATTGGATGTTACAGTATATACAGTGACTAAAATCAAATTTCTCACCTGCATGTATGTTTCTTGGTTTTGTCCGTCTGCTCTGTCTCGCCGAGATTAAGTGATAATCATGTGCAGATATTGTTAAAGGTTTCGGCTACGAAAGTTTGACAAGATACATGTAACCTTTCTCTATGAAAGTACTAATAAAATTAAACCATTCCATACAGTCTTCTTTTATATTTACACCGCTATCCAATGGTCAACTTGGACTAATCGCTGGTTGGTGGAAAGTTGCACATCATTGGTATATCATTTATTATTGAGGTACTGTAAAATGGGTGCTATGCACCAGACTTAATTTTTGCCATGGTCAGGCTACATGAATGGGAGTTATTAGCAAATAACACATGACATCACAACAACACATGAATTTATAAACTCACTAGTAAGCCTTTATGATGCAAAATTTTGAAGCCACATTTCCCCCATATGTGATTAAAACATAGAACACAGACAGACCTACACACATTAACCACACAAAGAAACTCTTATTTATCAAAAAAGTCATTTCAATATTATTTTACATCAAAAATTGTGTTTGTTTGTGTGCGAAATAATTGAAACCCCCCAGATTACAACGATTGAATCACAACATTATTTCCTATACATAGAGAAGGGAGAGGAGTGGCTTTCAGCTTAAACACAGTTTGAATTATAAAGGATAAGATTTTCACATTGCAGTGTGTCCATTGAATTCTGGTTCAGGTTTTCACTGCTATCTATAAAGTCCTACACATCAATTACACACATAACTTAGAAACTATAGCATGTTCTTCCACTACAGAAACAGCTGCTGTTTGTTTAAGGGGTTTACACATTGTGAGAATACAGCAGCCCATGTTTACCTGTTGACTCACCAGTATTCATTAGACGTTGATTACATTGTTCCCAATCAGGTGCAGTGCAACACAAACTTTCAACTGCTGATAACTCAAATCAATACAAACAAACATGCAGTTGAGCAAAAAAACTTCAAACTGGTGTTCATGTATTGATCATGGTAAAAATTGTATGACAAATGTGAGAAAGCTTTATCTGTTGTTTTATTCAATAGCACTTAGAACCTTTTTGCTTTCATCTCTGGAAATGAGCCATGAGAATGGAATGATCATGACCAATAGCTGTCTATGCATATCAACAACAATGAACACTGTTACAATGTACACTATCAAACAACAGGAGAAATATGAGTCTGCCAGGAAAAGGATTACTCAGAACACTTCACCTCAAGTCCTCCCAGGAAGTGATGATGTTTATAAACAAAAAAGGTTGAGCATGGAGATAAAAAAGGGAGTATAACTTTCATAACCAGAGGACATAGCAAAGAAAACATGTAGCTGCAGTACTTCATTGGAGTGTTTTGGACAACCCAGATACCTTTCAAACGAAACTTGTTGTCCTTGGCAGACTGTAATTAGGGCAAGCTAATTTAGGAAGTGACTGTTCAGGACTCTTAAGTAAACAAGAGACTGATTCATAGGTCAAGGTCATCAATAATGTTTAGTTCAAATGATGTGTTTGTCCCAATACCCTCTGATAAGACTGGATTAGTGCAGACCAACATTCTATTGTTATGGTAGTAAAGGCATAACAAGCACTGAAACAGCCATGTAATATAGGCTTTGTAACAAATCATCATTAACACTCTAAAAACACAAAAGTCTAAAAGGCCACAACTACCCAAGTCCCTTAAATCTATGATACAAGAAAAAGTGGACAGAAAGGTAACACATTTTAACAGTATGAACACAAAGTGATTTTTTTCTTAAACACTTTAGTTTCACTTCTGTGCCAATCAATGAAGCCCTTAAACCAAAATGTCAACACAGGTATCTAACTGTTTTTCAGTTAAAATACTTTAAGCAATAGTAAACTAAGGTAGGATACCAAGACATGCCAGGTCGAGTTAGAACTCAGGCAAAGGACCGATATACTCTGATTAATTAGAAACCTACGTGACATTGCATGTACAACAACAAATCATGCTGATAGTGATTATTTATCTACATATATCATGACTTTGATACTATCATTGATAAAACACACATGACATCTCATGATTTGTAGGCAACACATTCATGGATGAATTTCATGGTAAATTATTTTAATCTGGAAATAATAATTGTACCTGAAATGATTGGCGACTAACTGTAATTCCAATGTAACTCTAACACAATACTTGCTGTGATATCATTATAATTCTTTGGACTTTAATTAGTCACCTAGAAATTTCAAATGATGGTGATAGTTGAATCTACATGTATATTGTTACATATAATACAAACAATATACTGTGTACAATTTCTGATAAACTCCACGTATTTAAATGCCTACACAAATATATGATTTCACAGTATTTCGTGAAAGCTTTAAAAATAACCTAGTGTGAATGATCCTTTTATAGAGTTGAGTCATTACTACTAATATCAGAAACCATTTGTGAATATTATACCTTACACAAATTTGATCCTTCTTTGTGTATACAAACTGCAAGAGGCCTTAATTTAGCGTAGTACGTGAGCTGACAGTTAGCGGGCCACTATGCTGAAATAGAGACCGGTCACTATTCCAGCATAATGGCCCGCTGCAGTATTTGGTTGCGATGAGCCGTTGAGCGAACACATGAATCTTCTAGAACTGTCAAAACAACCAAATGTTTTGCAACAGTGACGGGGTTTAAGATAATCTGCTCGATAGTAGAGATTCTAAAAAGACAAACTGTTACGGCGTCTATTTTATTTACTTTTAATTCAGTAGAAATGTGTGCGGTATAATATAAGAAATAGTTCCCACCACTTTGTGCCGCCTGGTATAAGTGACCTCCCAGTCAGCCCTCAAACATTCAGCGGATCTCAACCTTCAGCTTTGATCCGCTTGTTTGTGGGCTGACTGGTCGGTCACTGTAATATCATGAGGCCCTCAGTGGGGTTTACTATTTCTTAAATGGTATCAGTTACATGCTTGACATGCATGTAATGGTATGAATATAAAGAATTGTAAGATGATTCATTACACGCTGATAAACAAAGTATTATCATCACGGTTTACTATTGAAATAGAAGTTTCTATATGCTCTTAGTGTAGTTAATTGTTGCAACTTCCTATAACTGTCAGTGTGCACAACAAGAGAAAGATGACTGTGGGTCATAACATACAAGTAAACACGGTTTTATTTATGCTAATAGCCATAGATTTATTTGTTATCAAACAGATTTACAGGGGTCACTTTTATAAGATGAAAAAAGTCAATAAATTTGTATGAAAAAGGAAAGGTAAACTAAGTTACCAGCCTGTGTTTCCAGGTATAACAACATGTCACCTTTCCGGGCATAACAAATACCGCCCCACAGGCACGTACTTACAATTTATCAAATAGGTCTATGACAAAAATAACATAAGCTTTACAAAACTGTTGGACTATTTACAATTGTTTCCTGCATGTACAAACTACAATGTTACAACTATTATACCTTGACATTGCTATACAGAAAATCTGGCAAAATACATGAAAAGAATAGTAAGTCTACAAAGGTAAATATTGAAAGTGTGAATAAGTGACAAAAAGTATGGCAAAACCAACATTTAAAACAAATTCAGATGATTTGTGAGTGAATGAGAAAACTGGTCAAGAAAATATTCATACATAGAACCAACATGAGGAAGCATATTTTTGTAAGAGATGATTAATTCAATTCTGAAAAATGTGTAACACAGGTAGATATAATTATTTGCATCATAGTGTTTATTTAAGCATTTGTTGAAAGCAATTAATTCAACTAATTGAAACAATTCATATCATTCTATTCATGAAGTTAACAGCGGTGGGTGGATACATTCTATCTCAACAAATACATTAATCAGAACATGATTGAGACATAAAAATAAGACAGCAAAAGCCCAACAAGTTAACAAGCTAAGTAATTAATGACACAACCGTTATGTTTGCGAAGCAGAATTCCAACCAGGAAAGTACAATTTTAGCCAAATGTTTGAAGTGGATAACCAAAAGCAATGTAAGAATAAAAAAGAGAAAAAGCAATGTTCCAAAATGGTCTGTAAAAAGTATACAATGAATTAAATATCAAAAAGGAAATAAAATATGAAACAATTACCCAAGAAAAACAATTATTTACGGGATAAAAAAAATGCACTTTGTGGGACGAAGCTTTGTTTGGAAACATCTCTGAAAACTGACACTCATGCAAAATCTCACTTTCTTCAAATATATATTATCAATTTATTTGTTAAATGTATGAGTGTAAATATTATAAACCACTTGTAATTGGTGAATAAGGCTGCAATCAGGTTGATATATCAGTGGTAACTAAGCACGTTTGTTGTGATGGTAGCACTCATGCTATACAAGCAGTTGAATGAGAAAATAAACAGGGCAGGTGACACAAATCCTTCTTACCTGGCACAAATAACACAAAATTCCTATAAGACAACTGAAACACCAATTAGAACCAATAACCTAGTACACGTGTAATAAAAAACTATCCATTAATCTAATTAACCTACTTCCTTTCTGACAACGACTACAAAAATGTCTCAAAACAAGAAAGCAGTTTGAAGTGTTCACATTGCCTATGAAGAATACACAGTGTGACTTACATGATACACATTAGCTACGGTTTCTGTATGAGTTAAACATAATTGTGATATATCAGTGCATTGACAACCTATCACTAGAAATACGGCTGAACAATCATGACTTTGGTTTGGCAGCTTTCTGAGAGAAGATCTTGAGGTTGTCCTCCACCACTGCCATCAATCTCTTGTTGAGAAGTCGCTCCATATGATCAGGTACATCAGAGAACGTCTCCATGGGAACACTCACACATTCTACAGGTAGTGTGGCTAAAATACCCGCAAACTCGTGGACAAAGTCATTCCTGAAAAACCAGAGACAATACATTGGAAATCAGATAACGGTCAGGAATATGATATCATAGAACATGATGATTACAAATAGGTACATTTTTACATAACCATCTGTCAAAGAAACTGCATTCTTTAAAATTAAGCCGCTAGCGAATAACTTTAGTTTGCTGTAATGTAATATTTTTTGCAGATTCAAGTTTCTCCAGACGTATTAAAATTTGGCGTTGTGTCATTATTTCGCCTATTTTGTGGTAACACAAGAAAATTGGTGGTTACCAGCACTTAGTGAAATTGGACTTTGTTATAGATTATTCAAAACTAAAACGATTAATATCAGCTGGTACTTCGGGTACATTGCTGCTGATCTTTCATATATTGATAGATTGGAATATCATTTGGGTTTTCTAACAAATCATACTTGTTTCTAACAATAAACACTAGTGTGTGGATTACCATTCATTCTGTAGACTGCTGTCCAGGTCAACAGGAGATGTGGTTTTGTAAATCTGCTCCCCTCTGTGTATCAATGCACACAACACTGAACTACCAAACTGTAATATACAAGTATCAGTATTTAACTCACTACCAATGTTATCTTGGAACAAGAGCAATGCAAATATCTTCAAAAATCATTTAAGCCAAAAAGACACTGAACTAACTTTCTATTGTCTGGTTTTTATATTTCGTCTTATTAACGGATATTTTTATAGACCAGTTTAATAATAGTAATTCGTATAAAATACTCTAAAGGGCAGGTCATTTAACATCACCTTTAATGAGTGGAGTGTAGATAATGTAATAAGAGTTAGCCTTTTCTGAAACAAGCGTAAAATTCTATTTATCACTTGACTATTTAGTGCCGTGCTGCAAAGCACTTTTTCCACAGGTTTCTTGTATAACAAACATATGCAACATAAAGATATTCATAATGGTTAAATTATATTGAAAACAGGGTTAGTCACGCGATAAAACTGAATCTAGCACATACCGTGTTTTGAAGAGCCATTGCGATAGGTTTACTGGTGGATGGAGATTCTTCTTGTTGAATGTCTTCAGCAAACATGACAACTGTTGCTAGGTTACAAGTTTCTATCACTTTGGCACAGGGCAAAAACAGCTCTTCTAGATGCTGTAACAAAGACAACAGCTGATGGTCAAACAACTTACTTGATTGTTTTTTTAGGTACTACACATTTATGTGCAACACCTCTTTGATGTCCTTTAACGAAAATGAGCATGGAACATTGTGAATAACTTACCAAAAAGTCTGGTACTATACTGAACCAAAATGAAAACTATATAAAATAGGACACATAACAAAGGCCATAATATGCCTTAAATTTATTAAATTAAGTTATTAAAGGTTATCACGCATAACAGGGTGATAACTCTTAAAGTGAAAACAGACAGTTCATCAAAAACTTAGTTGGTTGTAAGGACCAAATGTTCTTTTTGCTGTCATTTGAGATAAACTAATGTCAAAACTAAAAAAACATACAAAGGTTTTATGAAAACACAATGCTCAAAAGCTAGATTTGAGACTTTAAAGATTCAAATTCTTTAATTACCTCCCTTTGTATTGAATAAATAGGGGAATTCATGACCTTAAATCAGAAAGATCATTTTTTTTTTTGGGGGGTTTTTTTTTTTTTTTTCCCCCCCCCCCCCCGACTGATAAAGTTTAACATCTCGACAAAAGATTGAATTTCACTTCCTGCATTGGGAGGTAAAGGTGTTTTAATCTGTACTGTTATTAAAATTAATAATCTTATTTAAATTTTGTAGTTTGTGTCCTCTTAAACACGATTTACTGGTGTTAAATTGTTGTGTTGTTCAAAAATGATCTTCATTGTAGTTGAAAAATACCATATCTAGGTTAAAAGGTGACATTACCATTAATGAATACCCAGTTTTGTCTAAATACCAGTGGATTTTTGGACATTAAAATAAACAAACGGGGGACCCTTAATCAAAATTAGACAACGAAATTCCAAGATTGTCCTCCCTGATATAAATAAAGCTAGGTTTCTTTTCTTGACTAAATAAAATAATCATAAATTGTGTGTGAAATGAGCCAAAGAGTATGTTTAACTGTCTGTACCTCATCTGCCTGATCTTTCTTCATGAGCTGCTGTAGATTCTTGCATACCAATGACACGATGCCAACTGACTGCACCTTGTCTAGATAGGGCAGAGCTCGTTTAGTGAGTGTGCGCCCTTTCCTGACGTTCATATATTGCATGAAGGCGGCGGAGTTACCATCACAGAGTAAGTAGTGGAACAGTAAGTCTACATAGTTGGGCCTCTCCTCCAGTAGAGGTCTCCTAAAACAGTAAAACAGTATAAACATGTACTCCACAACTCACTTAATGAAACTTCCAAGGATTAATTAACACTGTTATCTTCATGTACCGTCTTTACATAAAAAAAACTAGTATCATATTCCTTGTTGTGCATTCTTTAGACAAAAGACTGCGATAATTAATATGTTCTTGGTAGGATGGCAGGTTCAATTATCGAACACAATAAGGTTATATCACATTGAGTTGCATGAAAATGTTTGAGAAAAACTTACAAACTAAAACAGTTTCAAAACAACTATGATTAACAGATTTTTCAATTCTATTTTTCTCGAATCATACATTGTGACACAGGTCGTCAAATAAGTAAACATTTAATTACAATTACTATTAAATAAATGTACCTCATGTCTTCTGGAAGAGCAAGTATTTTCTTCTCCAGGTCATCAATAATGAGTATCAAGTTATACCCCTGAAATCATATACAAACTGCCTTCAATATAATGGCCACATAGTGATATAAACACAAAACACACAAGGTCATCCAAACCACTAGAATCATATACAAACTGCCTTCAATATCTTGGCCACATAGTGATATAAACACAAAACACAAACGGCCATTCAAACCACTAGAATCATATACAAACTGCCTCCAATATAATGGCCACGTAGTGATATAAACACAAAACACAAACGGCCATTCAAACCTCTAGAATCATATACAAACTGCCTCCAATATAATGGCCACGTAGTGATATAAACACAAAACACAAACGGCCATCCAAACCACTAGAATCATATACAAACTGCCTTCAATAT
>ENA-OREC01000626-OREC01000626.1-marine-metagenome-genome-assembly--contig:-NODE-626-length-14758-cov-14.175397_pt1 | contig 14758 bp, 11 predicted proteins | sample MGYA00248626_ERZ508543 | MGnify/ENA primary metagenome ERZ508543 (study PRJEB26211, sample SAMN05518279) | marine metagenome | isolation source: Puget Sound, Washington, USA | host: Bankia setacea... | reverse complement strand
CCTAAACTAGGCTCTCAGCTGGTGCCTTTCACATATACTCCAGGTACACCCAACACCTAAACTAGGCTCTCAGCTGGTGCCTTTCACATATACTCCAGGTACACCCAACACCTAAACTAGGCTCTCAGCTGGTGCCTTTCACATATACTCCAGGTACACCCAACTCCTAAACTAGGCTCTCAGCTGGTGCCTTTCACATATACTCTAGGTACACCCAACTCCTAAACTAGGCTCTCAGCTGGTGCCTTTCACATATACTCCAGGTACACCAAACACCTAAACTAGGCTCTCAGCTGGTGCCTTTCACATATACTCCAGGTACACACCAACACCTAAACTAGGCTCTCAGCTGGTGCCTTTCACATATACTCCAGCTACACCCAACTCCTAAACTAGGCTCTCAGTCAGGATCTACACCAGACTTCTGACAACTTTTGTTCCAACAGTATAACAGTAACTAAACAAAAATAACATGTGTGGATAGTTAATATCTTCTATTCTTATAGCATAACGATTCACATACAATCTAATTAAAACTAAACAAGTTTACATGATGTGTTGGCATGAATTACAAGTTGTTACTGGATCACAGCAGGAAACCTGGACGCTACTTATTAGTCAATGAAAATACAAAACAAACGATAAACAATAACTGATTAGGCTTTAATAAAAAAAGCTAAACTTGCCTTTATAGCTCTAGATTATACAATGTGCATTTTGAGCTGATTAAAGTCCAAATTGTACAAAATATTTTGCAAACAACACATGAATTTAAACCAATTTAAGTAAAACAATGAATTCATTAACACAGCTTCAATTTAAGTCACTGAACAATTTTCTATTTAAATCACTGATCTAGTAACGTTAACTTATTAACCTCGAAATCACATGTATAAATATTATAAAAGATAAATTATAGCACTAATTAGTCTTGTGTATAATTTATTCATCATCAACTAAAAACCATAACTCCTATACCAGTAACGTAGGACGGTTTGGTCTTAAATATAAACAAAACTTTATGGTACAAACATTAATGGCATAATTTGCACATGATCAAATATCAGGGACAAGAAAGCGTTATATTGTTTTATTACAAGACTATTAGTCTTCCCAATACAGTCATTTGATGAAAATTGCTTAGCTTGTATTTTCTGAAAGAACAGTTTACATATGTGTATTATGAAACATATAGTATATTTATTAGATGTTTGTAATTTGGTTGTTGTTTCTATTCAGAGTACATCAGAGCTTGTTTTTCAGGTTGGCTGCTGCACCTTTATCGAGGAACCAGTGTAGCTCTCCGCTGGTTGGCCGAACTCGAGTTGCAGGCAAGGCTGGTGTCTCATTACCTTCTAACACGCGCTTAAATATAAAACAACAAGTTGATGAAATGAAAGGCCCATTGTTCCTCAGCTGTTTTACTTGATATAAATGGCTTATTGTCATCTAAGCATTTCATTAATTGGCCATGGATATTTAGCTATAAAAGTAACTGCTCAACTGTAGACAGAAACGTTCATCTGGAGTTCAAATCACTCTTTGTATATTTCAATTTGAATACTTACACTGTGTTAGCCTTTGTTATCTTTCTGAAACAATATTTTTCTTAGTACATGTATTATAGGTTGAAGTAATTTCGACCAATTTTTTCACTTTACATATAAATTGTTGCATAACAAACACTGGCAATATATATCTTTTTTGTTGAATAGTTCTTATTTCCAGGCTGACATAATGAACTAAACTTCTAAAATTGAAAATGACAGATTTTGATTACAGAGAAACCCTCAGGATCAAACAAAACTTCCTGTTTAAAAGAAGTTCCAGTATGTAGGAATAAGTAGATTTGGGATCTCTTGCTCAGTTCAGAGAGGATTTCAGCAGTCCATCATATAGAGCATTTTTACTGTAAAATCCAATCAGTAAGAATCAGGCAGTTTCTGTCAAAAAAGAAATCCTTAAATTAGTCTAACCATCAAAGTAACACAAACAATCTAAATGGAAATAAAATAACCACCTGGACGATCTCTGCCTTGCCTGCACCACATGAGGCAAACACAGCACACTTTGTGTTGTTGACTACAGGAAGGGTCATAGTCACTCTGCATGGAGGGGGCTTAGGGCTGTCTGAGATAGGGGCTATAATCTTATCCTTTTCCTTAAATATAAAAACATTACAAAAATTAGACATCATCCTTACAGAAATAAAATTGATCAACATATAAATGCATTATAATAATCATATAAGGCACATATAAATGACATGAATTTTAGACTATGTGGGTTATATGTATATGGCCAGTAAAAGTTTTATTCTGTGTATCATATATCATCACAGTCTCCTATAAGTCATTTATATGGGATTTAATGAGATGTAAGTCTAGTATATGAAGTTATATTGCAGTTATATGGCAGTAAGTTCACCTAATTTTAACAATATAGACAAGTGAAGAGTCATCTTGATACATCTGACTCATAATGTGGAGGTCGTGGGTTCGAGCCGCCCCATCAAAGGCCCCATTGTTTCCTTGAGCAAGAAACTTTACCCTTATTTCTTAGTACTGGTTGGTTCCAGGAACAGATTCGAGCGTGGTTTCACAATCATACTAAAATAAATTGAGGGCCTCATGGAAGATAGACGTAAATGTCAAATAAGCCATTTAATATCGTCAAATACATATATATGCCTCTTGTTTGCTTATATAGACAGCCTATAGACAGCCTATAGACAGCCTATAGACAGCCTATTTACTGCTGTGTGTTTATTTTGGAGTGAATACTTCAGGCAAGAATATTTTCTTTTTAAAGTTTTGCATTTAACAACCAAATGTTTAAAATCAGGATAGACTTTATTTAAAATATGATTATTCGACTGCAATGGCTATCTGGTATGTACATGCATTGTGTCAAATAATAAGTATTTTACAGGTACAACTGTTTCATCTATATGGGGCTTATAAGGGATATATGGGTGTGACTTATTTGTCCATCGTAAGTCCCATATTATGTCCCTTGTATATATGTGGGTTGTAAGAATTGATGGTTGTAGCCATTATAGCTCTCTATGTCATGCCACCACACAAAGGACCATACTGGAAATAAAAGTTTACCATTGTTTATGTTATCCTTGGTGCTGGGTGCATGGTCATAGTGTATATATATTTGTCTGTAAAGTGTATATTTTGCTATTTATGCTTTCCTTAACCAAAATAAATCAATCTATCTATTTATCTATAAGGGATTCCGCTTTAGAGGGAGTTCAGTTAGGAAGGATTGCACTGTACTTACTTCTAATAAAGGATGTCCTGGGAAGAGTGAGCATGTGTGTCCATCTGGTCCCATTCCTAACAGCAGCATGTCAAATCTAGGCACACTGTCTCCAGGAAAAACTTGGCGCACTTTCTTAGCATAGTCTTGAGCACATGCCTCCACTGAAATAAATAACATTATTACAAGTTGTGTTGGTTCTACAATATTCCTCAATTTAAAGGAAATTATCAACAGTTATTTCAACAATTTCCATGCATAAACAAATATGTGCGGCATATTTTTTTCCATAGCATTATTTCCTTTGTACACTTTGATGTGTAAACCTTTTGGCATCCATTGTATTTATCCCATGGAGTACTTAAAAAAGGGGCATAACTCCGGAACTCTTTGGCCAAAACCTCATGGAAATGATGCCAAGCAGATAGGGATCATAATTATGTCAAGATGACTTGAAAACGGTGTGTGGGTTGAGTTTGAGGCATGTTTGTCATTTGACCAACAGAACGTCTGCTGACTACAGTATTATATGTAAAGGGTGAAAAATTGTGGCTCAACCGGGGCTCGAACCCAGAGTCTTTCGCTGACCATGCGAACATTCTACCACTGAGCTACCGAGCCACCCAGTCATCTCACCAACAACTATTCACCTTAACCCTACCCGGTTACACACTTCCCCGGGCACTTTAAATTAGTCCACGAATTTCCTGTGGGGATATCTGCGAATTTCCTATATCCTTCCACAAAGAACATACAGACTAAACCATCTCTCCACAGTGTGTTTTTTATGTTGGGAGACATTTGTAACAGATGAAAAATTGTGGCTCAACAGGTGCTCGAACCAAGAGCCTTTCACTGACCGTGCAAACACTCTTCCACTGAGCTACTGAGCCATCCGGTCATATCACCAACAACTTTTCACCCTAACCCTACCCGGTAACACATACTCACTCTAATTTAATAAGTTGGTGGTATTAATAAAAAATTTAGCGTATGACTTTGTCAGTTCTCCCTGATTTTTTTCATCACTGCCAAAATAGCTAATGACCTCTCCCTTCGAAGGGTTTCTATCCCAGATTGTTTCCATTACTTTTTTTGTCCTATCTTTATTCTTGAGAAAGAGCCCGTATTTACATTTAAATGTTGAGTACTAAACAAGGGAACTACTGGTACCATTTTCTTTGCAATGATGAAAGAGTACAAACCTGTCAGGTCAGGATTGATTGGAAATATGTTATCAGCACTCATTCCTACTTTGTCTACAAGGCCTTGTTTATACGGTGTATAGGTACAATCGGCACTGTCATACTGTACGTGTCTTTCATCACAAAAGAATATCCTCCATTTGGACCAATCAGTGGACAGTTTAGGCAGCCCATTGCAGAGAAACTTCACTAGACTTCCTCCTGCAAAAACATAAAAGATACACACTGACCAACAAAACTATGACACATTCTTGTAGATAGAAAACATGCGACCAAAATACTTTTTAACAGAAAATGTACAAAAAGATGATCATGGAACAAAGCTGACATTGATTTGTGTCAGGAAAGAAAATATTCTTATTTGATTCATAAAGGTTCCCATTTTTTATTAAACCTGAATCATTTGTATATTTTGCACCCACTCTTCTTGTATATACATATTAAAGTATTCACTAGGCATTACGCATTCAATTTTACTCTGAAACAATATGTTTAACTTTAAGGAATAAAATAAAATTTCCAATACTTGGGCATTAACAATTGATATGATCATACAATAATATCTCTATTTTTGTTTAAAGAAAATGCAGAAATATCTCCCCTTGTCAAGTCAGAGAAACGCCATGGTTGCAAAAATAGGTATCTAAAATAGCCTAAAATTACCCACAAAATGTTCCTCATTAAAATAGAGGCAAGCAAACAGAACCCCTAGGACATGTTGCCAGTATGTCAGGTGTCCTGGGAGAGTCACCAGAAAGGATCTATCTTCACTTAATGTCAAGCACCTATGGTATGTGGGACCTAGACATGTGTTATGGTTCACATGTATGGCAAACACACAAGCTATTAACTTGTATTAACTTATATGTGAACTGTATATTTTACTAACAAAATATCTCAAATAAAAGAGTTGTTATAAAGTCGTGATAAGATGTACTGAATTTACGAGCATAAATGAAACGTTATTTTTAGAAGATCCGGGTCGATATAACTTGGGTACGAGTGTTACTGTTCACTGTAACGAATCGCGTTTTTACAACGTTTATTGAGTGACAACTACAACCGTTACCAGATAAGCCGACAGTAAAGGTCCCTGATTCAGATATCGCCGCGTTGGCTTTCTCAACAACGAACGAACATAGTTTTTCAGCCACTTCTACATCAGTGTCGGCGATTGTTATAACGGGCGCAGCCATCTTGGAAAATAGCCTCAATCATATGAAGCGTTACTTAATTTTACTTTTAATTTACCAAAGAATCGTATTCCATTGTAATAAATGAAACACAGGGGTGTGTTATTTTAATACAATTCACCAAAAGGAGTGAAATACGTATATCTTACAGGATAGAGATTACAATTTCATCCACTTCCGGTAAAAATGGCCGATGTTTTGAGCATTTTGAGGCAGTACAATATCAACAAAAAGGAGATTTTAGAAAAAGATGAACAGATAATTTTTGGAGAGTTCGCATGGCCAAAAGATGTTAAAACAAACTATCTTGTTTGGGGGTAACTATAGCTTATGAGTTTCTCATATGACTTTATTTTTTTTCAATTGGTTGATACTGTATTTTTAGTGAGCACTGAATATCCACGTCTAGTGGGTTTTCGACGGATTAAGCGGTTTTTGCAATGATTGATATATTTAAACTAAAGCTATATTTTCAAATACCTACACAATTTTAACCTGCTATGCAACCTTTATCGTTGTCATTTGCTTAAATCTTCTAACCAGTTCGCTCTTCATAACGATGCATTTGTGATAATAATACATAAACCAATACCACACACATAAGACCAAACTGTCCCCTTTTAAATCCCCTTATTTAACACAAAATTACCATTTAAATATGTTGAAAGATCTTCTGGTAGTATATGCTATTGACCCTTATTTTCGTGGGGCTAACGGATGAATTGCGCGCATGCGCTGTAAAAACAGTAAACAATAAAACTAAACGGACAGTAAAAATGTTTATAAATAGCTTGAAATACTTTAAAACATCGACCAAGTTCGTTAAAAGAACGTTTGCTTACATCTTAATTGAAACTGTCGGAAGTCTGTATCACCCAGAAGCTGTCTCATATTTTCGTGGATTCTTATTGGTCAGCCTTGTTATGCATACGTCACATGGCAAAAGTTGAATTTATACTGCACAGAGTTAATTAGGCCCAAATCAAGTTTAAGTTAATATAATTTTCGTGTACATGTTACTCGTGAAAAATTTTGTGTGGTGTTTCTAAAAATGTAGGTGAATAGGCAACAGTGTGAAAACTTCAATAAAGACAAAATAAAAAGGAAAGCAATTAATTAATAAATTACACTAAAATTAAAATTTATAGTTGATACACACAAAAGTTAAAAGGAAAATATCATGGAAGTAACAAAAAATAACCTACTAATCGAAACAAGGAGTATTGCAACTGTTTCTATGTTTGGTTCACAGTGGGGACAGAAGAAACTTGAATGACGTCTCACAACCCTGATTTTTGTGCAGAATGTCAGGTGTGTCCAGTGATTGCTTTTATTATGCCATATGGGTTGAATATTTAGTAAACAAGTTGTCACAGATCACGGATGTTAATTTCGTTTTAGTACTGGTAAAGACGGTGTTCAAAAGGAGTACTATTCCCTAGACTGCATTCTTTTTCTCCTGAAGAATGTTCAGTATGCTCATCCACTGTATGTCAGAGAAGCTGCGGTAAGTATGAACATGCTGAGGAAAATAGTCCATACCATTAATTAACAATAGAGATATTTATTGTTTTATCCAAGTGGGAACCAAGAAGGAGACTTCACTTATCAGTAAATAACTACACCTCAGTTTGTTATCTACTTGTCTTCATCCCTTTTCTTTAATTTGCTATGTAGAACCTCCTAATTATTGACAAAGACCATCTCTAAAGGTCCTTTTTGAATCAATGATATAGTTCCATTGAAAGTTTAAATGTTTTGTTATTCTATGACCACAATTTAATGTTTAATTCTATCTCCATAGTATATTAGGCTCAGTATTGTTCTTAGGCTTTTTTGTACAAGTATGAGTGTTTTACTGTGAATAATTTAACCAGGCTAACAGCGTACCTGTGGTGCGTCGCCCCGACAGAAAGGATTTGTTGGCCTTCCTCAATGGAGAATCTACAACATCAGCTAGCATTGACAAGAGTGCTCCATTGGAGATCTCTCTACAGCGCCCTACACAAGGTAACGCAAATCATTTTCAAAAAGGCACTGGTCCTTAACGAGTAAACAAAAATATAGAAATTTGTCAAACATTTTAATTTTGTCTTAAATCGAAAAAAAATGTGGACCAATATGTACAATTTTAGAATGCCTCTCGTCAGTGTTACTTTCTCTCTTTTCTGTAAGTGACAGTATGGTTAGATTGTGTAAAATGCATCTAATTGAACACAATCAGATTTTTTTGAGTTTGATCGTAATACACAACTAACTTTATGTAAACACTTGTTATTGTTTATTAAGGCTGTGCTGTCTTCTCAAGACAGTTTTGTAAACATGTTGAAAAAATGTTTGCATGTCTTAGTACTTTTAGTCTATATATGTTTTCAGTCAAAAGAGCAGCAGAAGATCCAAGTAGTGAGCTGGAAAAGAAAAAACCAAGACTTGAGGTATAATAACTTTTCAAACTTTTTCCAGTGACTAAGAAATTAGTTGTTCGAAACCACTCATTGTACAGAATTCAGTGTACATTGTTGGCATAGTCAAACAAAAGTCTTATATTATTTTCACATAGTATAATATATACGGTAATTTTGTTAAATTTTGCAACACAACTATATACTACTGAAAAATAGAGTAGTAATTTATTTTGGAGTAAACAACACATTGGTGCGATTTAATTATTGAGATAAACCATGCCATTTCAATATATATTTTTTTCATACTAACCATTTACTCAGAATTGTTGAACTTTAGCAGTATTACAATTAACAATTCTAAGTGATAAGAACCTGTATGTCAATGATAATCACATTGTATAAATTGTACTGTTACAGTTAAATGATAAAAACAAAGTCTGCTGTGAAAGATAAGTATTAGAAAGTTTAGAAATAATCTGGAGTTGAGCATGTATAGAAAAAAGATTTCACCGTAAAAAAAAAATATAGTTAAAATTACTTGCTGTTAAATGTATAATTTGATGTTATTTTGATTCTTTCCAAGATGAACAGTTATTGATAAATGTGTCATTTGTCCATTTGTCAACCATTAGGAAGAGCAAGTTCAACAGGCCAAGAGGAACTGGATGAACAAGATCGATGCACCTAGAGAAACATCTGTCCTTCCAGCAGCTTTAGCGTAAGAATAGATAATTGCTGTTTCTGGGCTTTTAAAGACATACATTCATCTAGGGGTGAAAGTTAAAAGTTGTTTAAGTGCTTTGGTTAAAGAAGCAAATGAAACACTTGGCATTCATCCTTCATAATGTAGTCAGTGCTTTTTCGGGATCTTTGCCCATTTCTTACAAGGTGTATACATAAAACATAGCTAGTGTAATATAAGAAAGTTTTTATGATAAAATTCGTTTTAAAGTCACGGAATGAAATGCCTACAAGATTGCTATCTAAACATAGTAATGTGTATAACATAGTCTAGGTTGAACCTTTGAGAGGCTCAGTGAATTACATGTGTTTGATTTGCATAATAATTTATTCTCGCAACTATGAAATGGCGATTGATGTTATACAGTCTGTGTGCCTATTTAACAGATCTTCCTCGTTACATGAAGCTATGCCACTGGAGAAGATTGCTGCCATCAAAGCTAAGCGATTGGCTATAAAAAGAACGAAAATTAAAGGTAAACATTTGCCCTTATGATTGTCCTCTACATGCCTATCACTTGCTTTATTCCTTTAACTCATTATCAAGATATTGTTAATTCAAAATTAAATGCGTTGTTTATTAATACAGGTTGCCAATATAAACTGTTTTTGATATTTGTCGGAGGTATATTAGGTTTTTAACCGTCGCAAATCTTTAAAATGGCAGTGACCAACCAGAAAATAAGTTATAAAACAGGCTCGAATGATAAATAAATGGTTTCGTTTCAGTAAACATTTGTGCTTTTATCATTATAATTTATAGCATTTTAACAGGGACAACCAAAACTGATGAAATAATTAAAACAAAGTATTATAAATGTATTTTTTAACAATCTTAATACACAGATATAGATTTCTCAAAAAGGCATGAACAACTTGTGTTTATTTCAAATTGAGTGTAGAAAGTATTTTTCAAAAGTTTGTCATAGTGATAAGATTAAGAATTAAAAGACCTGTCATAAAGAAGACCATTCATAAACCAATCACTATACTTAGCCTTCTAAGTTGTGATATGTTTGTGGCACAGCAACGGCTTCTTTATATTGTATGTACAAGTTATTGTTTTTTCGTATCCAAGGTGATGACGATATTCAGCCAGGTGCTTTAGAACAGAGTAGCTTCGTTGACGCCGAGGTGGACGTAACGCGAGACATTGTGAGTCGTGAAAGATTGTGGAGAACACGGACAACCATTCTACAGAGTAATGGCAAGGTAAGAATCTCAGCCCTATTGTTATATTATACCCATGTAAACAACATTTTTTGGGGTATCATCCTGTATGTTTGTCTGTCCAAATGTCTCGTAAGCGCAACTTCTCCTAAACAGATGAACCAATACTGGTGAAAATTTATAAAGTTGCAGTATACAATTTGAGGATGTGCTTGAAGTAAGATAATCCCGGTCTGAAATATTTCAAGCGAGATTTTTCATGGGAGATAATTAGTAGTGCCAGGCGGGTGATTCTTTGTTGTTTCAGTTTCATTGTCAAAAATGTAAAATAATTAATATTCACCTGATCTGGTTATAAGTATAAGCAGTACAAGTATTAGGTGATTTAAGATTCTAAATCAAATAGAATTGCACTAATTAAGTGTTTGAAAATGTAAATTAATACTGTTGCCTGGATCAAATTATTTGAAGGAGAATTTAAACCATATTTGAAAAGTTTAGGTCATATGATTTCATAAAGTTTGACCTTATCTGCTATATAGAAGCATATAGTCGCCACTTTGTCCGTCCGTCACTGTAACTTGTCCGGCAAATAACTTTAAAACTACTGTTGGCATTTAAATCAAACTTGGTATATAGATAGATGGCAATGAGGGAAAGGGCAGAACCCAAGAACCATAATCCTACCCTGTATAATTTATTGAGTTATCTCCTCTTAACTTTGTATTAGTCATAATGGATGCCTGTCTGAGCAATATCTTGGAAAGTACAAAGGGATTGAAATGAAACTTTGTTTATAGATAGATGTTAGTGAGAGGAAGTGCCGTGCACAAGAACCATAATCCTACCCTGTATATTTACAGTGTTATCTCCCCTTAACCATTTTTTTTTTCATAATGGATGTGTGTCTGGGCCACATCTTGGAAAGTACAAAAGGGATTGAAATTAAACTTGGTACATGCATAGATGTTAATAAGAGGAAGTGCAGAAGACAAGAACAATAATCCTATCTTACATTTTACTTGAGTTATCTTTCCTTATTACTTTTCATAAAAGGTGGTTTTCTTTGTCATGTCTTGATGTACAAGTGTTGTTTGATTACAAGATCTGCCTTTTATAGACAATAGGCATTTAGGGAGCAATCGTCACTTCCATCAAGAACTCATTTGATCATGTAAACAGTAAAGATTAAGAAAATAATCATTTCAAAAACAAAGTAAAAATCCCAAGTAAAACTAAATTGATATAAGATATTAATACTTTGCTTAATTATGTGCAGTATAAACTGCTAACCTTTAACAACAAAACTTCTTCTAACTTTAATATATTCTACCTTGCATTGTTTTTGTAATTTCAGCAATTTGCCAAGAACATCTTCAGTTTGTTACAGTCCATTAAAGCGCGAGAGGAGGGCAGCTCTAGAGGCACCCATGGAGTCCCACACACACCCTCTGTAGTAAGGATTTTGTTTTGACATTTAGGTGTTAATAAAGATTATCTGTATCCAACCTATCGTCATACACCTAGAGACCAAAAATATATCACACATCTCCCGAAGAAGATACCTTTAAGATAGACAAGAGCAACATTTTTAGAATTTTATTGAATTGTGTATTTAACCCTAGGGACCCCTCAAATAGCTAAGTAATTCAGTAATTGAGTAACTGTCATACTTTTATTTGAGTTGTTTTACCCCACCACCTTGGTAAACAACTAAGTTTTTAAAAAGATCATAACTGATGTACATTTCTTGTAGATAAAAAAATCAGAAATACCTTACAAAGAAAAATATCTAGAAAATTACAAGTCGCCCGAATAATAAATTTTGTACATTCCTCTTTTGATACTATATTTTGATAACTGTTTTCAATGTACAATATTGTTTCAATGGCTGTGACCCTGACTGTATATTAAATGACATGTGATATCAACCATAATCAGCTACATCCAACTGTTTGACAATGTAAGATGTAAGTAATGTGGGAATTGAAGTAATCTTGGAGTCGATGAGTTCATGCAGCCTCAAGATATGTCTGTTTCAAGAAAATCACAAACATAAAGTTGATGCCAATCACAAATGATTCCATAGCATCTTGATAATTGGATTTGTTTCTGTAACTGACTTGTATGATGGCTGTTTGATATGTTTAATACTTTAACAAGATTTATATATCAATTTTCAGTATTGTGTAGTGCAAATGTTATAAACAATAAAACCTGTTCTATCGCCCTAGAAAAGTGGTTTAAAATTTAAGACAAGTGGAAAATTTGAAATCTGTGAAGTGTATTTTTCTAGTTTTTACCATACCATGTGATGAACAGGAAAGGAAGCTATTTTAACATTTCTTGTGCCCCATTATGATATGTCTTTCTCTACCACAGCCGCAACCAAAGCCCCAGCCAGTAGCAGGGTATAACAGATACGAACAAGAAAGTTTCAAGAGAAAAGAAGGTACTGTAAACTCAGTTATAAATGTAGAGACCTGTAATGGGTGCCTGTTTAGTGTAGTGTGTGTTTAAAGCAGACTTTTAAGCCAAATATAAAATCCAATGTACAGAATTCTACAAGTCAGAAATGTACCCAAAGTTAAAGTTAAATGATCTGAGTCTATATTTGATGATTCTAACAGCCTAACTACAAAAACAACTTGTTCTGTAGCATAGAAAGAATACTATGTGCCTTGTTACTCCAACTCAAAGAACCTAATGTATTCAAATTCAAACTTTATTTATTTTACAACTATTATGAAACAAGTACATATAGGTTCTGTTAATCATGTGTGTTGGCATTGATAATTGCGTTTGTGTAGTCTTTGTGTGGGAGGAAACCCACCTGCCCGACTTGGTGACCACGTGACTATCTCACTATATCGCAGTGACAGTTATCGAACCTGGGTCGCAGCAGTGAGAGACAAGCGCTTGACCACTGCGCCGGTTGGACAACCTAATTTAGCAATAAGAAACTTCAAAAATGCTCACACTCTGTAGACAACACTGACTTTTTTCCCAAAATGTTGTAGCTGCTTGATTTTATGATGTTTTCTTTCTGTTTTTTTCCTTCAAGTTTTTGGTTTGTGTTTGTTTTCAGCTACTGAGGGATTTAACATCGAGACAACGGGTACCTATCACGGTATGACCCTTAAATCTGTGACTGAAGGAGCCTCAGCACGTAAAACAGTTCAACCACAACCTTCACAACCTGCGCAACCAATATCAAGACCCATATCTCAAGCCAGGCCACCTCCTAACCAAAAGAAAGGTAAAACTGTCTCAACAATTTAGTATCACAGCTGAAAGAATATCATTACCGTGTCAGTAAGCTCAGCCTTGAAAGTTCCAGATTTCTAGGAAATTGCAAAAAACAATTGACAAGATTGGCAAAATTGAAACTTTTGAACACAAAGTAAATCTTAAACTTTGAATTCAACAACTTTCCAAAAAATGTTCACTGGTCTAAAAAATCTATTCTTTGCCTTTTATGAAATTTCTTATATATTCTTTTGGCCAACTAATGTTTTACCAAATTTGAACGAAATAAAGTTGTAACTTTATATGAAATAAGAATGAAGTTCTGTCCCTTTACTATTATAAAACTAGGAATGTTATGTCTATTTACCATTTGACATATTGAGGGCCTTATGGAAGATTCACATTTATAAGCTCCTTTGTTAAATATTGTCAAACAAATATATAAAGTATTCTGGATGGTTTCATGTTTAGAGTGGATGCATGTCTAAGCACTTTGAGTTTGTTAATAGTGAAATAGTTAAATCAAGTGACTTACGCTATTGGTAAAACTTTGGGTCAATGAAGGCCAAATGTAGCTGTATCTGTTAGGTAAATTGACTTATGTTGTCATGGTTACTTGTTTCAGGTTCCCGTACACCTATCATCATCATACCAGCTGCCACTACCGCTCTTATCACCATGTTTAATTCTAAAGACGTGCTGCAAGATCTCAAGTAAGTTCAGTGAAACCGGAAATTCCAGATGTTTTTGTGCTACATTAATTTTTGTCACGATTTTCGAATATGTGTAGTTTAACTGTAGACTTATTTTATCCTGTGGTGAAATCATTATTATATGTGAGGCACTGATGTTCATAGATTTTACAGATCAGTTAACCATTAATTTACATGTCTGCACATATTTTCAAATGAAGTACATCTTCAGGCTTTCAAGTGGGCCCTTCTTTTCCTAGTTTTCTGTTAGGCTCTTACTTATCACTACTTTCTTGAAAAGGCCCTACTATCCCTACTTTTTTGTAAAAATTGTTGGAGAAATAATAGAAATGTTTTAACTAAATCTTGATTTCAATAAGAAGCCATTTCTAGTATTTGTGTAGGATTAGTTTGATGCAGTAGGTCCCCAGTGCTGCAGGAGGAGTTCTATGATGGTGAAAGTGTTCCGTTTTTTGGAAGTCCTCAGGGGTCATTTTTTAAATTGTGTAAACCCGTTGAGAAAACGAGAGGGGGTATGGGGTACACATCTCTCATTAGCCGTAGACATGCTATTCACAACATAGCCAAATATTTGTCTCGGATTTATTAAGAAGAAGCATTACTCATACTACGTACGTGTTTGTCAAATACTTGTTGAACGTGCATTCTATAGTTGTCATGAAGAAGCATTACTCATACATAAGTGTTTATCAAATACTTGTTGAACGTGCATTCTATAGTTGTCATGAAGAAGCATTACTCATACGTACGTGTTTGTCAAATACTTGTTGAACGTGCATTCTATAGTTGTCATGAAGAAGCATTACTCATAC
>ENA-OREC01000625-OREC01000625.1-marine-metagenome-genome-assembly--contig:-NODE-625-length-14760-cov-82.510659_pt1 | contig 14760 bp, 11 predicted proteins | sample MGYA00248626_ERZ508543 | MGnify/ENA primary metagenome ERZ508543 (study PRJEB26211, sample SAMN05518279) | marine metagenome | isolation source: Puget Sound, Washington, USA | host: Bankia setacea... | reverse complement strand
CTACCCAAGCCATGCGAGAGGCCCCGGCTAGTAAACATTGACTCAAACTGAGACTGCTCACCATGCAAAGCCATATAGTTGAGCATAACCGTTTGCACCAGTAAGTTTACATTATTGGCAGCTGGGTTGGGGCGGTCACCGCTGGAGGTAGTCTCCACATCACCACTACCGCGCATATAACCAATTTGCTGATGTATAGCCTGTTCTTCAGGGTTTGCACCAATCAATACCGGGCGCCCACCAGGGTTATACACCAAAAAGAACGCTGAAGCCGTTTGCTGATTGTCACCTGTCCAAACACCTTTACCACGCCCGTCAATGGAGTCGTCGGTCATACCGTTACTGAATACCGAGCCATCACTGAACACATACATCATCAACGGCACACCTTTACGCGCGGCATATTCAAGACAGGCACCCATACAACGGCCCGCACGTAAATCACGCATTTCACCGGTGGCGCGATCTCCGGTGTGGTAATCATAACCACCCATAGTGATCGTACCCGCACCAGAATAGCCATTCACCACTAATTTCATCACCGAAGCGGCTTTTTGAAATTCGCGGTCGCCATTAAACTCATCCACCGTAAAAATACCGTTCGCACCGACAATATCCGGATCCGTCGCGGGGTCTAAAAAGCCGGGATCGGGAAATTGCTCGGCAAGATACGCACTTTTAATATAGGCACAACTCACTAGATTTTTGACATCTTGGTCGTTGCTTAAGCCGGTAGAAACACGAGCCAGCTTTTCATCACTGATACGCGATACTGATTCCATTACCGCGACAACTTCAGACGACGACAGGGCACCAAAATCACCCACATCCACAAGACCAGTTACGTCTGAGGGCCGATCAATTTTGGTGGGGCGCACTTCGTTATTAACCAATGCTGCAGGCGCCATGGAGTTACCCCCCGACTCACTACTGCGAGACCCACAAAGCGCGAGCAATTCACCATTAGCTCCAGCCATATTGATAGCGTACATAGGATTGTGCGGATTATTACCGGTATCATTTTCTGACCGTGCCGCAACAACCGCACCGTTGATCGCGGCCTGAGTACCCGGGGAGGTACGCTCTAGGATACCCCTCAGATATTGGCTGTCGGCATGAAACGACAAGCCTAGCTGCGAATTTGTGTGGTCGCCGTTGCCACCAACCGCGGGTGTTGCCTCTTCGAGACCAGGAATCATGTCACCCGGCAAACCCTGCTTGCTATAGCCCGCCGTAGACAAAAAATCCATTTGCCCACCCTGACCGCCCACCAGTACATTGGAGCCAGCGATATTGGCTCCGCCAGCAAGGTCAAAACAGATAAAAGGTATTTTGCCCGCGCCTGCGGTAATACCGCAGGGAGAGAGAAGGTTGGCGATATCCGGAGACAACGCCATCGCTTCGCGTGGGCTTGCAAAAAGACTGAACATCGAGGTGCCGACAACGGTACCTAAGCCGGCCTGAAACCCCTGAGCGATAAAATCGCGACGGGTTTTCGGGCGATGATGATCCGCATGCTTGAGAGGCTCATCCGGACGGAAAAAATTTCTTCGTTTAGCCATGGTTCTGGTCCACCTCAATTATTGCAAGATCATCACAGCACTGCCCGCAGTCGCGGCACAGAGTGCAATAACAGTTGTATCGGTATTAGCGGTCGACATATCGGCCACCAAACTGTACAGATGCGCTTTTACGGCATCTGGTATTGGTTGGGTTGTTAATACGGTTGGCGTACCCTGCACATCAACTTCGCTGGCACTAAGGCCCTCGAGTAACGGCTCGATAATCAGGTCTGCATTTGCCTCCGTTACATCGCCGCCAAAATTGAAGCCGTCAAACACATTACTGCGACGGCTACTGTCATTTACCAGTGCCGTACAGTAGGCAACAGAGAGTTGCATAACACCGGCCTGATGAGCGGCGAGGAAGGTGTCAACGTTTTCTACCGTTGGTAATTGCTGCTTGACCACCTCGAACACATCCGAGACGCTGGTAGGTAAGCCCTCCATGGGGGTTTGTGTCATTTGCGCAATGGTTGCGTTGATTTCAGCGAAATGACGCAGACCGATTGAAGACTGCTCACCCAAGTCTGCCGGTTCTGGCGCTGCGGGAGGTGCGGCCGCTGACCGCGTATAGCTAGAACCGCCAATGCTGTCGAAACTAATAAAGAATTGGTCCAGATCAGGGCCTTTATCCAGCTCAATCACGGCCCCCAGTTGCGACAGAGGCACGCCAATGTCGGCGTTGTAGTTACTCGAATTGACCGTGACGTTAAGGTTGGCATAGCTCTGACCAATAGCCGCTTCACGACCATTAACACCAATGCGCATACCTTCAATCACAATGTCTTCGGTAGGTGTTGTGTCCCCTAGGCTGATGAAGAACGGATTCGAGAACAAGTAGCTGTAGCTATCGAACTGCTCCACCTGGAATACAATATACGACTCAGGCAAATTGATATGGTGGGAAACACCAAACAGCAGGAAGAATTTTTCACCCACACCGGCATCGAAATTCATCGTCACATCATCGGCGGTGAGCGTTCGATTATGGATAGCCAGAAAGCGTACTACACCCTGCCAAAGGTATTGATCATCGACTTCATTACCCACGGCCAGAGCGAAGGTATCGTCCCAGTCGTTGAGATTTGAACCGACCACGGTATCGTCTTGCGCCGCCAGTTCACCGTTCACATACACCGACATGCCCGAAATGGGGTTATAACTGGCAATAACGTGTTGCAGCGTTGCCTGTAGCACTTCATCGGCGTCCGGAGTAGACAACATAGGCATGCCGTTGCCATCGGTTACCGAACTGCGGTTCATGAAGTTGTAGTTATACAGTGTTTGCCCCAAGGTAAAGTTACGAATTTCCGAACCACCCGAATAGGTCACGATACGTGCGGGGCCGTCTTGAGCGACATTGTCGGGCACCACCCAGGCTTCAATGGAATACTCACCGGTAGCGCGGATCAGGTCGTATAGTTTTTCACTTGAACTGGTAGACCCCTGAGCCTTGCCGTTATTGATTCGAATTCCCCAGCCGCCTACACGCTGCACATTGCCGGTTAAGTTCAAATCGAGTGCGGGGTCCACGCCACTGGTATCAAATGCGGTTTGCAGTGAACTGTTTTTAAACTCGTACAAGGCAACAATGTTGTTTTCCACACGGCCACCGCTGGCAGCCACAATGCCATCGGGCAGGCCGAGAGCACGACTAACGACGAGGTCGGGATCAACTTCGGTAATGGGTATGGCATTGGCAAAGGCAGCAATAGCATTTTCCATTTCGGCTGAGTTAGTGTCGCAACTCGTCCAGCAGTTGTGGAACTCACTCCCTAGGCGGGTCACCAAGCGCGATGCGCTAGGGTCGTCCATATTGATACGGCTACGAGATGCATCATAGGCCACATCAACATCACTACTGCCAATAAATGGCTGCTGCTGTAAAGCCGAATCTTCCGAGTGACAACTTGAGCAATATTCCTCGACCACAGGGTACACAGTAGTGGCAAACGTGCCACTGTCTCCCGGGAAGCTTTTACTATCGGTGACTTCGTATTCCGGTGGCGCCGTTAACACAATCACATTACTGCTGGCCCCCGAAGTATTGGCCCAGGCTTCAATGTAGTTGGTAATAATATCAGCGCACACTGCAGGGTCCGAACTCCAGCAGTTATGGCCGCTCGCAACCTTTTGCACAATACGGGAATTAGCGGGGATTTCGAGATCCACCAGCGGGTTAGCGGAACCATAGGCGAGATTAATGTCGTCGGCACGTACAAATTCCGGCGAGGTACCGCCCAGAATATGGCAGCTGCCGCAGCGGTTTTCACCCGCTAGGTTATCCCACAGGTTCAATTTGAACGCCTGCACATCCTCGGTGGAGGGCGCTGGCCCGTTATACGAAATTCCGTTATCACCATCGTTGCGGGTGAAATCATCGTTTTGCTGAACCTCCTGGCCGCTGCCACCACTGCAGGCAACAACACCAAGCACACTGGCAACAAGAAGAAGTTTTTTTAGCGGAGAAATTAACAGGTTCATCACTATTCTCCCTTACAGTAATCAGCGGATTCGGCAAACATCTGCTTGATGTTGTAATCGCTGTTTTTGAAATTGCTAATCATGCCGTTCAAAGCCGAGCGATCATTGGTATCACCCGGATCACGCAAACAAACAGCCTTGAATACTTTTTTCACTTGGCACGCCGCAAAGGCTTCAGAGTGAGCCAGCTCCACTAGCATCGAGCGTGCACCCGTGCCACTGCCGGAAAGTGCTTGATCCCACCCTAGATTCTGGTTGGGCCCCTCACGCCAATAGTTGTCCCAGCTATCATTGGGCGTTACAAAACCGGTGGGGAAGGTAGCGCTATTGATACGGTATTTAGCCTTAACCCTAGTGCCCGTCTCCGGGTCAGTGGTGCCTTCGGCATTATACGAAATGGAACCGTTTTCACCGGTTAGGTCTTCGTCGGCATCATACTCATAGTCGTAGTAAGCAAACGCCTGTGTAAGAGGGTCCATACCCGTGTGACAACCGATACAGTTATTCAGGAACACCCGGGCATCTCCACCGGGGCTGCGGGATACATCTTGACGGATACGATCCGGCACACCCGTTACATCGTGCACCTGCTCCAAATCCATACACAGATGGTTAAGCAGGGTAAAACGGAAATTGGCGCGGTTTGTACCCGCCTTAAAGAACGAACGCGCAGCTGCACGGGAAGTCACAACGCCGGCCGTTGCATCGGCGGGCAAACCGGTAAGCGCCGACTGACTCGATTGCACTAGATTATCCTTGAGGCTGTAGCCACCGGTTTCCAACTGCTCGTAATGGCTGTTGTTACTATTGGAATAGGCCGCCAAACCTAGCGATGCATTGCCTGTATACAGAACATCGGCGGACAACAGCTCGCGAAAGTCCATGGTGTCTCCGTCGCGCACAAAGCCCACCACCGTGGCAACATAATCATTTAAAGGCACAAAAACCGTCTGCTCTCGATTCGTCCAAGGAGCCGCCCAGTTTTTTACGGTGACATTGTAAAAACCGTCGTGCTCCATGGCTTTCATGGCTGCAGCAACGCCGTCACCAGAGTCCAGGTCGGATTTCATTTGTAACAGCACATCCTCAGTAGGAGGAACGCCCGCCAATCGGTCGTGCATACGCTTGGCCTGCTCCAATGTCCCCGCCTGGGAAACACCGGCGCTACCCATCAGCGCCGCCGCACAGACAGTCCACAGCATAAATTTGCTGCCCGCTGTTGTTTTGCGTCTTTGTTGATTACACCTGATCATCGCTTTGCCTTTCTCGCTAATTAATTCTGCTTTGGGTTCACACCTGCAGCATTTATGCGTTCTGCTGTTACGCCTTTTAATTTTCTCATTGGCGCCAAGCTTGGTTCCCAAAACTTAACGGCGCACAATTTTTGTAGCCTTTCGCCAAATTTTGTCACCTTAAAACAGATTGCTTTTTAAATAACGGCAATCTAACTCACTACACGGTGACTATGTTTAGTGTCTATTTAACGCGTTGAGGCAAACGCACGAATTATTCCCAATTGCAGTTTCAACCCGTTAAATTATGTAAAAACCAATCAAAATGAGAACCACGTCATCTTTAATCGGTGTTTGCTGCGCATAATCGCCACAACCACTCATTCACTGCCTCCCATATTCGCTGAATAATTCTGCAATTGTGTAAAGATTCGTAAACCCGTGGCCAACTAGGCAAAAATACGCTGTTATGGGCATAAAGCTTGTTTTAGAGTGAATCAAGAAAATGGAGAACGCCAAAGGCGTTACACAGTATTCATCTGCATTGTTTACCCTAAAACGCTAGGCCAATAAAAATGAACAATGTAATTAATGTAAAAGACCCCATAGAAAGAGTGGCGTTATGAGTCGCAAACAACCGATTTTTATTCTCAGCCTGATCAGTTATATTTTTTTGCAGGGCTGCGATGTTAGTAGCGGTGGAGGTGGTGATACCCAAGAGCCCGATCCCGTAGTCGCCGATTTTCCCGTTGCCTACATCGAGCGCCCCATACCCCGCGACGAGGACGGACTGTTTGTTCCCGATAACCTGCTGGAGTTAACGCAATTTAATCCCGGCGCGCGCCTCTACCTCAAAGACCGCGCCTCGGTACCCGCCGACGCCATACTGATTACCGACGTCGCCTTTGGGTCGGAAGAACCACCCGCCGACGGAGGGGAAGCCTCGGCGCCCATGTATGACGTTAAAGGGCTTACCGTTGACCCCGACGGCACCAAGCTGTTGTTTTCCATGCGCGCACCGGAAATAGAAGGCCTAGATGAAGATGAACAGCCCACTTGGAATATCTGGGAATATGACCTTGAAACAGAAATTCTCCGGCGTTTAATTGAATCTAATACCATTGCCGAAGAAGGCCAGGACATCATGCCGGCCTACTTAGCCGATGGCCGGATTGTTTTTTCAACCAACCGCCAACGCCGCTCCCGCGCGGTGCTACTCGATGAAAATAAACCACAATTTTCGGCACTAACGGAAGATGACGAAGAAACCGAAGCCTTCTCCCTGCATGTAATGGAAGATTCCGGCACCGAAATAAAACAAATTACCTTTAACCAGAGTCACGACCTTTACCCCACACTACTCAATGACGGCCGCATTATGTTTCTGCGTTGGGACAACTACACCGGCGACAAAGATCGCCTGAGCCTTTACACCGCCAACCCTAATGGCAGTAACGTCAGCCTGGAATACGGTTTCCACAGTCAAACAACTGGTACTAACGAGTCCGAAGGCGTATTTGCCAAACCACGAGAATTAATCGACAACCGTATTCAGGTAAACTTGCGCCCACGCTCATCGGAGAAACTCGGGGGCGGTATGGTGGCTATAGATACCCTCAATTTCACCGAGTCCAACATCGCAGTACCTGGCTCGGGCGCTACAGGCTCCGCGCAACAATCCATTATTGACGCCGATATTACTACCGACGGCTCCGTGTCACCCGCCGGTTACTACAGCTCAGCCTACCCCATAGACGACGGAAGCGAGCGCTTACTTATGAGCTGGGCGCCCTGCCAATTACGCGGGTACCGCCTTGGCATTTTTATCGACGACGCTCTGCAGTTAATAAATGACGCGGGCGAATTTGTGAATACCGATGGCGACACAACGGGAACGCCCGTCACCATTACGGAAGAGGAAGTAGGCAGTTTTCCCTGTACGGACAGCGCACTTAGCCTACCTAACATACAGTCTGCTTTACCGCTGTATGGCCTGTGGATTTTCGATCCACTAACACAAACCCAATCACCGGTTGTATTAGCTCAGCAAGAAACCATCTATACCGATGCGCTTGTTCTGCAGCCCATCCCCCTTCCCGACTTCATCCCCGACCCAGTACCCGGTCAAGATTTTGAACAGGAGTTGGCCGATGAAAATGTGGGTATTCTGCATATTCGCAGCGTCTACGATATCGATGGAATGGATGTTTCGCCCAATGGCATCAACGCCACCGCCGATCCACTGCAAACCCCTGAAACCGAAAGACCTGCGCGCTTTATTCGCTTAGTAAAAGCCGTATCCCAGGCCGATGACGACGTAGTAGATTTTGATAACAGCGCCTTTGGCCGCGTCAGTTGGATGAGTGATATTCTCGGCTACATCCCCATCGAACCCGATGGCTCGGCTATGTTCAAAGTGCCTGCCGATGTTGCCTTTACTTTCTCTATTCTCGATGCCAACGGCAGACGTGTGACCACCGATGGCAGCGGCGACCTTGGCCCTCGCCACGAATATTGGATGACCCTGCGTGCCGGTGAAGTACGTGAGTGCTCGGGCTGCCATACCAGTGATGACACCGAAACACCTCATGGTCGCGTTGGCGCCGAACCGCCATCGATTAATCTTGGAGCACTTTCCGATGCGCCCTTCCCCAATACTCGGCTGCGTGATGAATTCGGTACACCCCACACCGACCCTCAGGTAGGCGAGAGCATGGCTCAGTACTATGCGCGCGTAAATGGCGCGCGCACCCCATCGGTTAACATACTCGACTACAGCGACTGGACCGAAGACGGCGCTACTCGACCAATAGTCGCCACCACGGATTTAAGCTACAGCGATTTGCGTTCCGAAGCACCCACCGACTGTGCCGTAAACTGGAATAGCCTGTGCCGTATTGTCATCAATTACATCCCGCACATTCAGCCCGTGTGGGAGGTATCTCGCCAAACTTTCGACGACAGTGAACCACCGGTATTAATTTCTGACTATACCTGCACCAACTGCCATAGCACCACTGACGCAGACGGCATGACGATTGTACCCGCCGGTAACCGCCAGCTAAATTTATCGGCCGCCCAATCGGAAGAACGCAACGATTACTTGGTCTCATACGCACACCTGCTATTCGGTAACCGTGTACTCGAATTAGATGCAAACGGAAACCTGCGACTGGAACTTGAACAGCTGGTTGTAGACGGCGTGCCTCAATTTCAAATGATTCAACTGGTTATCGAAGACATAGCGCAATTCGAAGCCATTGATCAAAACGGCAACACCGTACCCGCGCCACTGGATACCATCGACCCCAATTTGACACTGGTACTGGATGAAAACGGCAACCCAGTGCCCTACTTGGTGCAAGAAATGCAACAAGTGGTAGACGACGAAGGTAATCCAGTATTCGACATTAACGGCGACCCGGTACTCGAACCCATTCCCATAATGGTCGAAACAGGCAATCGTAATGGCGCCCTATTGTCGCCGGCTGGCGCACTAGCATCCGATGAGTTTTTCGATGTATTTGCTCCCGGTGGATCACATGACGGCTATTTAAATGGCGCAGAATTAAAACTTATAGCAGAATGGATGGATATTGGTGGGCAGTACTACAATAATCAGTTTGATGCTCCATAAATCTAACGACGCCATCCACAGCCTTAATCGGAACAAGCCTGCACGGGATATGAAGTTGCCTGTAAAAACGAATCTTATCGTGTTAATCGTCATGCTATTGCTGCCATTTCAAGCAATAGCTAAAGACAAGGGTGTGGATGTTATTGTCACCGACGCCTACGCCGAAATGCACACTGGCCCAGGCCGTGGCTACCCGGTGTTCCATACCATAGAAAAAAACGAACAGGTGAAAATTTATAAACGCCGAACGGATTGGTACAAGGTTGAAACAACGGATGGAAAAAAGGGCTGGGTTCACCGCGATGAGTTTCGCGATACCCTTGGCCCCGCAGGTGAAATTGTTGATCTATCCAAACCCGGTCGCGAAGCTTTCGATACTCGGCGTTGGGAGCTAGGTGTAGGCGGCGGTGATTTTTCCGGTGCTCGCGGCCTAAACACCCATATTGGTTACCATCTCACCCGCAACATATCGGCAGAATTGCGTTATACCCAAGCATTTGGCTCATTCTCCAACAGTAAAATGGTTTCACTTAATGCGGTACACGAGCCCTTCCCCGACTGGAATGTTTCACCGTTTTTTACTCTCGGTTCTGGCGCAATTTTAATTTCGCCAAGTTCTGATATTGTCCAATCTGAAGATCGCGAAAACGGCACACTTACCGTTGGTGGCGGATTTATTTTTTACGCTTCCCGCAGTTTTTTATTTCGCGTTGAATATAACGATCACACGCTGCTTACCGCGCGTGAAACAAATGAAGAGGTTGACGAATGGAAAGCCGCTATCAGCGTATTTTTCTGATCCTACTCGCGCTGGCCTTTGTGCCCGTCGCCCAGGCGCAGGACGAAGAAGAATCCCAAGCAGACGGTGAAACCGTGCTCGACGCTGTGATCAATCCAGATCTTGAGCGTCGCAGTATCGACGAAGAAAAAATAGACAATGAAAACTTCGAATTTGGTATATTCGCTGGTGTTATCAGCGTAGAAGATTTTGGCACCAACAATGTTTACGGTGCTCGCGCGGCCTATCACATTACCGAAGATATTTTTCTCGAAGGTGTATACGGTTCTACCATCACCACCGAAACAAGCTACGAAACGTTAAGCGGCGGCACTCCGCTGCTAACCGATGACCAGCGCCAATTCGACTACTATAATTTATCCATCGGCTTCAACTTGCTGCCCGGTGAAGTTTTCGTAGGAAAGTATTCATTCAATACCGCTTATTATTTTATCGGTGGGGTCGGCAATACAGCTTTTGCTGACAACGAATATTTTACCTATAACTTTGGCGGCGGCTTTCGAATTTTTATGACTGACTGGCTCGCATTTCGCCTCGACGTACGCAATCACCTGTTCACCCATAATATTTTAGGTGACGACAAACCCATACAGAACCTGGAAACCCATATCGGAACATCCATTTTCTTCTAACGAGGCAAAGACTTATGCAGCTCACCCGAATTCTAAAAGCATTGGTAATTACAACATCTCTTTGCGCAATCCTTTTTACTCCGCTATCAATAGCAGCAGGAAAGGCCTCACCCGCCAAAGATTTCACCCTAAAGTCTAATCAGGGTAAAAATGTTCGCCTTAGTGAGCTACGCGGCCAAGTGGTAATGCTAAATTTCTGGGCGTCCTGGTGCGGCCCCTGCCGTCAGGAAATGCCATTGCTTGAAAAGATTCACAAAAAGTATTCGCCAGCTGGCTTTGTGCTTCTAGGCATAAATGTAGAGGCTGACCCAAAAGAAGCCGACCACCTATTAAAAGAGATTCCCGTAAGCTTCCCCATTCTCTATGACACAACCAGTAAAGTAAGCGAAGCCTACAAAGTAGATGCCATGCCCAGCAGCGTAATGATCGACTGCGACGGCAATATGTCCTACCTGCACCGGGGCTACAAGCCTGGCGACGAAAAAGCCTACATTAAACACATTAAAGGGTTGCTCCGCTCATGCAGCAGTTAAACCTAATACGTAAAATATTTTTGGCGGGGTTCTTATTCTGCTCTATCAGCGGCTGCTCCTTTATAAAACCCTGGGTAAAACCCTACGAGCGTGAAAATCTCGCCGACCCGATTATGGCCTTCGAATCGCACCCTGCGTCTACACGGTATATAAACCACGTATACGAAGCGCGTGAATCTGCACGAGGCGCAGAAGGTAGTGCCGGTGGCGGGTGCGGGTGTAATTAGAGTGTGCCGGCTAACCCGGTGGAGCAGCCTTAGGGCTTTCTCGGGCAAGCCACATTAGCTATATGCCATTCCTGCGCGCACAGGAACCCACAGAACAATGTTAGATTCACGCTTACGCGGAAACGATGAGAAAGAAACGAACTAATGAATAAAAATATCCGTTATCTACTTCTGCTTTTTAGCGTACTTGTAATACCGGCAAAGGCTGCCGTGCTGCCAGAAGATCGGTCGGACATTCTCTATCACAGCTTTTCCGGCGGCGGCGTAACAATAGATGGCCCCTCGGTATTACTTCGGAAAAATATTGCCGATAAAGTTTCCGTGTGGGGGAATTACTACGTCGACTTCGTCACCAGCGCCTCACTAGATGTGCTCACCCAGGGCAGCCCATACACCGAAGAAAGAACAGAAACCGGCGGAGGAATGGATTACCTGCGTGGCCGTTCAACCATGAGCGTTAGCTATACCCAAAGTATTGAAAGTGATTACGAGGCAGAGACCGTTGGCCTTGCCGTTAGCCAGGACTTTTTCGGTGACCTAATCACCCTAAGCCTTGGCTATTCACAGGGCAACGACACCGTAATGCAAAACGGTACACCCGAATTTAGTGAGAAAGCCCAGCATCAACGATTTAGTATTGGTTGGACCCAAATTTTAACAAAAAACCTTATAGTTGCCTTAAATGCCGAAACCGTTATAGATGAAGGCTATCTCAATAACCCTTATCGCAGTGTTCGCTATCTTGATGATGACGGAGGCCTAGGTACACAACGTGAAGTCTACCCTGGCACCCGCAACAGTGATGCATTTGCTATTCGCAGTATGTACTACCTCCCGTATCGTGCCTCTATAAGAGCCGAAGCCAGACAGTTTCGCGATAGCTGGGGCATATCCGCAAAGAACTATGAAATTAGGTATCTTCACCCCTATCAAGAACAGTGGATTTTTGAAGCCAAGGTACGCTCCTACAGCCAGACACAGGCTTCCTTTTATTCTGATTTATTTCCCTACCGCAATGCACAGAATTTTCTAGCCCGCGACAAAGAAATGAGCGAATTTTCCGATATTGCTTTTGGACTTGGAGCATCCTATGACATTAAGTCTAGTTGGCTTTCTTATTTTGAAAAAGCCACTGTAAACCTCTATTGGGACAGCATCAGCTTCGACTATGCCAACTTCCGCGAAAATCTTCCCGAAAATTCGCAAGAGTTCGGCATAGGAAACGAGCCGTTATACAGCTTTAATGCGAATGTGATACGCTTCTTTGTATCTGCTTGGTATTGACCGTTATTCATACTACCTTATTGCTTCTGGCTGTCTATCAGCCTACAAACAAGTACTAAAATAGTATTCAACGCTTCTAAAAATTTACCTTGCACGCAAAAAATACCTGCTAACAATAAGGAAATATTGTGAAAGTGTTCAAAAGCACAATCGCCAATCTTCGCGTGTTAAAAACGCTGTCCGCTGTCACGCTGACCCTATCCATTGGCCTTCTGTTGCCCGCCTGTGAACGCGGCTGGGACCCAAGCGACAATGACAGCTCCTCCAGCAGCTCGAGCGACAACAACAATGAAAAAACCTACCGGGGGCCTGGCTCGAACTGGGAACTGGTAGTCAACGAAAGTATTTCGACCTTCACCTTTAATAAGAGCAATACGCCAAACTCAACCCCAACTCTCGTTGTTAACGGAGATTATGAAAAAACAAGTGCCGGCTTCATACGACTAACGGTGGTCAAAAGTACGCCAGGTCAAGGAGTGGGAACTAACCAGCAGATTACCGGTATAAACATAGCCGACAACCTGAATATTTTCATACCCTTCGATGGTTCTGTCGACCAGCCCCTTATGCTCGCGCGCGCAAACGGTTGCCCCACCAACATCTCAAGCAACTGGCTGTTATACAAGCCCGCCAACAGCAAAAATGCCGAGGTTCATACCGAAGGGCATTTTGGCCAACTAAGTTACAACAAGGTTAATGGCGAAACAGTTGTCGTCATCCAATATTCAATGGATAACACTGAACAAGAGCTAGATGGTATTTCACTGGGCACCGGAACCTGTACAGAGAGCCTGTCAACATCGGAGACACTACAGTCTTGGTTCAGCGCCAACGAAACCACCTCAATCGAAGTTGCCACCAACTCAGACGCGTTGGAAAGCGGAGACAGTAGCGATTCTCAGTTTCTTTTAAGTGTGCAGAAAAGATCTATCTCCGCTAGTTCAATTTTTGAAGCCAACTACATTGGCATCCTCTACAACAGTAGTTACAATTCCCGCCCGCGCTCCATTCCGGTGAAAGGAGATTGTGCAGCAGGTAAATGCACTTTGTACACCGTTACCGATATCAGTAACGGTGACACCGAAAGCGCGGCCCACATACTCGACCTCTCCTCCGAAAACGATGACAATAACAACAAGCCGCTCGAAGGGTTTATTGTGGGTACCCTGACCGCTCCGGGAACGGAAAGTCCTCTGGGTAAGACTACATGCTCAATCAACGACGATTACCGTGATTCTGGGGCTAAGTTTATCGCCTGCGTGGGCATTGCCCCCGGCGCAAGTGACAGCAGCCAATTAACCAACCTGTTTTTGGTGTCTACCGGACAGTCAGACCCATAAGGAAGTACAAATGAAATTAAACGGAAATTTTCAAATTACCGGCTGGGATGAACACACCACACAAGAAAACGATAACGGCAGTAAACAAAGCACTGCCGTTGTAGCACAAACCTATACTGGGGATTTAAAAGGCAACTCAACCATTCACTACGTGATGAGTTACCAGTCGCCACAGTCTGCGGTATTTGTTGGCTACGAAACGATTGAATGCACTATAGATAACAAAGCAGGCACTTTAGTACTGCAACACCAGGGTAAATTTGACAATGGCGTTGCCAGTAGTAACAGTACCGTGGTTGAGAATTCCGGCACCGATGCCTGCCTGGGAATAACCGGCAACGGCAACTTTACGGCACCTATGGGTGGCATTGCAGAATATGAATTTATTTTGGAATACTAAGGCCCTTGGCGAATAAACTTACCTAACCCTATCACTCTGTAACGCCGAATTACCTACGCTCAAAAATCATGTAATCTGTTACAGGGTGAACATCAATCACTAGCCGAAAAGCATACCCACAATAGCAATCACAATAAAACCCGCACCAACCAAAGAGCCTAGCTGCAGGTACGTAAAAACGGAAAATGCGTATTTCAACTGTTTATCTTCAGAAGTATACTCTGTAGCAAGCGATATAGCTTAGCCATTGAGTGTATCTTACGGCTACCGCTGCCAAACTTTTTCCACAACGCCGGGCATTCATTCTGCAGTAATGTATTGAGGCAATGAAGACGATAATTAAACATAAGCCCCGAAGCCATTATTATGGCTAAGCGCAAAAACAAAAGTTGTTCCATCGACATCTCCCCCCAACAACCCTTACCCTCCAGAGAATTTAATGGCCTCTAACCTCACCAACAGCTTACCTGTATTTTCCAAATACGGATCACTAAAAAACAGAGCGGGCTAGTACACACGCGGGCAATTCACAGACAGCGCAAAGATGAAACCTGTACGCTATGCTCTATAAATAATTGTTTCGACAAAGCATTCTTTCAACGTTACTTTAAACATAGCCCTGAGCGGTAC
>ENA-OREC01000624-OREC01000624.1-marine-metagenome-genome-assembly--contig:-NODE-624-length-14770-cov-5.729327_pt1 | contig 14770 bp, 17 predicted proteins | sample MGYA00248626_ERZ508543 | MGnify/ENA primary metagenome ERZ508543 (study PRJEB26211, sample SAMN05518279) | marine metagenome | isolation source: Puget Sound, Washington, USA | host: Bankia setacea... | reverse complement strand
CCATCACCATCACCCCCCTTATATACTAAAGCTCCTGAGGGACGAGCCGCATTGTCCAATAAACTACGATTCCACTTTGTTGCCGCATTATGTACAGCTACAGAACGAACAGCAGCACCTGCACCTGAAAAACCATAATGATCATTAAGAGGATGGAAACTCTTTAGGTGTAATACCTGCCCACATGATCTTATTGCTGGGAAAGAAACTTTCTTTCCTCCGACGCTATATTCATAAGCAGATACCCAACCATTCTCATCTGTAGTAATATTAACCCTGTCAGGTCGTAGAACATACAGTTCTGCATGCCCTCCCTCCTGATCTTTTACCATTTGCACATACACATTACCTGCAATTTGTAGATAACTGAATATATCGTCAAAGAAATCAGACCTGCTTTGCAAAGGACTTGGAGAACGCAATAAAGAAAGGACAGGGTGAGCCGCCGCCTTATAACCATTACAGAATACATTCACAGGGATAGCTGAACAACCCTCGGATGTCATCCTTACACACCTATATGCTATTACGTTATCAAGATAAACATCCTTAGCAAGAGAACAAAAATCCTTTGTTGTTGCATCATCCTTCCCCGATAAATAATCATTTATATAACAACTCTGCCATGCCCCAGAAGGCAGACCTCTTTGAGAAGTAGACTTTTGGGATCTACCATCTGCCTGCTTTCTATTAAACCATCCAAACACCATAACTGACACCTTGCATTAAATGAAACTTACGTAATAGTGTATAAACACACTCTTACGTACTAAGAATAGTAAAACAAATTATTCGAAGATTTTTTATCTAAGAGAACGTATGCGAGGATTCCCGCTATTTCCCGTATTAATCAACAACTCAGTAATTGCCCACACCAGAGCATCTACTCTATCTGGACTACCTGAAGTTGAGAACATGGTTTTACGTATCCCACCATGGCTAAAAGTACTCATCTGATTCTCAAGTTCCTTAAATACCCCCACATGAGATACCCTACCTTGCTCATAAAGAGCAGATACAGGTTCAGCTCGCAATACCTTACCACGACTTGCGGTAACTCCCTTAAAAGATACTGAACTATCAACCTGACGTATAATTTCTCCAACCATATCTCCGCCCTGATTGGTCTCTGCAATCAAACGATCCGCCTTAAATGTATGGTATGCAGATACTGCTCTTTCTGCCCACCCCCGTGGACTACATCCTCTAACAGAGAAATCTGCTAATACATAAGCCTTCCAGTCTACTGGACTACCACAAGTATCAACTCCTGCAACAATAATACCACATTCATCAGAAGAACTCTTGGATGATATTGCAGGGTCCACAGCAACAACAATTCTTCCCAGAACAGGACTTTGTTTCATCCTGTTCTGCTCAAAACAGTCACGACTCCATAAAGCCCCAGGCACCTCAACTAGTAACTCCCCTTCTAACTCCTGCCTACCAAGAGCTGTTCCTGCATAGCGATTAGTAATCTGCTCAAAAAAGCTCCTGGATAAATTAGCATAATTAGCTATAGTAGGAGCTGAGGTAACCACTACCGAACTCTCTTCTATCAACCTCATTAATGCTGGAGAATGCCTAGGGGTTGTGGTGACAATCTGCCGCGGACACTTGCCAAGGCGGAGACCGAACTGCAACATATCCCATGCCTCTGAAGCCTTCCTCCATTTTGCAAATTCATCCAACCATGCACAATCAAATTGGGGGCCTCTCAAAGATTCTGGGTCTTTAGCAGAAAATAGTTTCGCTTCAGCCCCATTAGGCCACACCAAACGACGACGGGACACATATAACTCTGGTCTACGATCCTGAGGCGTTACAGACATAATACCAGACTCCCCCAAGATCATAATATCTCGCGCCTGGTCAGCAGTTTCCGCAATAAGCGCAATACGGGACACCTTCCCAGGTGATAATGGAGTATCTCCCTCAACCTGAGAACGAATCCATTCTGCACCTGTACGGGTCTTACCGCACCCACGCCCTCCCATCACAAGCCATGTAGACCAGTTTCCTTCAGGTTCAAGCTGATCACTACGTCCCCATATATCAAAAAGCCACGGCATAGCGTATACCGCATTGTCTGATAGGCTATCCACAAACTCCCTGCTCTTCAAGAGAGGTATGGAGGCCAACCAATCTCCCCATGATTTCTTCTTTTGCCTCATGCAAACGGATAGAGTACGAACTTCCTCTTGGGCTATCTGGGCTATCGGATGATTTACTATACTTTTCAAAACCTTCCTCATATTCTAACAATTGCATCAAAATCTTTCTGTGCATTCTTATAATGTCTCCAAGTTGTCGCAGTTGACTGACTGAACAACTTCCTTCTTGCTGTGTCTGAAATAAATTTAGAGAGCTATGCAAAGAGTGACGAATATCAGCATACAGTCGTATAGCCTGCTGAATACGATCTTCCCCTCTGTTTTCACATATATAATTTATGGATGTATCAATATCATAATCAGATAAGCAGCTCTCATGCTGCTGCTTCCTATTTACACCTTCAGTACAAACATTCCTATTTTGTTTATATTTATCTTGTTTGGCTGAATTGCTCTTATCATCATGCTCTTTCTTTTTATCATGTTTCTTTACGCACCTCTCTCCCCATAAGTAACGTTTAGCACGATACCTAATAGCTGAAACAGATACTCCATACTGATCAGCAATTTCAGGGATACTCTTTTTACTACGCTTCCATGCTGATTTAATACGCTCCCAGTTGATTTTACTTTCATTACTTGTATTTATTACCATCGCGCACCCTCCTCAAATCTTCTTAAAATATTATGAGAGGTTAGGATATTACTGACGCATACTTAACTAAGATATATTCCACGCAAAAAAGGGCTCTTCTTGCTAAAGAAAGCCCTTCAAAAATATTATAAATATTGGAACCGCCGTCTCCCGCGTCACCACACAATACCTAATCTACTACATAACATACATGTCAGCGAACGCAATGTCAATAGAAAAATGCACATAATCAAAAAAATATTCATATATGATACTATTTATACCTATTTCATATGTCAGATCCATATATAAAACTATTGCTAATATACGCGTAATAAAGTACCATCTCCCAGTATTTAGATTTATAGGTTTCTGCACGATGATAAGATATATGCATGTTTCATGTGCTGTTGTGTTTTGCGGAGCTCTGTTAGTGAATTCGGGGTGTTCTTCTGATCCACATCTGGGGCGTGGCGTATATTCCAATACCGAACTGCGGTCAGCGAATGCAATAACACGCTGTCTTGTTGTTGAAGCAGGGTCCGTGCAGATTGCCGAGTCAAGTACAGATAAAGAGAAGCTCTCGGGGGTTGTTGTGGGTGGAATTGCGGGAGTCAGTTTGGCTGATGCTGTGTCTGATGATCCAGATTTTCTTACGGCAGGGGCTATAGCAGGAGCTATATTAGGGGCAAATATTGTAGAAAATGTATCAAGTAAAAATCGTAGCAGAATAGGCGTTAGATATGTTGTTGCCTTGAAAGATGGCAGTGAGATTTCCGTTGTGCAGGATGTGCAACCTGGGGAGGCTTTTCTAAGCAAAGGAGATAGCTGTATAGTAGAAACATCTGCCAATGACGGCAACCTCTCTAGAGTTCTTCCTGCAGCACAGAAGCAAATTGGTTCTTTATACTATTGAATTAAATTGATATAATTGCGAGTTCGTTTTTTGGAGGGTGTATATGTTTGCGGTAATAAGAACTGGAGGGAAGCAGTATAAGGTCTCTCCTGGCGATGTATTGAAAGTTGAAAAGGTCGACTGCCAAGAAGGTGGCGTTATCCGTGTTGAGGATGTTCTTATGATATGCCCTGAAGGGGATGGAGAAAGAATTGTTGGAACCCCAACCATTACAGGCGCGGTGGTAACAGCTAACGTGTTGCGTCAGGAAAGAGCTAAAAAAGTTATTTCTTTTAAAAAGCGTCGCAGGAAGGCCTCCTCGCAACGAAAAAAAGGACATCGGCAGCATTTGTCAGTTCTTGAGGTTGTATCCATCTTTACCCCGTAATATATCGGGTATACATAAATTCTTGGCAGCTATACTGCGATGTGTATGTATGGCACCTATATGGTTTAGTGACTGTTTGTTAATAAGGAGCATGAAATGGCAACTAAAAAAGCCGGAGGGTCATCTAGAAACGGCAGAGACTCAGCTGGAAGAAGACTGGGTGTAAAAAAATTTGGTGGCGAGCATGTGCTTGCTGGTAATATCATAGTTAGACAAAGAGGCACCAAAATGTGGTGTGGCAGCGGTGTGGGCACTGGGAAAGATCATACCTTATTTGCACTAGTCTCTGGGTTTGTGAGCTTTGCTAAGACTGGAAGACGTAAACGCATGACTGTATCTGTAGTGCAGAAGGCCTAACAAACAAATTTCCCGCTAAAATACCCTGCTTTTATCCTTTTATATAATAATTGAGAACATTATAGCGCTCTCATCTCGCATGCACTTGCTTTGCTCTTGTATAGATGGCATCCATTAGGAAAGCGATAGACCTGATACCCTCTCTTATTTATACAAACTATTTTTGTATAGCCCTACTTTACTTGCTTGGATGCCACAAAGAAAGAATCAATAACTATTATTAGGCTCAGCACAGTTGGGAATATTCTGTGTAATATCAAAGTGTCCAAATATAGCAGTAACGCTCTATCAATTCTAGCGCTTTTACAAATAAACCCTACACAAAAAGGGATTGCCTCCCAAAGAATACTCATGCAAATATGTATGAAATAACATTTAACCACACCCTAGAGCATCAACTATTATCTCTTAGAATGATCACATTTGTACCTATCCAGCACATAAAAACCATATACAAGAAAGATACGCAAGAGAGATACCAAGCAGAAAAAAATATTATTATAATGAAGAGAAATTCTAAGCCGTAGCCACTTCCGTATCAGAACCTGAATCTATGTTTGCCTGGTCAGCCTCAGCTTCTGAAGAGGATATTTCGCTCACCGCCATATAGTCATCGTTCCCATACGAATCAAAAGACAATACCTCTAAACCATCCCTCTTCTTGGCTTTCATCTCTTTAATCTCTTCTACAGATCTTCCAACGTATACATCAACAACAGTATCACAGTCAGCTGTCAACATTACTGATATACGATGAAGGCCGAGTGATTTTATAGGATTAGATAGCACAATACTACCCTTATCAAGCCTCTCAACACCACCAAAAGAGTCTAAAATTCCCTGAATAATATCCCTACCCGTTACAGACCCAAATAAAACACCTGTTACAGAAGCACTACGTACAATCTCAAGCTCAATTCCATTAACTCTCTCATGGAGAAGTAAAGCCTTTTCCATTCTCTCTTCATGAAGAGAGAGGTAATGTTCCTTCTTGCTATGAAAAGCAGCTGCGACTGATTCGCTATACTTTAGAGCCTTTCCCTGCGGCACAAGGTAATTTCTGGCAAAACCAGGACGTACCGTCACCACATCACCAACACTCCCAAGTCGTACAACTCTCTCAAGAAGAATAAGTTTTACACCATCAGCCTTTGCGCGCCTTCTCATACAAATACACCACTTCAAATCAAACTGAGAACAAAAATTGGGAACTACCTCAACTTCAATATAGAATAGATAATAACACAACTAACCCGAACAAAGTATATGCTCAGGGAATATACGGTAGAAGTGCTAATCTCCTAGCATTCTTAATAGATTTTGCTAATTTCCTCTGAAATTTTCTTGAGACACCTGAAATTCTTGAAGGAATAATCTTACCTCTATCCGGAGAAATGTATTTCATTAATAAAGCAACATCCTTATAGTCAATCTCTACATTACCCTTACCAGAAAAAGGGCAGGATTTCCTCCTAGAATACATATCTTTGTTCATAAACACACCTATCAATCATCACTACATCCCAATCATGCAGAAGAATCGCCCACTACCTCTGAACCAGTACCTGCATGCACGTCATCAGCAACAGCAGCATCCCTAGCTGCAAAATGAGAAGCACCACCACCATGACGCACCCCCGCTCTAGGGCGTTGCCCTCTAGAAGCAACGATATCTCTTCTTCTATTAGTATACCCTGCAGGATCACGTATCATAATACTATCACCATCCGATAGACTCTCTACTTTAAAAGTTAAGAATCTAAGTATATCTGATGATATACGCATCTTCCTCTCCATCTCAGCAACAGCAACATGTGGAGAATTGATATGAAACATCACATAGTGTCCGCGACGATTCTTGCGAATCGGATAAGCTAACGCACGCGCACCCCAATATTCCTCGCGAACCAACTCACCCCCTCCAGAAGATAGAATCTCAGCAAAATCACGCATCAACCCACGTGCTTGGGCTTCAGAAAGATCCTGTCTTCCAATGAAAACGTGTTCATAGAACGGCATACACCCCCCAGAGAAGTACAACAAAACATACAAAGGGGAAAACACATAATCCCCCCTTGGAAAAACCATTTCTGCAGTATTACAGTTATCATAAATTATTGCAACCCTCAAAATGCACTACATGTCAATACTCTGAAAAAATAATCCTGCTCTCCACCTTTTTATAACACATACCAGTGAAAAATAATCCTGCTCTCCACCTTTTATAACACATACCAGTTGAATAAGCTTCAAAGACAGAGTATGTATTTCAGCGTTACGTTGTGATGTGATATCTGGTAACTGTATTCGCAGATTTTTGGTAGTTTCTGGTAATTTGGTAGTTTCTGGTAATTTAGGTTAACATGATATTGAATATATTCAGAGTGTACTATTCAGAATGTACAGAAAAAAAACGATGCATAGTATGCAAAGAAATTGGCGGAGATAAAAAAATATGAGTACAATCAACAGCTCTGCCTGTGTCTTACGTACATATAAATTAACTGAAAATCGTTGGGATATTGTTGGTTCATTATTGCACATGTGTTGCAATTGTTGCGGTATAAAATTAGGTGCTATGTGAAGATTGTATTATTTCCTGGACAAGGTAGCCAGTATGTTGGAATGGGGAAAGACATTGCTCATACCTCGGAGGTAGCTCGTCGTGTATTTCAGGAAGTAGATGATTGTGTAGGACTTCCTATATCTCTAACTATGATGGAAGGAGATCCTGAACTACTACGGAGAACAGATTATGCCCAACCTGCAATCTTTGCGGTATCAGTTGCATTGATTCGGATGCTTGAAGAAGAAGGGGTATCGTTTTCTTCGACTGCCAATTTTACAGCTGGACATTCTTTAGGAGAGTATAGCGCTCTTTACGCTGCTGGAGTATTCTCTGTGGGCGATGGGGCTCGCCTTCTACAGAAAAGAGCCATGTTAATGCAACAGGTCTCTGACGAGAATTCCTCTGGTACTATGAGAGCGTTTCTTGGGATTTCAGCTAAAGAACTCATGCCTGTAGTAGAACACATCAGGGAAACAGAAAAGCCTGATTTGATTTGTGATTTGGCTAATGATAATTCCAGCCAGCAAGTGGTATTGTCTGGATACAAATATGATCTGGATATCGTTGAGCATGTATTACGTACCAAACATATGACCAAGTGCATTAATCTTAGCGTTGGGGGGGCTTTCCATAGCCGACTCATGGATCCTGTGAAACCTTTGTTTAAGGAATATGTAAATAACACAATTATGCATGACCCAAAAATTCCTGTTATTATGAACACAACATCAAAACCTGTGATTTCATGCGATGAGATACGTGACTGCATGATAAATCAGGTATGCAGTACAGTACTCTGGAAGGATACCGTTGATTATTGCGTAGAACAGGGAGTAGGAACATTCATAGAAATAGGCCCTGGTAAGGTAATAAGCAAAATGATTGCACGGGAGAATGCCATAAAAGAAAAAAACTGTTCTGTATCATCTATACAGAACATAGATGATATGAAGAAATTCCTTTCGAAGCATATACAGGAGGATTAACACATGACTGATGATGGAACTTTACATAGAGCTCTCGTTACTGGGGCAAGTGGTGGTATAGGAGAAGCAATTGCAAGAAAACTATGCATGGCTGGTGTCCGTGTTTGTCTTACAGGCAGGAATCAAGAGAAGCTGGAGGAACTAGTCAAGGATTTGGGAAGTGACTCATGTTGCTTCATTGTGAAAGATCTATACAACAATGAACACGTTGATAGCATGATTGCTGATGCAGAAGAACAATTAGGTGGCAAAATTTCCATATTGATCAATAATGCTGGATTTACCGCAGATTCTCTTGCTATAAGAATGTCTCGAGAAGATTGGTCTGATGTGATAAATGTTAACCTTACTTCTACTTTTATACTTTCAAAAGGTGTTTTGCGAAGCATGATGAAGCAGAAATGGGGCAGAATTGTTAATATTACGTCTGTAGTAGGATTTAGTGGGAACCCAGGTCAGGCAAATTATGCAGCGGCAAAGGCTGGTATGATTGCTATGTCCAAAACCCTTGCATCAGAGGTTGCTACACGAGGTATCACAGTAAATTGTGTTGCTCCTGGTTTTATTAAAACTGATATGACAGATAATCTACCAGAAGCAGTGAGGGACAATATTCTTTCCAGAATCCCTCTTGCAAGATACGGGACACCTGAAGAGGTGGCATCTGTTGTTGAGTGGCTTGCATCTGAAGATTCATCTTATATTACAGGGGAAACTATACATGTAAATGGAGGTATGCTTATGGCTTAGTATATATATCATATTTTTATGAGAGTTCACATATACCTACTAATGTGTACATATTTGCATTTAGAAGTGCTACTCTGGATAGATGCTTAATCTTAAATAGCCCTTACTTAAAAAAAGAGTTTACTTCTTGTTATGCACAACCTTGATTGATATAAAGAGAAATTTAAATTTTATTGGACAAAGGAGTTTATGATGTCAGATGTAGAAGCAAAAGTTAGAAAAATTGTTGCAGAGCAACTTGGCGTGGATGATGATAAAATCAAATCTTCTTCTGATTTTACCAGTGATTTGGGCGCTGACTCTTTAGATATCGTAGAGCTGGTTATGGCTCTGGAAGAAGAGTTCAGTATTGAAATTCCTGATGACAAGGCTGAAGGTATCCGTACTTTTGGTGATGCTGTTGCATTCTTAGAGACTCAGTAAGCTGCCCGCCATCGTACAAAGTTACTTGTGAGGATAACCTAGGTAGTTATTATATCTACTACATTTCTATTTGGAATGTAGTAGTAGGTAATAGTTAGTTGTAGTGAGCTATTCAACCTTGTTAGTATAGATACCATGTGTATGTCAGCATATAATTGTGTTTACGTTGTGTTCTTGCGTGGTATTTTGTTGTTCTTCTATAGGCACATAACATGTCTTGATCTTGAAAGATATCTTCATAAAACACAGAGACTAAAGCATGCCTGAAAAACGCAAAATTATATTATCATTCTCGTTGTTAGTTACTATTGTAATATTGACTATTATAATGATTACCTACTCCTTCTTTTGTTATTTGCGAGAAGGGCCTAATAGCGAGGAGAAAATTGTATTCCTGCCTCTAGGTTCGTCTCTGTCTAGCATACAACAAAATTTAAGTGATGCTCTTGTAGTGCAACATCCGATGACTTTTACTATTGCAGCAAGATTGCGTGGAGTCTCGCGCTCATTACACGCTGGAGAATATGTCATCCCCCCTTTTGCATCCGTAAAAGATATACTAGATATTCTTGTATCTGGAAAAAATTTACAGCATAAAATCACTATTGTTGAAGGTTCAACATCCTATCAGGTATTAAAACAACTGGAAAGTACTGGTTTCTTCTCTGGGAAAGTTAAACAAATACCCGCTGAAGGATCGCTAGCACCAGATACATACTTTGTATCCCGTGGGGATGATATTAATACATTTATATCACGTATCCAGGAGCTTCAATCTTCAATTATTGAAAACCTATGGAACAATAGACAAATAAATGATCTACCATATAAAAACATGCATGATGCTCTAGTAATGGCATCTATTATAGAAAAAGAAACAGCACTTGATTCAGAGCGTCGTAGAATAGCTGGAGTTTTTGTAAACCGCTTACGGAAAGGAATGCGCCTACAATCTGACCCAACTGTAATATATGGCATAACAGGAGGGCGCTATGTATTACAGCGTCCTCTGTATTATTCAGATATAGCTAATATCACACCTTATAATACCTATAAAATTAAAGGTCTCCCCCCCTACCCAATTGCGAACCCTGGAACAGCATCAATAACATCAGCAATTACACCGCTCAATACTTCGTCTATATACTTTGTTGCGGACGGAACAGGAGGACATATATTTGCTGACACACTAGCTGAACATAATAAGAATGTCCAAAAATGGAGAGCCCTTCAATCTGAGAAATAATATCAAAAAATATCATGGCTCTGAAAGAGATAATGATTGTCTTCTGGATTAGAATATTGATTAATATATGATATTGAAATTATACCAACCCTAGGGATTATCGTTATACTGCCACTTAAGAGAATCGCAACCTATATAGGTTATAAGCTATTATGTTATTATATCTTAGTTCAGTCTGTAATACGTACAATGCTCCCGATGTCTCACATAACAAAGAATCTTGCTGCACCAAAAGTCACAATCTTTGATTGCGATATCACTGTCTGGCGCTTCATACGGTTATTGTGTATGTTATGTTGCATTATAGTAACTCACTGTTTGCTCATGGTATTGCTTGAGAAGCTCACTCTTCAAGAAGCTTTGTGGTTGACCCTAACCTCAATAACAACTGTTGGATATGGAGATGTGACAGTGCAATCATTAAGTGGGCGTATAGCAACGGTCGTTCTAATATACTGTGGAGGAATTGCTGTTCTTACACAGACTGTCGGTCTCTACTTTGAATATCGGCAAATATTAAGGTACAATGTAAGAAAAGGTCAATGGAGGTGGAAGATGAAGAATCACATAGTGTTTCTTCACTGCGATAAACATGCTGATGAAGAATATTTCTTTCGTGCGATATCTGCATTAAGAGAGAGTGCTACTGAATGCTCAAGATTACAGGTTGTTCTTGGGTGTATGCATTCGCATGACACCATATCTGACAGACTGCATCGTTTAGGTGTTGCTCATGTAAGCGTTATAGCATCAGAAGATGATATGTTAGATATAGTGTCGGCTTCAAAAGCTCATACTATTGCTGTACTTGCAAAATACCCAACTGATCCAATATCCGACTCTATCAATTTTGCTGTAACTCATAAATTAAGAGAAATATGTTCCAACACAAACATCATAGTTGAGTGCGTGGATGATAATAACCGCGACCGCATAATACAAGCAGGAGCCAATCACGTCCTGCGTCCTATACGAGCTTATCCTGAACTACTGATACGATCAATTATATCCCCTGGCTCTGAAAAGATACTTGAAGATCTATTTAACAGCTCTGGTGATGAGTGTATTCGTTACGAAGTGGAAACAAAAAATACATGGGCATACATTGTACAACAAATTCTAGTGCATGATGTGGGAATAGCCATCGCATACGAAAATATGGATAGGGAAATAATAAATAATCCGTATCCTTTTGAAGAGGTACATACAAAAGCAATCTTTGTGATAGTTAAGGAAAAGAAAATTACTAATAATCTCACAGTTTCAACAATTCTAGAAAGCCATGCACATGATGAATCTAAATATCCCTCACATATAACCATATATAATCCCAAATTGTCTTAAATAAATATCTGATTTCAGTTTACGCACAACTATCAATAATTAAGAAGCCTCATTATATGTTATAATTACGGAATTGACCTAATCAAAAGATAATTTAGTCCTGCTATCAGACAAACTATAAGAATAGTTCTAACCAAGAAATTCTATGCTTATTTTACCTCTGAACTGGAACCCTCAGTTCAGAGGTAAATCTTGTTTCTATTTATATGCAATTGATAGGCAAGCTGATATAGGTATTATTAACAGTATCAACAATGATGAACCAGATATTTTTCCTAATCCTATCGCCTCAAAATATATTCAACTTATGAGAGAAAGATTATCTTAGACTAAAAATACCAGTATATAATCGGTGTGTATAGAAGGGAATGAAGTGACTTATACGCAAATTGATAGTTGTTATGAATCGGACAAAGACCTCCACGACTCCCTTACAAAAATAATAAGTGCGCCAGAAAGCACTCAGAACCAACAGATGCTTTATGCCAAATGGATCGATTCCCCGCTTGGAGAGATGCTTATTCTTACAGATGATACAGCTCTTCACCTGCTTGAGTTTACAGGAAGACGTGGACTGTATACAGAAATCACCAAGCTAAAAGAAAAGTATAAATATGCTATCGTACCAGGAGAAAACGTTATTACTACTTCCATTCAAGAAGAGTTAAAATCCTATTTTGATAGTACGCTTACATTATTTTCTACCCAAGTAAAATTTTATGGCTCTGTATTCCAGCACTCTGTATTACATACCTTGCAAACGATTCCATATGGTGAAACACGCTCATATAAAGAACAGGCTAAGATATTACATAAACCAACAGCGGTACGAGCTATTGCACGTGCCAATGGACAAAATCAACTGGCAATTATCATTCCTTGCCATCGTGTGATCGGGGCAAATGGTCACCTGACTGGATATGTTGGTGGGTTGCTACGCAAGAAATGGTTATTAGAGCACGAAGCTAGAAATATTACTAATATTTAAGATAATAAAAATATAAATAGTCGTTTGATTCAATTCCTTTTTTGTACCACGCATCAACTATAGTGCTAAAGAGTTTTGCTGAAGAGAGAGATTTGAAGAAAACGGACATCATCTGTTTTTTAGAAAAGAAGTCAGATGTTCCATGCAATAAATATGGTAATATTAATATTATACGAATCACCTACCCTCTGCTGGAAATGGCGCGAAATCATTAGAAATACACGGTGTCCGTACTTGGATGGCTGATGCAGCATTTACACAAAGCAGAAAGTCAGCCGTTATCTTGAATTTCTAATGTATCTATCAAAATGCAACCTCTACCAGCTTGGTTACTACGCCATAATCCACATCAATGGTTTCGAAGTGGCGTTTGCCGCATAGGATTTTCTGATTTTCTTTCGTCTGGCGTTCCTGATTATCCAGCGTGCTTTTGGTTTCGCGCACAAAATAGAGCTTTTCATCGCGGTGGGTGATGAATGCCCAGTCAGGATTATATGGGGGCCGATGGGCGTATCGATCTTGAACCAGCTTGGGAGCTTCACGAACAGGTGCACGAATTCATTGTTATCGCCTTCGATAAACAGGTTTTCGGTTTCATCGAAATTCACGGATTCATCACGCGCAGGCTTTAAGGTGGCAACACTCGGTTGCTGAATCACTTTCATGCAGTCGGCTTTGCCAGGCCAGCTCAGGCCGAAGCGTTCCTTGCCTGGCTCTACCCATTCACCCAATGCACGTTTGAGCTGGTCAAAATCCACCTTGTCTTCAGCAAAGACTTCCGGAAACAACTCCTTAAGCTGCTCGCGTCTTTCCTCCGCGATATCCATTGATTCTAATTTCATTTTTTCTGTCATGCCGTGCTCATTGGTTTAATGTATCTCAAAACTGATATTGAATAACTTATGGGTAGAAATTGGGTAGAAATTTCTTCTTGAACTACTTCTCTACCATGTAGATTTTTCTCTGCAATCTTAAGATTATCCTATGTAAGGCTTGGAGATGTCTAGGCTTAGTTTTCTGTAGCCGGAGTAAAGAATGCGCTCCAGCATCTCACGAATTTTAGTTATGTGAATATCACCGCAGCCATCACACGGGAAGTCAGGCTTGGAAAGCAAGAAGTATTTCACTTTCGACTGGTTGCAAACTATTCCAATGCCTCAATGACGATGGAAGTCACAGGCTCATCCGCCACCAGCACCTTACCGAGATTGCTTTTTGTGTTCGTATTTATAGCCAATCGGTGTCTGAAACACCCAATAGCCATTTTGCATTCTGGCTCGCATATGGTTTTTTTCACCTGCTCGGCATTTTTCTCACGCTGATGTGCGATAACCGATACCAGCAAATGTTCCACCAAGCGACTGTTGGAATCTTCTCCTAACTCAATGGCGGGTGATTCCAGCTTTCTGCCTGCATCGGCAGTCGCGGTGCGAAGCCTGATATGTGTCTCTAAATCTCTGGATAGGCGGCTAATATCGTCGATGATGACTATAATGGGTTCTTTTTTTGCATGTTCGTTTTATCCATGAGGTTGTTAATAAGATTCAGGAAATTAATTTCAATCGTTCCGATGATAGACACACTTTTGGTGATATTTATGAGTAAATCTTGAAGGATTTACAGAGAGCCGGTAATACCCGTATTACATTTCAGCAATAAGGATTGCCAGATTGTAAAAAGTCCGTCTGCAAAGAGACAATGGAAGGAGAGTTTGGAAGCTCCCTTCAAAAGCTAACGCCGACGCCTGACTTAATGTACATCATGCGTAATATGGTGAAGGGGGCTAACCGTGAAATATTACAGCAAGGTATTAAGAATAATGAATATCAGATTGAGCAACTCTTTGACCGAATCGTAAAAAGCGGAAAGCGAAACTCTGATCAATGCTTATGAAAATAAGGTTACGAAAATGGAGCATAAAAAAGCATTGTTAGAGGCTAACTTGGCAAGTTGTGACTTATGGCACATAAGTTTCGAAGAAAGTTTTCAAACCGCCGCTCTGGCGCTGCCATTCGGGCTTACAAGCAGTCGATTAACGGCAATTAGCTTTTGGTGGTCCCTAGCGGACTAACATCG
>ENA-OREC01000623-OREC01000623.1-marine-metagenome-genome-assembly--contig:-NODE-623-length-14772-cov-12.502280_pt1 | contig 14772 bp, 6 predicted proteins | sample MGYA00248626_ERZ508543 | MGnify/ENA primary metagenome ERZ508543 (study PRJEB26211, sample SAMN05518279) | marine metagenome | isolation source: Puget Sound, Washington, USA | host: Bankia setacea... | reverse complement strand
TCCTAATTGTACGTACATCTGGCAATACTGGGTGTTTTTTCCCCACTTTAGGTGTTATATAAGACGTTTTAGTTGTTTAAGTTGTTAGACATTTAGACATTTGGTGTTTTAAGAAGTTTTAGTGCCAATCTCCATTTAAATCTCAATTAGGAAAAAACACATTCAAATTGTCCAAGAATGTTAGTCTTTATTTATGGCTAGTTTTTAGAGTTTTTAATCTTACATATTACTCACCATGCATAATAATTCTAATACTCTTATAAATTTGCTGAATTATAGTTTAGAAACTGCAAACATTTTATACTAAAGAGAAAATAACTCTTGTCTTTTTCATTTCTTGATTTTTTAAGTTACCTCCCTTTCAACATACTAGTTTGGATTCTCTGCAAATGTCTATTTACATTTTCTAGGCAGAATGACACCCAAAGTTCATTACCAGACTTCACCAACAGAAATTACAAACTTTACAAAATTGGGAAAGTTTGAACGAGACAAAAAGAAAAGTGGCGACGTTGACTTAAATTTGAAAAGACATTGGCTTACTTAAAGTTTCCGTGAAAGATATTAGTTTACTAAAATCTATCTCAGCCCAATTACAGTTGCATACCCCTCGTTTTACACTTGTAACACAATAAGACAGCTTGTTCTATCTTTGTTTTAAATATTTTTTTCGAGAAAAGCACTGACGTCAATAACTCTTATAATGCTGTTATCGTTCATGTCTTATTGAACTCAAGAAATGTAAATGTCAACTCAATACTCTCTGTGTGACAAATTGTGCAATTTAGTCAGCTAAAATGACCATGAAATATCTAATTGTTTTTTTCCCCAACTGTTCAATGGGTTACACAGTATACCAGTACAATGTCAGCCGTTTTATCTAGGAAATCTATTATACATTTAATTTTCAACCAAACTTTCTGCTTTTTCACATATTTTTGCTTTAAAACGTAATACATGTATTTATATTCTGTTGATGTTTTAACCAATAAAAACTAATATGGATAAAAGCTTGCTTGAATCATTTCGCTATGTAAATATTTGTCTTTATTACGTTTTATGGATAATTTTTAAAAAGTCCACGCCCTAAACAAGCTTTTCATTCTAACCTTGAGTAACAAATACACTAACAACCTATCCCCACCATTCAACAACTGTAACTTCCTGTTTAACTAAAATCCCCTATCCTAGCACTCAGTCAGTAAACTGGAAGTTAAAGTACGGTAAATGAGGGAAGAATGCAAAATGGTTCTATCTGCATGTTTAATTCAATATCACTTAGAACCATTCAACTTTCAACCGTAGAATGTTCTCTCAATGTTGGCAATGAACTGTCAAAAAGCATGCTAAAACTGTTAATAGACCAGTAAATATAGTTTCTACAGGTTTTCTCATATGCCTTTATGATATCAACATTAAGAAACTGCACCGTAAGAAATTCCACTACTGACCAATTGAACTGTACCGTTAGAAATTCGACTACTGACCAATTGAACTGAACCGTAAGAAATTCCACTACTGACCAATTGAACTGCACCGTAAGAAATTCCACTACTGACCAATTGAACTGTACCGAAAGAAATTCCACTACTGACCAATTGAACTGGACCGTAAGAAATACCACTACTGACCAATTGAACTGTACCGTAAGAAATTCCACTACTGACCAATTGAACTGCAGCGTAAGAAATTCCACTACTGACCAATTGAACTGCACCGTAAGAAATTCCACTACTGACCAATTGAACTGTACCGTAAGAAATTCCACTACTGACCAATTGAACTGCACCGTAAGAAATTCCACTACTGACCAATTGAACTGAACTTCTGACCACCTACTTTCTTTACTATATGTCAAGTTATTTATTTTTTAATATAAGTGCATTTATATAACAAGGGGTGAAAACAAGTGTTCTACAGCTTACTTATTCATTAGCACTTATAACTATTTCACTCTAACCTTTGATAATGAAGCTGACACATTTTTACTCCCAATTGTTTGAAATGTTCAGCCAGATATTTGTAGATAACCCTAGCAGGATATGTCAGCGTTCAAAAGTATATTTGATAAAGTCTTGGTATGAAAAGAAATACGAAGCCATTTTTTTCTCCCCGCTGAATAAAAACCAAAATAGTTGTATAAAGCCGTACGATTCATATATCATTTAAATTGTTAAGAGCCAAGTGCTGGGTGCATCATAAAAAAAGTAGCCCCTGCCTCAATTTCACGTAACACCCTCTATAAGGCACGCCCATTGTCTGAAAACTCGTTCATATACTTGTTCTTTTAACATTCTAATTATTTGTGTAGTGATGCATGAATTTTGTCAAAGCTACGTATTTTTGATAAATAGAATAAAATATAACAGACATTTATTGATTGCAGTTTAAGGCGTCCATATTGTTTTTGTTTGTTGTTTGCATACTCAGCAGACGTAAAAAAATTGAGTAACCCACAAGTATCATAAAATACCCCAAAGAGACTGAATCTAGCTAAAAGAAAATGTTTAACACCTAAGAAAAAGAACTGAAGCTCTAATTAAATTACCCAAAAGACACAAAATTGAGCAAAATGGTATACATAGACTTACGTAGATAACTTCACAATTCAGATAGTGGCAATATTTCTACAACTGTTCCTGGAATTCCACACTATGATGATAATAAAACTTGAATACTTCTGTGAATCTAAAATAAGTGAAAGCATCTTTATTCGATATAAAAAAAATAAGACAAATATAAATACAAATTAAAATGTCTTTGTAACGTAATAAACAAAACCCTGCCAAAATTGTTTTGTAATGTAGAAATGAAGAATGAAACGATATGGCATTTTAAACATGAATGGGTGCTGAGATAAAGAAAACAAAAAAACTTTGGACAAAAATGTGTATTCGTAGAAAGTGATTGTTTTGCATACTGAGAATGAATGTATGAATGTACGAGAAATGTCAATAACATAAAACAAACATGAAGGAAAAAAATGACAAAAACAAATTTGAAGGCAAAACACACAAAAAAATAAAGGATTTTTTCAGATCTTTTCTTTGACTCTGTTTTCAATGGAGAGATGACATACATACTCTAAAACATGTGTAAATGTAAGTGAAATTCGTATTTTATTTTGATTATGTGTTATATTTTATTGTTAGTTTTAAGGATAAAGCAATATCTTCATTGATATGAAGTTACAGTACACGTTTAATTTTCATTATTTGAAGTAAAAAAAGGGTTAATTTTTTTGTCGAGAATTAGGGATGATGTTAAATGAAAAAATAATTACCAAGTAACATAATGAGTTTAGGATGATTTTGAAGAAAATGTGTGATATTTTATTAATGATGACATCTCTGTAATAATTTAAGAACATGTGTATATTTATGGCCGATGCAAATCTTAAAAATAATGAACGTTGATGAAGTTGTTGAAAAAATGAATAAAACAATGAGAAATAAAAATGAGGATTTTTTTGGAATAGTTGACATATATTTAAACAGGTTCAAATATTTATATCTTTTTCACATAACGTAAAAATATCTTTAATTTCCTACCACTTTTTCTTACATCTATCATACACCACAGTACATCATTAAAAGTGTTGTCAACAATTTGTGTGTTTACTCTAAAAATGTGCGACACGAAACAGTTTCATATATTTACAACCTTATTGATATAATTAAGATCAATATCAGTTATACTTAATTAACATATCTCGAATATTGAAACCATCAAGCTTTTCCCTTCTTTGAATCCACCAACTTTCCTTTTACACGTCTCTAAACTTTGTCTTTTACATTCTTTTCGAAAAAACCCACAATCCTTAACATATGCCGTAACGAAATCTCAACGAAAATGCACAAAATACTTGAAGAGTTTCAAAAATATAAAGAACCTAATTCTGTTATCTCCATAATAACCTCAAATGTGTAACTCAATAAATGTTTATTTTAAATATCTTAACTAGAATTTATAAAACACTCTTGTCATTTTTATTTACACTTACTTTGAAATAACTAAAATATCTTTATGAAGTTAACACCCCAAAATTGTTATTTTTTACATTATAATTAAACAGTAAGAGAATTGGTGCAACAAATTACTGACTTGTTGTTCTTTATAATAATCTTCACAAAAGTATGCCTGCATAACTATTACTCAACCAAATGCCATCTCTTACAAACAAGTCCGTTTTATTTCAACATAACAAAAAAAGCACTGTTCAAGCACTTATACGTGTAACAAACTGTTTTATCACAAAAAGCTATATTTGTCGCTAACAACTGTGGACCAAGCATCAATCCGTTGCTATGGTGACCAATCAAATAAAACAACAAAGAAAACAACAACTTCAGTACAGACAATAGTACTGGTCACAACAGGCACATTTGTCCACGTGGTGTGGCAAATCTTGTTTGTGAGTCTTAGTCGTAAAAAGGATCTGGATCCCTTTATTTCTTCCTCCTCTCTCAAGCTGCAAACCTTTGACGCACTCGGCCAAAAACTGTGTTTACCTCACAAAGCAATTCCACGAAAAAACTTTAACCATACACTACCACGGACAACTTTCAACTGCATCCTTCGTCAGTTCTTTCTACTATTGAACACTTGGCCATTGATTCCGGTTCTATATGATCTTCAATCGTAGATATCTCTGATATATCTTCAGCAACTGAGTCAGTCCTAGATAATATATCATCATGGGAATCAAAACTTTCAAAGCTACCGGAATGCATATTTCTGATCTGTCTGAAATGTTGGGCTGTAAGATATTTCTTGCCATCAAACCGACTGTCAAACGACCTTGACTGTTGTATAAGTTGACCTTTACCCTTTCCCGACCCAGAGTCATCGAACGACCCACTTTCCGTACTATGTGTTGTCCAGAGTGGAGACCGACTTGGCGTGTACTCCATTGCAGAGCTATCCATGCTTGCAAACGACTTGCTTTTCAGTTTCAACGCGTTTTTAGTCATGGTTGGATCAAGATCGAGACTTTCCCCGGAGGATGCTGAGAACTGACGTGGTAACTCCTGACTGGACGTTGTATCTGTACTACTTACACTTCCTCCTTTCCTAGCATCATGGGAGTCACGATCTGGAACATTTAAGTATTTGCCTCTCTTCGCTGATCTCTTGTTGTGTGTTCTCATATGCCGTGTAATCATATCTCTTCTACACGCTGCATACGGACACTGTGGACAACGATACGGTTTCTCACCTGTGTGCGTGCGCTTGTGTGTATTTAAGTGGTCACTTCTACTAAATACTTGACCACAGTCCGAGCACTCGTAGGGTTTCAAACCTGTGTGTAGTCTCATATGCCGTGTCAACATATCACTGCGTGAGAATGACCTATTGCACACTTTACAGTAATGAATCTTATTATCACCAGACCGTACTGTTTCTGTTGGTAAATGTTTAGCCATGTGTTTAGCCAGATTGTCGTACGAGGGAAACACTTGCCCGCATACAGGACACAGATAGGCGTCCGAATCTGACATTGTTCTCCGATCGTTGAGAATTCCGTCGGAAAAGCGTACATTTACAGCCCGTGTGTGCGGCGCCACTGTCTGAAATATTGGCTGGTTCATGTAGTTCATGCGCGGTGAAACGGCTAAACGCGTTACTTCATTCGTGGAACTTAGCAATGATGCCCGATTTGGAAATGAGAACTGAAGCCCAGGCGACATAGGGCTCCCAAAATCTGTATCAGTATGTAATTGAGCCCCTTCAAAAGGACTAGCAAACTGGAATCGAAATACACGGTCTCCCTCTGGAACTGAACACAATGGCGATTGCGGTGACGGATTCATCGGCTGTGGTTGAAGATGAGTGTTACACTGGAAAGGTGAACCTGCACGTATCATTTGTGGGCTGAGCATATCTGGATCACTGTGAGGGTGGTGATCTAACGGAGATCTTGTCATGCTGTGTGGACTCAGTCCGGATCGTGCCACAGGCTTCTGGGGAGACGTCTCTGCTGAACTGGGTCGACCAGACATGCGTGAACTCTCCGAATCCTGGGACAGATCTAACGGCTGCTGGTCTGCGGTGAGATTAGAAGGTGGTGGTGATGTTTTAATAACTGGTTCCATCTGCACGTCGTTGTCGTCACTCAAATCTGAGCTACCATTCTGGTTGGCAAATATGGGACGTAGGTGAGCGTCCTTGCCACCATAATCAATCTCTGTACTATCAAAGACATCACTGGATGAACGATTAAAGGAATCAGATCTGTCTTGAGATAAATATTCTTGCGATGTATCAGAAGATGATGAATAACTACTGCGTAAACTTTTCAGATATCGCGCGTGTAAGTGTTTCTTAAAGTTTCCAGGATGCACATGTCTGCGATGCATTCCTTCGGGCACTTCTAGAGTTAGAGTGTCAACGTCTTCAGTCTTACACTTGACACTCTCCCCTGTTTCATTAGTTATCACAATATTAGCACAGTATTCAGAAGGGAATGTAGTACTTGAACTGGAACCTGCGTCCGAGGACCCTGAAGAACTTTGTTTATTCAATTCATAAGCCATTTCTGATGCTTCCTTTTTCACTTGCGTTTTTATAACAGGCGTAGGTTTATACCGTTCTTTGCTATATGGGGAAACTGCACGAATTGACTCCTTGCGGAATGGTGATGGTTCTCGGCTACTGGGCCCGGGTGAGTCTTCTGAACCACTGGAAAAACCTCGCTGTACTCGTAAGCTGTCTTTAGGCTCGAGATAATGAGATCGCTTATAACTTGATGAGATTGTAGATTCGTTTGATATGATATTTATTTTAGGCTTTAGTCGTATATCAGAATCTGGACTAAGTCCACGAAACAGGTTACACGGATCCTCCTCAAAAGATGACACGTTAGAACCCGAATCTCTCCCTTGATATTCAGTTTGTAAATAGCTATGTCCTAATGGTGAATGTATACCAGTAGGCTTTTTTATAACTGTCACATGTTGAGGACGATGTTGAGGACTTTGTACAGATAAAGCAAAGTTAGCAAGGGCATGTAACTCCTCATCCGTTGACATAGTAGTTCCCCTTGGCGACATTTTGCCAGCAGAGTCGGGTCTCAATGGTTCCTCAACGTCTATAGCTATCTGCTTCTTTAACACACGCCTGGGTTCATCACCGGAGTGAGAATGTCTCATAGCGAACATATTGGATGTAGGTCGGTCATCATTGCCACTAAAACTATGCCTTCTTCTGTCATGTGTAACCGGAATTTCTAATACATTACTGGTAGAACTAGACTGTAATTTTGATTTGCTCAAACCGGAATTAACTGCTTTGGGTTCTAAAAAAAGACTTCTAGCTTGGGCCTCTGCAGCCTCGTCAAAACTCTCGAAACTTTTATATCGCGGTAAAGTACTTTCAAAACTGTGAGCTTGCTGTGCGAAATATTGGCGAGCTTCGACTCCTGTAGAGCCTAACTTTGGACTGAATCCTACATCACCTGGTAATGCACTATCGAAACTTCGTGCTTGAGGTACAAATTTCGGCACACCTACACTTAACATATTTCCATAATTGTCACGATTTTTTATCACAGAATCAATGGTGTCCCTCGGATCATGGCTTAAGTTATCCTCTGAACATGAAAGCGACACGTTGATCGAGACTGTTGCAGACGACTCCATGTTGGATTCTGTGGAATGACCTTGACCTAGACTTCCCATTGGAGCGTGGGATAAGTGAAAATGGCTCCCACGTATCAACTGAGGTGTAACTCCTATGTTACCGCTGGGGTCATCGTCAAGGCGACGCATGTCAGAGGTCAGCACCGGCAGTCACCTGAAAATACACAAGTACAAAAAGTTCAGCAACAAAATTTATAAAAGTGGAGTTTTAAGTATTGAGGGGTGAAAATTCAAAAGTGATTTTTTTAGTAAAGCAGAAAGAAGATTGTTGAAGTAAGCCCTTGAAACGAGAGTCTGGGTATGACACATGGTTTCTACTTTATATCACGCTGTATTATACATAAAAACGCCATGATTACTCACTCACAGCTCAAGGACGGCCACGATTACTCACATTTACACATTAAAGTTTACAAACACACACGTTCTGATACACTTGTAAATCACAAAAAGCAACCTCTTCTAAATGTTTATAATATTTGTTCAACCATGTAACCTAGTACTGTTCTTGGGCAATTGTATTTGTTAGTTTATTTGTCAACATATTCCACAGGTGTCAAAAGTACACAATTTGTTGACATGGAATGGGAAAACCCGCGGACAAATTATATTTGACTTTTTTATATCTGCACAAATACAAACAAGGAAATCTCTGGAAGCGAGGAATCCTCCCCAAATGCCTATTGTCTATAAAAGGCAGATCTTGTAATCAAACACCACTTGTACACCAATACATGACAAAGAAAACAACCTTTTATGAAGGAATAAGGCAAGATAACTCAAGTAAAATGTAAGATAGGATTATGGTTCTTGTCTTCTGCACTTCCTCTTATTAACATCTATGTATGTACCAAGTTTAATTTCAATCTCTTTTGTTCTTTTCAGGATATGGCCCAGACAGGAATCCATTATGAGAAAAATAAAAGGTTATGGGGAGATAACTATGTAAATATACAGTGTATGATTATGGTTCTTGTGCACTGCCCTTTCACTGACTGCCATCTATCTATAAACAAAGTTCCATTTTAATCCCTTTTGTACTTTCTAAGATGATGGCCTGGACAGACATCCATTATGAAAAATAAATGGTCAAGGGGAGATAACACTGTAAATATACAGGGTATGATTTTGTTTCTTTGCACAGCACTTCCCCTCATTGCCATCTATCTATGTACCAAGTTTGATTTAAATGGCAACAGTAGTTTTTAAGTTATTTGCTGGACAAGGTAGTGTGAGGACGGACGGACAGACAGACGGACAAAGCGGCGAATATATGGTTCCCTCTTCGGGGAGCATAAAAATACCATTTAAAAACCATTTGGCACATACTCAACTTTTTCAATGCAATATAACCATTACGTATATCTTTTTATTTCATACATTTGATATAACTCAAAGTGAGCCAGCCAAGCTGCGGGTCTTGTGTGCGCTAAAACGGCATGTAACACATAGAAATCTTACACTTGTTGTCATTTGAATATACACATTTATGAAACTTGTTCAAGAAACATTAGGAAACGGTTGGCTTTATAATTTCATTCCTTAACTCGTTTTAAAAAAGTTTCTATTAAATGACAACTCATGTAAGATTCTATATATTCTAGAGGGTATTTTGGCTTGCAGAGATTTACTGTATAAAATCAATCCTAAATTCAAATATTCCCCAATTAACGTACCTAACTCCATTACGTGCCCCAACATGGCTGCTATAGCTCCAGTATAAAACACCCATTGTGAGCTACAGCCACTTCTCTCAAACAAATGTCCAACAACGTTTAACTCCAGTCCTTAATGTATGTGTACAGGTCACTCAATATCCCTGTACAAACTTTCACATTAAACAATAACTCCAGTGCAGCTAACAGAGATGGCAAAACACTGCCAACTTTCCCTGGTTCGAAAAACTGTTTTTCTTTTTGTCTATTGTGGAGTTATTGATATTTTTACTGGACAAAATCAGTTTTAACCAGTCATGACCAGAGACTATGGTATAGACTGATCTAATATTCACAAGTCACCTGAAAGTTCTTCAAAACACAAAATCTCATCTACTGTATAATAAAATCCATACTTTCTTACATAATCTACTTCCCCTTAGAAACGTTAAATAATCCCTAATCACATATCACATACTCAAAATTCCTTGTAACCAGATTAGTGTTTACTTCATGTTTGCGTTATTAAGGTTTAACCGATTTGGTTATTTCCCTTTTTAGTCCTTCTTTGCATATTTATATTTCCTTCATTTTTTTACCAGAATTATGTTTACTTCATTGTGAGTCTTTGGTTGCTTGGTTACTATACTTCCTCCACTACTTCAATCCTTCCTACTCTCTAAGGTTTACTTTATTTATCCATCCACTTTATATCCCTCTTTTCTCGTCCCCTTAATATTGTCCCCTTTGTCAGACCAATATTTACTTTATTTCGTCCATTTATAGATACCTCAGTTCCTCATTAGCATCACTTCTGTAAGAATTAGACAAAAACCTAAAATTCTCCTTTCAAAATATTCACACCAAGTTCTTAAAATGTATCCATCAAAATGAACTAACTTAGAAATTTGACTTCACTTGATTTATACGCTATCCTTTCGGTGTAAAAACATGTCATCACCAAATATGGATATTTCCTTAATAATCACACAACTGAATCCATTATATCCAATAATATAACTATATAATGATGCACAAATTTGACAGAAACAAAACATCATCATAATAAAGAAGTCCTTCGAAAGTGTCCATATCTATTTCAAATATATACTGCCAAATTTTGCTTCACGTTTCATTTTAGTTGTCAACCGTTTTGCGTAATCCCTTTAACCCAAAATACACACATACACACAACCTTCCACTTTGAATCTATTACCTTAAAGAAAAAACCCACTCGCTCATTCAACGACGAAACCAAAAAGCACGATGACATTGACGCTTGCGTAGTTAAATGTAAACTTTCGTGTGTAGGTAGATACAACAAGTTTATTATGAATGAGGGCTATTAAAAATCAATGACGGGTTTAGAAGACACTTAAAGTGCGTATAAATTATCGTTCACCCACATGTAAACAATGGGGAGTCACTCTTACAGACATATTGACACATTTATCTCCCTTATTTTAACTCATTTGATCCACCTCTACACAAAACTTTATAATCTCAGCTCAGTGATGTTGAGCAATCTCACTTAACCACTTTTATATAAATATTCTCCAAGGGAGATCAATCTAATTCATTTATTAACAAAATTATCTCCCTTGAATATATATAAAAATAATAATACACTCCCCCCCTTCTCAAAATAAAACATTGTTTAATACATAACTCTACACTGTATGAGTAACAACAATGTAATTATCGTGTACTTAACCGCGACAAAAAACTCATTTAATACAAAAAACCTTGTGTACCATAAACACACTGTGAAAATGCAAAACGGGAGAAGATATTATATCATCATTTAAAGAAGAGATAATATCATCTAAATCTTATTAAAGGGATCATTTGTGTGCAGACGTTTTCTCAACAAGTAAAGCTTATCATGAAATCTTTTTTATTTCTTTCGAGTAGTTTTGCCAAGTTCAAAAGAGCATAATTAGTGAATATGATTTTTTTTTATCACTGAATAGATAAAGCTTTGCCTAACGATAGAACTTTTCACAATGACAATAATTTTCTTTAAAACAGATAAAAATGTATTTCCATAAAAAAAAATTCTGTACTATATACCCTTCTGGTGTCAAAGTGCCATGAAACCAACCAAAACAATAGTAATTTGAGTATGGTTGAGTGTGAAAAGGTTCTATCTGCTTCTTTAACCCAAAGCACATAGAGCACTTACGCTTTCATTCCTACAAATAACACGTAACATGAATTTGACAACTGTGAAAAAGATTACCCCTACTTGCCAGTTCTTCCTAAAAAAAGGTGAAGAAACAAACTTCGAGAAAAAACAACAACGAAAATATGTAAAGCCAAATGATTTCAATCAACGGCCATTACTAACTGACATGAAGATTTCGTGAGTAAAACCCTACAAGTCCCATTGGTGTAAATGACAAATTAACCTCTGCTTGTCCTATCTCACATTCCCTTTTCTCAAACACCTACAATATCTTCAGGGCAATTATTGTTAACCTGGAAAAGTATATTGTGTGTTTTACGTTGGCTCGTTTGTGGTAACATTATTTTGACATGTTTAACAGCTTCGAAAATTCACCCATTTCAATATTCCTGTACATGTAGAATTTTCTATTGGTTTAGCGACTCCTGGAAAACTGTATGCACATATTATTGAACACGGGAAAGTTTTTTATGTCCTCTTTCTGGTAAAAAACCTTCTACAGTGAAAAACAATAAATATTAAAATCTACAAACATTCCTTGGTTTACAGCTTCACCACCATGTGCCTACTCACTGTACAATTACAACTAAAGGTAATGTATTGTTCACAAGTATTCAAGCTATCAAGGCATCTGAAGCCATTTTTGTCAGTTTTAAACACAAGAGCAAACATATGTTCAAATTAAATTATAAATATTGCGCAATACTGATCCAAGTATTAACTCATCAATGTTAAAGTGAAATCTCTTTTAACTAAACTTCTATTGAACAAGACAGATCAAGTCAGCAACGGAAAAAAACAACCACTAGACAACTTTACAATATCACTAAATTTCAACACAATCCACAGTTGAAATGTTGTTGTTGTTATTTCAATGATGAACAAGCCTCAGATTGTCTTTACCCATATTTGGTCATAATGTATATATTAAACAATCACCAGGAAAAGACACAATGATGACATATAACTGCCTGTGTATGAAATAAACATGTTGTAGGTGTGTAGAAATGATATTTACACATGTCAAGGTTTATACACGTTTGAAGATGGTACATAAATAAAAACTACGTGAGACAAAATACCTTATATAAAACATGACTCATTGTATAAAACCACCCCCATCAACTCTTAATTCACTCACAAACCACACAAAATTACCCTCAAAAATGTTTACAAACACTTACTGTAAAACTATAAAAACTGTAATTTTGTGGTTGGTTTATTTTTGGTGAAGAACATTTTTCTAGCATACTTCCACATCTATCTAACTTCCAATGATAAGTAATCCTCACAGTTGGACGAGTGTTTTCATTGGATAAAAACTACAAACAACGCTTTAGGTTTGAGACCATTCATTCTGAAATTGAATTTTCCGACAAAAAATATCAATGCTGCAAAAAATATGAATCATCTTGTGGCATACATTTACGGTAGTTCTAGTATATGACTTTAAAGTGAAATTCTGATCTGTTTAAGTGATTTATGCCACATGTTTGTACACTTACAAAAAGCTTTACATCTTGCTATCCAATGGAAGAGCCCTATAAATGGTTAACAGTTAACAACTAGTACAACCTTTGTTACTTGCATTTCAGAATGAATTCAATAATTATCTACCAGTAAATAACAAGCATGAACAAAATACAGGAACTGCACAATAAAAAAAAAACGTCGTTTTAAAAACTCTAAAACTGCTTTTGTCATTATTTATAGTTATTTTCTTTATACAAGTTTTTTTTTGTGACATGATGTTATAAAGCATTCTAGTTTTATGTATAACATCAGATAATCATTGGCTTGATACCTGGACTAACGACACAACACCAGAAAGCAAGAAAAAAAATCACTACAAGGAAAGAAAAAATTTAGGTTTTAAAATATTTATTTTGCAATACACAGATTGTTTTCAGTGTAATATATAACCATTACAAATATGTTTATACTAGACTTGTGTAATATATAACCATTACAAATATGTTTATACTAGACTTGTGTAATATATAACCATTGCACATATGTTTATACTAGACTTGTGCAATATATAACCATTGCACATATGTTTATACTAGACTTGTGTAATATATAACCATTACAAATATGTTTATACTAGACTTGCGTAATATATAACTATTACAAATATGTTTATACTAGACTTGTGTAATATATAACCATTACAAATATGTTTATACTAGACTTGTGTAATATATAACCATTACAAATATGTTTATACTAGACTTGTGTAATATGTGAGAAATGATCCACTTGATAAAGTTTAAAGTAAAATGACCTCATACTGTCAACGTTTAGATGTTTTAATGATTTCATTGTTTATAATCAGTATTAAATTGTGATAAAACAACACTCATAATTTGCTGTCATTTCAATTAAACTTAAAATTTAACTTTTATTAAACGCTTTCACGAAAAATGTTAACACTCCAGGTAAGGTCTCAAAACTTGTGTAATAAAAGTATACATGACACGGCAACTCATGTAAAACCCTATACATGTACAGCTATTACAAAGTGAATATGGTTTTTTTCTGAGAAGAGTAACAAATTACGAACTACTGTTTGTATATGTCGACTTGTGACCGCATTTTTCTTTAACCACAAATTTTACAGAAAAAAAACTTGAAGAGTGGGAGTTTACCAATGTGGCCACTAAAATGGATAACTTTTCACTTTCTTCACAATTTTGTTGACTTATTTCCTCATTATAACATCCATAACATGTTGGTTCTGCTTCAGTGTTATTGGATATCAACACAAAAAGGTCAAACAGCTCGGAAAACAGTTCGGTAAGTCGACAAAAGTTTGGAAAGAACATTTTTACAATTCAACAAGCTTCATGAACGTATTATAATCGTTAACTTTATTGACCATGGTTCGTACATAACAGTTACCATGACCAACAACACTAAAACAGAAGCTAGTAAAACCCCGCATAACACAGTTATACAAACAAAGACGCAATATTGTATACTTGAGAGAGGGGGGTGGAAACGTTGGTGAGGACATTTTTACAATTTTACAGGCGGCATGTGCTCATTAATCAACCAACTTTTACATCGCTATTCTTACATTCATCATCTCTATACTGTATGATAATAAAAACAAACCACCAGAGGGGCTTAAGGAGCCAATTAGTTCAGGCGAAGACATGTGGGTGTTCAGCACGAGGTTCTACCTACACCACACACAAACATACACTTCTTGGACTAGTACACCACACACAAACAAACACTTCTTGGACTAGTACACCACACACAAACAAACACTTCTTGGACT
>ENA-OREC01000622-OREC01000622.1-marine-metagenome-genome-assembly--contig:-NODE-622-length-14783-cov-11.798994_pt1 | contig 14783 bp, 9 predicted proteins | sample MGYA00248626_ERZ508543 | MGnify/ENA primary metagenome ERZ508543 (study PRJEB26211, sample SAMN05518279) | marine metagenome | isolation source: Puget Sound, Washington, USA | host: Bankia setacea... | reverse complement strand
CTATTTTTACAACTGTTATTTTATAAACTGCAATACAATATGTACGCAGTTACTTCCCCTAGTAATAATTTCGCCATCACATAATAAACAAGATAGTCGACATATTGACATTGTTTTAGACTTGGAATATAGGGTTCTATATTTCAGTGGAGAATGAAGAGTGAAGCCAATGGAGAAGACACACATTGAAATTGAGACTAACATTATGGGGAAAGAGTGCATCTTATAAGTTATATATGTAACCATACGATAATCTGCCACCGCGACTGCCCTCCTGTTGTGCGTCTTGCGGAGAGCTTAGCGGACGATCACCGAGACCTTTTGCTTGCTGTCACCCACGATTGTCTGCGGAAAACCAGCGCTGTGTTTATCTTAACCTTTCATACGTAATTTCTGACATTTATTTATGTATGTTAATGAAATATCACATGACTGAAGAGGCGGAGTATGTGCATACAAGTAGAGAAAACAAGAAAATTTGATACTATCAAAATGATTTACGAAATTACCCCTATGCGGAAAATACCCAGATAAAGGATACGACATCATTCATAATTCAGGTTCAACCTTCCATATCATTATGGTACTCTGTGAATCATATAATGTTCTATAAAGTGTATTCGTCATTTAGGAGTTTCTTACCTCTGCTGAGTGGTACATTTGTGTTGACAAAGCTTTTGCGTTTTCCTGAAGTTTCCTCTGGGGAACCACTCCCATGTTTGTCGTCCCTGTCTGTGATAAATAAACTGATGTCTTTTGATAGAAATGTTTCCACTTGTCCACCCAGTGACTGTATTCTATGAATAATCTTCGCTTTTAGTGAACTAGATTTCACGTCTGTATAAAATGTTTTTCCAGCAAACGGAAGTTCTATAAAATTCAGTTGACGACGCGCTCCAAAACCACTGGATTTTGTGCTCATTTTCCATGCGAGAAGACGACACTGTGGCTAGATAAATAGATTACGTCAGCTCTATGTAACAAAGAATATCTGTTCGCAAATATTTGGATACTTCCGCACAAATGTACAAATATTTTTTTATAAACCCGTTTGTATATCTTGAAGAAGCCGCCATGAATCAATCAAGCTTCTATTGATCACGATCAACAAATTTACACACATGAAAAATAATGAGCGGAAAGGTAATAATGACAGCCCAATCTCACACAATCTCCCATGCAGAGTTGTCGCTCTTTACAGTCGCTCTCAATCTTTGCTAATGTCTCAATAGTAGTCCAATATTTTAAACGGTTGATCATGTAAATATTTTGACAGGGCGTTCAACAAAATGACAGAAGAAAATCAAAATGATCACCTTTCTTCTCAATTAAATATTTAAAATATATTTGACACAATGTTCTTGTCATAATCCTTAAACATTCTGATCAATGTTTTCATTCTATCGGATGCATACATAGATCAACTTACTTAGAATAGGTACCCGACAATATAGTTCCTACATATATTGTCGATTTCAAACAGTATTTTTAACTAAAATAAAATATTATATTTTATGGCACAACTAAAGATATATACAAAAGTAAAATAGCCTCTAAAAAGCAAAATCCAGAACATAACGGAAGAAAATCAAAAGAATCCCCTTTCTTCTCAAATAAATATTTAAAAGAAATGCATTTGGCAGTCCCAAAACACGATGTTCTTGTCACAATACTTAATAAATCTAAACAATGTTTACATTCTATCGGATGAATACATTGACCAAATTACTTAGAATAGGTACACAACAATATAGCTAGTCCCTACATATATTGCCGATTTCAAACAGTATTTTCACCTCAAATGATACTATTAAAGTTGGTGCTCATTTTAACAGACGTACTGACATATCAGAAGCTTGTCACTATTGGAGCACAAGACCCAAACAGAAGACATGGACCTCATATGGAAGATCCTGTTTGCATAACTAATGCCAGCATGGTCTGGGATGATGCATTTTGTACAGCATGGCATCAATCTAGGAAAATCATCATTTGTCTTTCTCCCAATGATTAACATGAATACCAATGACGACACACGCATCTTCTCACAATGAAGTTTGTAATCTGGTGGAAGGCCCTTCTGTTCATTTGTGCTGGGCAAGAAAGACGCAACTACATGCTTATAAGACTTGGAGGCTTCCATACTAAGTTGAGCTTCCTGTAGGTCATCAGGGCATTCAATTGCTGGATCAAAGTTACAAGAAGGTATAGTTAGCATATATTTGCAGCCCATACTGTGGTGCACATAATGACAGGGAATGCCATTTAACTAGCACACCTTGTTGACGGCGTCTTCAATGCCATGATTGTGTCTAATGCACGTGATGTGGATGATGGAAAACCAGAAGATGTGGCTCACCCTAAGTAACACGGAGAGTTAGAATATCTGAATCTCCCTTTGAGACATCGGAAGCCAGAATATGTGGATCTCCCTCAGTATCTTGGACAGCCAGATGTGGCTCTCCTTCAGCAGCCTGGAGAGCCAGAATATGTAGAGTCACTGGAAAACATTGATGCACAGATAAAGGTACCCAAGCAAATAAAATTGAAAATCCTGATCTGGATGAAGTTGCTTTGCACGTGTGATAGAGAGTTAATTACTTTCCGAGGAGGCTTGTCGGGCTGACGCTGTGCTCAGAATACGGGAACTGCTCAAAAACAAAACCTTCAAATATTCTAGTAAGACTGCTGCCCTCTGGTTGCAGTATATTGATATGGGTAACATATTTATGAGAGTAGAACATACCGGAAACTGGGCACTGCACATTGCGGCAATATCAGAAATGCTTCTTTTCATGGCGGCATCTCTGCACAATTTATGTACGAAATCTGCTTGGATATATGTGTAGCAAACGTATAAGCTTTAGGTGGAACATGCAGATGTCTACAATATATTTGAAGAAGGATACCATGTGGTCAAGAAGTGATCGCCATTGGGCTGGTCTCTCAGTAGATCTTTTAATCGAGTAGGTACTGACGGGGAGTCTGAAGACTAGTGGTGGTCTTACAAGTGGGCAAGGGATAACTGAGCATCAGTGTATAACACGACACCCTCTATGTCAGCTTGTGCTGAAGTCAATAGTGCCATGGAAGAGCTAACATGAGTCAACTACAACACTGGTGCGAAGAAAAAGAACATAAAATATGTAAAAAAGCACGTGACATGAAGGACACATTCTGAATCTCCTCGAAAAAGAACATTTCTGCCCAGATCGATACGTGCGCAGTGTCTCAACTGGGGTCCATGTACGTATATATGTGAATGTTGAAAAAGAGCAAAGACCATTCGTCGGGAACATCATCTTGGCCAGGATTACTCATTAAAAAAGATGGATCCTGCAATCACCTTGAACACTCAATCTTAGTAAAGATTGGTGGCGTAGCAGTATATGTGGATCCTGAACTTCTTTTCCAGAAACTCACAGTTGCTGCAAACGCATCACACGATCTGGCATCATCGTTCAAGTATGAGATGTACAGTCATCCACCAGCACTGTTTGACACATCACTGACGCTTCGGCAGCCACAGAAACCAGTGCTCCTCACACCTGACCTTACCGGGATCATACGTCAAGTTCAGTATGTACTGGATGGTGGAGCACTTGGTATTGGCATCCAATGGACACGCGGTGCCACATACAATTACATAATGCAGGTTGTGCACTGAGTACGTCACATGGAAGTATGGAGAGGCAACTGTTGTGTTTGATGGTTATAAGGACAGACACACGAAGGAAATGACACACCAGAGACAGCAGGTAAAAGGACTGTAGCAACCGTGACATTTGCTGAGGATATACCTGATACAATGAGGATATGCATGTTACAATGAAGAAAATTGAGCTCCTCGAAAACAATGCAAATAAGCAACAGTTCATTAACATGCTCATTGGTCAACTGCAGAAGTGATATTGTCAGATGTTTCATGCCTCATGATGACGATCTCCTCATAGATCAGAAAGCAGTGGAGTCTGACATCACAACAAAACTGTTCATTGGTGATGATACAGAACTGCTCATACTCCTCTACCATACTAACCTCAGGTCAATGACCTCTTCTTCCAAGAAGAGCACAAAGGAAACACATCTCTGGAACATCAAAGTTCTCAAACAGCAGTTGGGTTCTAGTGTGTGCACTCACATCCTCTTCATGCATGAGATCCTGGGTTGTGAAACAAATCCCACCTTAATGACACTGATACAGGGGCCGCACTCATGCCATTCAAAGCAGCTTATGACTTCATTGATCAAGTTACAGTGTTTGACACACCGTCAGTAGATGTTGTGGTAGCAGTAAATAATGTGTTGGCGTGTTTGCAGAATGGGAAGCCTGGGAATGGACTCAGCTCTCTGTGGAAAAATATCACAGTGACTGTGTATACTACCAGGTGCAGCAGTGAAAGGGAACCGTATATGATCTCCTGTCACAAGACTGTTGATGGAAAGAGAGTGATGGGATGCTTCTATCTGTCAAAGTAGACTTACCACCAGCTCCGCATGACATCCTGCAGGTCATCAGATACAGTTGCAAGACGGACTGCAGCAGCCTGAGGTGAACGTGCAAGAAACATAACGTCACGTGCTCTGTTGCATGTAGCAACTGCAAAGGATCAGGGAGTACTAAACCATGCACTATGAAAGTATATAAGTATATGTAGACTAGAAGCATACTTTTATGTAATGCTTATCGTCAATAAATGTTGTTGTTGTTGGTGGTGTTATATAGTTGTCAGACCATAAAAAGTGCATGTTAATCACCAAGGGGTCTTATCTGAAGCAATGGTCATCTCACTCATAAAATGATACCATCTTCCTATGCAAGTATGAGTTGAGCTGTACAATGTACATATAATGTTAGAAAGTCGCTAACTATCCCATTATAACGTAGCAAAACTGGTACCAGGGTAGGGTTAGGAAACATATTTTTAAAATACTTTCCACCACATGGATTCCTTAGGACATTAATTTGTTTATGGAAGACATTTGTATGAGTACTAAATACTTGCCAGAAATTCTGTTGCAATTAGTGGTAGGTTCTGCCCTTATTTGTCACTAAATCCTTGTACTATAATGCCAGTAATAATCAGTAGTATTGATACGTCAGTATTGGTGACGTGTAAGAACAGATTTAAAGCTTTGTTATTGTTGGTGTTAAACAAGAAGGTCACAATGAGTTTTGATTGATGTTGATGTTTAATCATGTTAATTGGTATTTTACTGAAGAAAAACCTGCCCATACTGTCACAGGAACCTTTGTATTTTATTGGATTCAAATGTTGCCGGAAAGTGTAAATAAAACGACAACTCGCGTAAGATCCTAGATAGTTGATAGCAGATAAAAATAAACAAGGCACTCGCCAAGTAAAGTTGGTAACAAATAAACTAAACATGTTAGATGTATAACACATAAGCATTGCTCTTATATCCTATATTAATTGACAATAGTAAACTGAAGTTAAATGTTTTAACAGAGGTATATATACACCGTAAACGACAAGCTTTTTTTTTTAGGTTTTGACGATATTGAACGATTGGACTTATTTAACATTTATGTCAATCTTCAATAAGGCCCCCACATTAGTTTAGTTCGATTGTTGAAAAACGGGAGCCTTTGGCGGAGTTATACTGTTCTAGAACCTCTGTAGAACCTGACAATTATTCTGTATTGCCAGGTCAACATATCCACGCTATAGTGTTCATAGACTTACACAATCTTAACTTATCTCTAGTGTTGACCCTGTACATAAAGTGGTCCAGTGTTTATCGTGTACGTTTAGAGTGTTTCATTCATCCGGCTTCTCGAAAAAGATTCAGTTTGTTAAATACGAGTTTGTTATCTGTAGGCGCTATACTAGTTCATAAACATTTGCATACTCAGTTGGTATAGTAGTGGAAAGCGAGAGAGAGAGAAAGAGAGAGATAGAGAGAGAGAGATAGATAGAGAACGTACGGAGCTCGGAATTATGAAGCGAGTCTATTGACAATTTAGTGCATGTACTATTTGTGAAGTTAGTTTGGTTAACAGCGACACACATTAAGCTCAGCAAACTCTCAGCGTGGTGTGTGTTTATATCTAGATCATTGTAGTACACATTCGGGCTCTCTGTTTTCACTAGCGAAAAGTGACACGGATTTAAAACCTCCATTTGATAGTGTACTTGTTGCGGAAGTCAACTTAACTTAATTATATTGAATGAATAAACTTGTACTGTGTAAATGATATAAGTGTAAGAAACACTGTCAGAACCTTCAGAGTGTGTTAAAACAAAGGTGAACAGTGCGGAGCGGTTATATGTACGTGGTGACAGCATTTGGAAGCCAGCTTTGTTACCTCGGTTATTTCATTTGTGTGTTTTGTGCATCCTGCAGAGATGTCGGGTCAACTCAGTAAAGACGTGCCAGATATCGAGGTGAGTGATTTTATAAATATTAAACTAAATTATTTACATTTTTTAATTTATCACAGATGTTTACTTGTCCGTAAATTGTCCGTCTGCCGTAAGGACATCAACCGTCCACGAATGCAAGTATAATATGATATAAAACACTAATACGAGAAAAAACCATTACAAAACAGCGTTATTAAGTATGCATGTAGTCAGTAGTTAGATGTACAACTCACGCGTATACCACACTCTAAGTATCATGAGCTTATATTTGAATTTAGATTTGACAAGACAACTGCTAGAGTTAAGTATTAGAATACTATGTCAGCAGTCAGTGTATGCCCAGAGATCAGTGTATGCCCAGAGATCAGTGTATGCCCAGAGATCAGTCACATCAAGTTTACGGTCACACATGCGCATATTATTATAATGTATGCAAAACAACAACAACAAAAACTCACTAAAACACACAGAACTAAAACTCACTAAAACACACAGAACTAAATCTCACTAAAACACACAGAACTAAAACTCACTAAAACACACAGAACTAAAACTCACTAAAACACACAGAACTAGCTTTTTTTCATGAAGATATACATATCAACGGATAAATGTGAAAGGGCTTTATCTGCTTGTTGGTTCAATAACTCCCATATTTGTATCGCTTTCACCCCTCGATATGAACATGTAGTTGTAAATGTGGGCATCTCCTCACCACAGCATACGTGTAAATAATCAAGTTTTATTGCACTTATCTGTATACATTAACTTATAAGCATATTTAAGGTGTCCTTTTAAACTTCTATGTTATGCATCACCACAAACGATGCATATATAGATGTAATGTGTGTGAATAACATGTAGTGTTTAAGACGTTCTGACCATTGTAAACTAGTATGATCCTTTACATTACACGATAAACCACAGTGATTCGGCTGGACAGAAATTTTATTATATTAAATGACTGTTAAAAGTTGTTTACAAAAGGGTATAGGTAAACAGCGAGCATTGAGCCTTGACATTTAGCCTATTCTAACCATAGGCAGTGTTATAGGGTACTCTGATGTATTTATTATCCACATCGTATGATCACAACGCGCGTATTAGCTAAAAGCCCATTCAACACTTTACACTATTTTTATAATGTGTAAGCAATAACAGTTCTACTACTGTGTAAGAACATTAACCAGACACTCTTGACTAAATTACATGGATCAACGAATTACAAAATAGCCGTGTTACATGTGTATACAATGGACCGAGTTCTATACTCTGTTGTAATAACTCGACAATCTATTCCACCTATTTCACAGGTCAGCGGTCCGTGTAATGAATTCACGAGTGTCTGGTCAATATGTGACCTATTACGACGTTCTGCCTGGTTTTCTAACGAATAACCATCATGTAAATCTATGTGTTCGATGTTTTCTTCTTTGCCTGTCAGATTTCAATCTAAAGCTCGTTTTCAACAAGTGTCAAGCTTCATTATTGGACTGCTTATTTGCTATCGAACTCTTCAGTAACAATTGACTCTGTGGTCTTTTTCCTTCTATTTAAGCTTGTTTTAATCTTCAAAGCCAACGTGTATTCAGGTACTGTGTCTATATTTCAGAGTCTCCTTGCTCTTAACCCACGTGTCAACAAGCACGCGAGCCTCGTGTCCAGCGCACAGACCAAAGAGAACAAGAAACATTGGAAAAGAAATCCATCAAAGGGCTGCGGGGTATGTATACAACTTGAAATGGGACCTTTTTATGAGCAATATTTATGGTAATTACGATGTAAGGACTCAAAACGAGGATGTATATAGCTTTTATCGTGTGAGCAAGTGTCATGAGAAAGGAAAACGCACTATCAATAAACCTATTCATGATACAGTATAAACGAGAACCACAGACACAAAATAAAAGAGTGTTTATTTACTATACGGACTAACACATTCAAATACATATGATAACAACACTGTTTTGCTCATGTCTCCGTTTACAATATATCAGCATAACTTAATACTGTAGAATATGTAATTCAACTCTTTGACACTGATACTTTTAACTCGCGTTTCATTACTTCGTGGTACAAACAAGCTGATATGAGTCACAAGTTGGTAAGCACTTTAAGGATATATACGGTATCGCTACTTAACTACCGTAACAACCTAATAATTGTTCAGGCAGCTACGCTTTTCTTGTTTCGAAGATGTGTAATTTAATCCTACAATTAATTGAGGATCGCCACTTGGCATCAATGTTGTTTTGAATATCAATACCCGTGTTATTACATCTGTATCGTGTCTCTGTACATGCATATGCACATCGAGTCAAATTCACTCAATCCTTGTTTACTGTTCCCCAACATGTTAATTTATACGTAAACACCACCACAAGACTGAAAAGTGACACTTTAGTTGTATACAAGAAAGTACATAAAGCTGTGTAACTTTGTCCATGAAAATGGCTACCAAGCCGTTAACATGCATTACAGATAATTCCGTTGAGCACTATGCACTTTTTTGTATGTAAACATGGAACGTGAAACCTATAAAACTATTGTAAACAAACATTGACCAGACTCTCGTGAATTTATTACACGGACTGTTGAATTGTGGAATAGGTGAATTAGACTGTCATGTAATTACAACATAGTATAGAACACGTGTCCATTGTATACACATGTAACACCTTTTTAATGCATTGGTCATGTAATTTATTCGGGAGTATCTGGTCAATGTGCTCATACAATAATGCTGTGAAACATGCATGCTATTGTATTCTAAAACGGTCCCGTGATTTTCTCCTATGCACAACGAAGGAAACGAACTGTGTATTATTTATACGTTAATATATGGCTGTTTCCACGGACTTGATTCCGTGCTCTAGGTCCGTGCTTATTACTTTTACAGTCCGCGTAACCAAACAACATCCTGTCAATATAAGCTTTCTAAAAAACTAGAGCAGCGCATTATAGAGGCACAATCGGTATTGCCGTCTTAGAATCGAAATAAAACATCTGTACCCGTGTTTTATCGCAGCATAAAATATACGTACGAGTTCGAATGCGTATGAATTAAATCACGAGGGCGCTAGCTAGCTAGAACTCGTACGTATATTTTATTCTGCGATAAAACACGGGTACAGATATTTTATTTCTTAAACAAAATGCTGCCCTGTGTAACCTGAACGAGTGCCACCACGCCTGTAGATCGCTCACCTAGGTCAATGTGTTTACTTATTCAAATGAATGTTGAGTGTGGTTATTTACGAAGTGTATCTAACTGTGCTTATCTAAGTACCAACGCTTGGTAATGAGAAACAGTTGTCAATACATCATTCGTTGTTTTATAAGCACGACTTCGCCACTTTGACTTCCTGTACTTACTGCTATCTTGTGTATATGTGCCTAACTCGTAAGTACATGAGTGCTGACCCAATTTTAGAGCCGATTGCAAATTAATACAAGTGTCAATTAATAACAAGTATTTGGGCAGTTTTCACACTTGTTATATCTTATAATAACTGCCAAAATACTTGTTTTAGGTATGTCTTGCTCATAACTGCCACAACACTTGGTGTATTGGTGTGTCGTCAAATAGTAAAAATCCTGTTCTATTTTTTTTTTCTTTTTTTTTTTAAATGTTGCCCGCTTTCATAGAATCTCAATGTATCGTTTCGCCTAATACCCAGTAATACATGTACTTACTGTGCGGTGTTTATATTTATACCTGTACTTATGCTATATAACATTGTTTAGCAGATCGTTTTGATTTCTAAAGGTTAATATAATATGACTGTACTGTGGAAGAATATTTACTTGAAACTACGAAATATATTTCACAGTCGGGTGTATCTGTTGGTGTTGTAGGTATGATATATACTGCATTGGCCATTCTGTTAATGCGTCTATTCAATGGATCATTGGGAACACGTCCATAGTTCTGTCGAAAGTCACTATTTTGTAATTAAGTGGTCCGTATAATTTATTCAAGAGTGTCAGGTCAACGTGTTCATGCTTTAGCTTTAACTTAAGTTAGCAGACAAAGCAATACAGTCTTGTCCTTGGTCAGCCATTTATCCTAGTAACCTACACGTTCTGTATATCGAAATGTGAATGTGAAAGGGTTCTATCTGCTTCTTTATTTAAATACCAGTGTATACCCTCTGGTTTGTCAGCCCTCGATACTATAGTTGAGTCTTGACCATACCATGTTCACTATATCCTAAACAAACATAGTATAAAAGCGTCTGAGTGTAAGATATCAACGTCCACATGCTTTATCACAAGTTGTAAACAAGACCTCTGATAACCTCGTTTTTGCCGGTCTGTGCTTCAGTGTTTGGCTAACTGTGGTATGACCTATTCAAAATCTGAACTATTCAAATTTACCCAAACCTAGAATAGTAATTGGACATGAAAAGGCATGTGAGGTAGGGATAATATGGGCGTTTGTCCAAAATTAAACACACGTGGCTATAAACGCGTCTCAAGAAGCCATATTGGTATGAACTACTCAAACAAGCTTTTGGATTAGATTTAGGACAACCACTTTCATAGTGTCTGATTTACTGGGTCATAATTTCTCAATGAATATAAAACTCGACAATAAAACAAGGTTAAGATAAATACGAACCTCAAACCTTAACATTGAGCAATGACGACATTAAAGACACGCGTGTTGTGTTGGTCTGTCTTTTAAATTAGATCACTGTGAGTAATCCCAAAGCATTGTTTTCTAAAACCTGAAGCACAATGAAGTCTAAACATTTTGGACTGATTATGAATGTTCTTAATAGCAGACAGGTCATGTTAATGAATGAGGGGGTTAATAGCGAAACTTTACTGTTCAATAGTTCAATGTTGTTGGCTCGGTTCCATTACATATAGTTGTGCTCTTACGCTGTTCCCGATACTATTTAAGTTTTATACATATAATTGGCGTTCAATGTACAAATCAGTTGTTTCGTTAATGCTAGAGGCGGTCCTAAACTATATTGCTGCAAGTACGAGACAAAAGATGCGTCCCAGGGATATTAAACATGTGTATTATTGTGCTCTAATGCTCGTCGCCTAATTTCCAGAAGCTCGTATCGCATCTGTCGTCATTTAAAAACTTGTGTAAACACCCTCTCCCCCATTTTAAACTACGCACGGAGTTCTGGAATTGCGTTTTATGTGAGTTATATACATTCTAGAACCATGTGTGTACTACCAATGGAAAAAACTTGACAAGACGATTCCAACCAAACCAAATCCCCAAAATCGCCGATAATCGACCTGCAGAGTTGTCAAAATAAGAAGACGTTTTAAAATAACTGTTACTGATCTTACAATTCAGATTGTATGCACTAAACCAAAACTAACACTATTACGGCGCATCTGATACTATTGCAGTTAATCAAATATACGAACACAGTCGTGTAAACAACATATATTGTGAGTTTGGTTTGGACTTTGAAGATGTTTAAACAGGGGGCTTATATGACAGTTAAGTTTATTCTTCCATGAGGCTGTCATTTTATGTAAGTTCGATTGTGAACTCCGTTCCTGGAACCAACCATTACAAGCACTGATGGTAAAGATTCTTTCTTAATGCAACAAAGGGAGCCTTTCATGGGGTAAGGTCTCTCCTGTTGGCGTTTTACAGTAAACATGTTTAAAGTTTAATAAGATGTTGCATTTTAGTAGTTTTGTTGTCCAGTTCAATGTTCATTGTAGTAGAATATCATGTAAGTTTTATTCGCTCTGTTTCAGTCATGTCCTCCTCTACAGAACAACTTTGACGATATCAAACACACGACACTGAGTGAGAGAGGTGCGCTAAGAGAGGCTGCAAGGTAGGTCCATTCACTGCATTGCTTCCTACGGTAAACATACTACAATATGTCTTTAAGAATGTCAATGCCGGGATGAGCCACACGTTGTGTACCTCTACATATATCTAGTCATTTGTGATGTTTTGTTTCGATATTTAGCCCTTTACCTATCTAAAGTTTAAACCTTTGTCTTCTTCAATAATGAATCCACGACCATCTTTAGTTTTAACACACATTCCATTGACAAGGGCTCATGTTGTTGATACAGCATGGTCAGTTGTTTTGCTATCATTGTATGTATGAATATCAGTATCTTTGAGTGGAGCCTTGTCAATGTAAAACACAATGGACGAAGATATAGAACGTACACATATAGGTTTATTAAGATTTGACACATATACCATAAAACGAAACATGATTATTTATATATAAATACATTTTTCAACACGTGTTTGGTCATCGAGTGTCATGTTTGACAATGTATAATTTGTTCCAGATGCTTGAAATGTGTCGATGCTCCTTGCCAGAAAAGTTGTCCAACTCAACTTGACGTCAAGTCCTTCATCACCAGTATTTCAAATAAGGTAAGAATATAAGAATACACGCGATGATGTTTCGAATTGATCAACTAATCATTCAAATACCAGAGATGACACACGAACGTCATAACTTTCTCATAGGTGATGTATTTGTTGACTATTCTGATATTTTGAAAAGTTTAAAGATGAGACGCATTGTAGTGTAAGGTAAAGTGGGTCAGTTTCATGTCATTTATGATAAAAAACAGATTTGAAGGGGATACATAACATGACAATAACCGGAAGTTTGGATGACCGGGGTCAACATGGGATTGTCATGCTTATTAAGTTTCAAACATTGTCATCCATTTACAATAAAAGACAGTCACGAATATGTTTTTATTTGCACGATTGTAAGGAGTTAGAGGCGTGAAATTACACACCCGGTGCCAAGTTTAGCTGACCCGGTACTGATTTAACTAGCGTCATCCATGACAATCGTTCGGAATTGATATGGAGTTTTACTTCCTCATAGTTTTAGTCTGCAACACGTTCAGGAGCGGTTAATTGTAGCTTATTTCCCTATGTGCTATATGCTTGTATCGTATCGCAAGGAACACATATTACGCTCGTTGCATAATGCGATCAACTGCATTTCAATAGCAATCATATCTGTTCATCTATCTGTTTCAAGTAACTCTTTGTAGAAATACAATTATGCCAATGGAAACAATGTATATCAAACAAACTGATGGCATTCAGAACACAATTACTTCCTATTCATCTGTACATCTGAGGTTAAATCATCGCTTGTTTATACTATTAAAGCAACGTACCATGTTGAAATAACCAAAATATGTTTAACATTTATTTAAGAATTCAGAAACATGTGATTGTATATTGTTTCAGTTTATTAAACACAAGCTTCACCAATCACCAACTATATATATATATATAAGACATAGCCGTGTGTTAAAGTAAGATATTGCGCAAAAAGCTTTTTACAAACACATGCTTGCATCGTCGTTTTGAGACATAATTGATTTAATTCGAAAACTGCTCGCAATGTTTCAACAGCTATACTTCACTAGTTTTAACATTGCCGTAACCATCCATTTGCACAACAAAGTCATTGCAAATATAAAGTTACTCGTGATGGTTATATTACACTTAGATAAAAACAAGCGACGTCTTGGATAAAAGTTATAATTAATAAATAAAACATATGTACCCGTGTTTTATCGTGGTAATAAAATATGAGAACGAGTTCGGATGCGTATGAATTAAATCAAGAGTGCGCTAGCTCGAGTGATTTAATTACACGCACCAGAATGAGTACCCATAATTTATTAACGCGATAAAACACGGGTACATAATATTTATTTCGATTCTAACACGACCGTACCTCTCCAATGTGTTGCACTAGTTTTTTTGGAAAGCTTATGTTGACAGGGTGTCGTCTGGTTGACTATTCCTTGGGATCCCAATAAAATTTCTTCTACTATAATTTCTTCCTCTATTTTGCGGTGCTCAAATTATACTAGTTTTTTTCCATCACTTAAAACCTTTCAAATGTCTCAATATTTCGATTGATATAATTCTGTCTCGCAAAATTCTAATTGAAACTACAGAACCAACGTCAAAAATAAAGTGTAGCAGTTCTCGGACAGAAACGTCCAACTCTTATTCACACTTTAAAATCTGATCGCATTCATATTATGTTTGTTTCTGTTTCACACTGACTGTACTATTTATGCATACCATGTTTTCATAAAACAACAATATTTAACAAGATATATAGAACTCATTATAAAATCTAGAGTGATTTGGATACCTTCGGTTCTGACAGTATTTTCGTTAAGAGCATTTACACCTGAGGTAACAGTAGTGCAGTCATATTTTAACAAATAAATAAAACACGGTTCGTTTTCTTCTTTGTGTATAGGAGACAATCACGGTACCGTTCTAGCATACGCTGTAAACAAACAACCTCATGTAATAACACATTATCATACACTGTAAACAAGCAACCTCATGTAATAACACATTATCATACACTGTAAACAAGC
>ENA-OREC01000621-OREC01000621.1-marine-metagenome-genome-assembly--contig:-NODE-621-length-14798-cov-12.202975_pt1 | contig 14798 bp, 2 predicted proteins | sample MGYA00248626_ERZ508543 | MGnify/ENA primary metagenome ERZ508543 (study PRJEB26211, sample SAMN05518279) | marine metagenome | isolation source: Puget Sound, Washington, USA | host: Bankia setacea... | reverse complement strand
ATATATCCATAGGTAACACCAACTGCTTAAATATGCAACAATATATCCATAGGTAACACCAACTGCTTAAATATGCACCAATATATCCATAGGTAACACCAACTGCTTAAATATGCAACATTATATTTATTAAATATTAGCTTTGTCTGCTGGATAACGACGAGGTGTACTGACTTTAATATTTGGTATAAAGTACTACGAAACCATTTGGTATCATCTCTTCGTACAGTATGACAACAAACCTGAGTTAGCGTACACTTGTAAAATAAAGCATCTGCTAGTACGTCCAGTCTTCGCCTTTCTTTGAATACATCACCAAGACAACACGTCCACATATTAACCGTGTCTTAAATACTTACATTACTCATAAACGTTGCTTAAAATGTCTGTATACATAACATATCAGAACATATATATACGCACATCTATTTTGCCATTTCGTAAAGAGCGTAAACGTTTGTGGTGATAAGAAATAAAATACAATATCAACCCTCGGGATATTTTACAAAGCCCAGAATCAAACACAAGGCGTTACTATTCTAGTTGAATGGTTTAAATAGTGGATTTAAACATAATATATCATGTAAAACCAATAGGAGTTACACACAGTAAACATAAAATCATGTACATGTATATGTTGGTTTATTTATGCACGCTCGACCCTTTTCATGAACCCAGTCGTGTAACACTACATTTCATAAACCGTGCTTCATTAAGATAACATGGTGATTCTTATAACAAAATATGTTCATTAAAATAGTTGAAAGACATGACAGAACAAATCACCCCTGTCCTTCCTATCCGAGCATTTGCAGATGTAAACGCTACCAATTCTCGCCTTTTACTGATATCATGGATATTGACTTGTTCAAAGACTCAAAGACACTATAACAGCTAGGAGCCGTCGTGTTCATTACAAACTACACGGTCTAACATGTAATTCCTGTCATTTGTTCATGTCAAGACATTTCCTTCCGGTTAGGGGTAAAATGAATAGAGTCCAATTGTTACTGCGGGAAGATTATATTGATTGATGTGGCAGCGTGTCGGGGCAGACGATGGAGCAGCTCTCTCACGAGGAGGTCAATACGGTGGCAGACGGCGAAATAAAGTGATACATTAGCTTCCGTGGTTCTACATAAGGGAGGCACCGGCGTTCTCGTCGTGACAGTTTATTCCGTGAAATGTCAAGTCTGCCATGGTCAAAACACGATTGTATGGTCAAAACAATATTTTAACAGTCATCATTTTACTTGAACTGTGTACACATGAAATTGATCAGATGTGATAGGACAAAACTTTACAACAAACAACAAAAAACCCAAGCAATTAGTAGTACACAATGTATTCTGTGAAGCCTTTTTTCTAGACCAGTATTGGCTGCCGTCTTTTAAATGTGACATACACATATGAATATAGTATACTATTATGTGACAGCGACGATCTCTGAAACAAATGAATTTAAGTAAAATGATACGATAAAAGCAATAGTAAGTGTATGGTAAACAGCAAACGAGACTTCAACCAGTGGCACAGTGTTTAGCGTGAACACCATCACATGTTTTTATTGTTTCCTTGAGCAAGAGTTTTTACCAAGTACTTTTCAGTATACTCGTTGGTTCCAGGAACACATTTGAGCGTGATTAACATAAACAAACTGTTTTGTATCACACTTGAACTAAAACAAATTAAAATCAAAGTCACTAGAGAGAGATATATATACCACCGATACTATCAACTTATTACTTCAGACAAACTGTTTTTTTAAATGCTGTCTCAAATTTGCAAGACTAAACAAATGTAAACAATATGACTTTTGACACTGAACACAGACGTTTCAATATGAACATACTGTTGGAATGCTATACACGCTCTGTCACGATTGGTGTCTCGTTCTAGATGCAACATGTGAGCATACTTGACATGTCTGTGCAAATCCGTCTGCAGCACAGTGGCCTGTTTTCAATTTCCGAGTCATTTAATGTCACAGTGCCACACTTTAAATGACATTACAACGTTTTTTGTACTTGTTTCCCTGTCGACGATGTTACGTTCGGTGGTCGTGCAGAGAATGTAGATATCCCTCTAGCAGTGTTCAGAGACATAAAAAAGTTCACGATCTGCATTTTGAATTGAAGCTTGAAGCAAAACATTAGGCCATTCCCCCACTAGTTTCCAGCGCAAACATCACTTGAGGCTGTTTCGGTAATACACATTAGGCGTTTTTGAACATACATTATATTCCTTGTATCATAAAAAGACTATTACCTACAATTCATCAAGAACAGCAATAGCCGCAGGGAAGTGAGACTTAATAACACTTACTGTAAGAGTAATAGTCTGATTCTCGCAGGGGTTTCAGCCATTTACATCTGATGCCGAATACCTAATCTAAGCTTATATATTCTACTAAATTAAACACAAAAATCTATAATCAAGTCTTGTTGTTTCTTTATGACCATCAAGTATTATGTCATCGTAAAAGAGTATCGCCTCGGCCTGAAAGTCTTAAATTTGTGGCATAAACGAGCAGCAAGCATACATATCGTGCTGGGGTTTTACTACCACTCGGAGAAGTATCGTCTCGTGTTTTATTCCCTATTACTAAAAACTTCAAAGGGACCACAGTTGGCGGGCACTTGGATATTTCTAAATCATAAAGCATCAATCACTAACGTGGAACAGAAAATAAAACCAGCATGCAATGGGAATTTGATGTGCTGTTTTAAATGGAATTCTCCAAGTTGATGGCTTCGTAGTTACATTATAGAGCCATATCGCGTTGATCTATTGCTGTACGAACTAGGAATCATTCAAGACAGTTTTGTTCTTGTATTAACATTGAGTGAACAACTTGAGAGTTAATTACGTTTCTCCAAAACTCTGACAGGTCACGATCAAAAGACTTCGTTAGAATTCGGTATTCGTTAATTATTACAAATATCTTGCCTGTAAATTACCGCTGTGTCATAAAAACGCAAACTGCGCATTTAACATATGGCTTCATTTGTATTTTATCGCAACACCCGGAATGTTAGCCCTATTATATTCAACAAAAATCAGCAAGGTTTCCAACGCGATTTGTTTCCCGCATACAGAAAGATAAATGCCCGATATGACGGAAATGTTACCTATACAGTATATGATTGAGTTAATTGAAAAATTAAAGTAGGAAAATCAAAGAGTCGTAATTAGCGTTAGTTGATAGAGCGAGAAATTAAAGCCTACGAGGGATTGGAACCATCTGCATAACGCTGTGACTTATCGATGGCTGATAAAAGATGGGCTTGTTTCAAAAACAGTTGGAACCTGTGGGACGTAAGATTAAGAGGTCGTATACAACTTTTGATATGATTACATGAGCGCTGTGCTACGGCGGCACTCCGGGTAACGCCCTTTACAGAACATAGATAGATATACACATATTACACAATCAAATCGAACAATAGTAGAACATTGTTCTTCACAACAACATGTCAATGTTGAATCAAATGAACTTAAGAGCCATTTTATTTGAAAAGCTATGATATTTAAAACACTGTGCCTTCAAATGCTCTCACCAATCGTATTGAATCGCCTGAATGTGAAAAGCTATAACAAAAACGAAAACATGAGATTATATCAACATCACATTAGTACACATGGAACTCATTGTTAATATATGACAACTAAAGGATGCAAAACAACAATTTCCCTTTGTTATGTTGTACGCACACATGTTGCATATTATGACATGCATCGCCATTTTTATCATAAAGCTCATCTTGTTTCATTTGCAACCCACCATAACGAGTAAAACACGACCTGCAATTACACTGCTTTATCACTCCATACTATACAACACAGCATCACTCACTCCGTGTCTTTTTAGGTCTCTGTATCGCCATTATTTTTAGAGTTGTGTCATAAATCTAGTGTGTCAGTGTAGAGGTCACATTTATGGCATCTGCCAGCATCCATCAGCCGTTATTGCTGTCACACGGAACCGCCACGACTGAAACTCTCTTGAAGGAAACATTATCTTCTTTATTGTGAATGACGATTCGATCAATATACTGACAGAATTAATGTCCAATTCTTTTAGTAAGAGTCATCAATTTGTGTTATGAAGCTTTACAGCTGACGGCGGGAATCAATTAAGAGGTATTTTATTCCCTCGATTATCAGAGAATGAACGTCGACCAGACATTTTCTGACTTGTTCGGGTCTCAGAGAAGCATTTTCCAATATTCTGCCCAATCTTGCCTTGTTATCGTGGACACGGAATGTCGAGATGTATCAAATACGGAATAAATCATCGCCAGTGGTAGCCATTATGAAAACAGATGTGGCGGTGGAGTAAAGGAGAATTGACAGCGGTTTGTCAGTCCCTAGTCTCACCAAATGTCGGGGGAGGTGGCGGCGATGTAGTGGAAAACATGGTGCCGTGCATTTGTCACATTTAACTGCTTCTGTAGTGACGGAAGGCTAAAGTAAACTGACTCATTGTCGAATAAAGCGTTAGCGCAAAATCGCCTTCACATATATATGTCCATCTGATCACAGAGTCGCACCATAATCATGTCATCGTTTTGTCCTTTTTAGTTCAAGCATACATTTAAATGGTTTGAGACAAGGAATCCCAATGTCGTTATACGACTTAATAATTTCGTTGTGATCTCCTTTGCATTTTGTTTGTTCTAAAAATGCAACTGGTGTACGTTTTTGTAAATCATAAATGGTTGACACTTTTTTTTGACACTGACAGTAAAGTTTCGCCTGTCAATTTAGTTCCTTGCACGCATTAAGCTTTCAATTGTAAAGTGTTGGCAATATCATTTAGAGGGTATGTATATATAGTACCTAACATGTTTGTCGTGATCAACTATGTGCTGATTTAATATTTTAATTTATTTAATAGTTTTCGTAATATAGTTGATTGTCAAAACTTTGTTTCAGAACAAGTGTTTAGTGCTGTGTCGTGGGGTAGTTATGTTAATCTGTGGGCGGTGTTGGTAATATCCAGTCATACCAAACTAGTTGTTAATCTATATTCATCTCCTAGAAACCGTTTTCTCAATTTCCTATAATTCCACTATATTGGATCTCCGTTGGCTCGTTTGTGTGCAGTGTTTGACCTTTCTCTCTCATGTTTTGTTCCACTGCTTATCTCTCCAGAATGTCACCGTCAATCTGGCTACTGCAGGTCTCATAAACCAACTTCTCCTTTACAGATAAACCTCCATACGTCTTTCACTGAAAACGATACGAGAAATTCAGAATAATTTACTGTATTTCATTTGATTAGTTGGTAGATGGTATGTCGGAGTTGGCTTTTTAGAAACCCCGATATCTTGTATTGAGTGATTTACGGTTGTCGTAACTCGCCGTTATCGTGTTTAGCGACATTGTAATGACGCTTTACGGTATCGGATAACTACAGCAACAAATATATAACAATAAAATTGTCATTCGACGAAGTAAGAATAACAATTGAGAAATTGTATCTAGACCTGTGAAACCATTATTATTTCCTTGCGAATTAATCTTGTCGCAGACCTCTAGTAAATAGATGTTTTATTGGTTATTTATTCCAGAATCAATACCCGCAGTGATTTGTTCTAGAGTTTTTGTCCCTATATCTAGGTAACAGCCAGCGCTTGTTTCCGTTTTATTAAGTAGACTATCAATAATTCATGCTCTGAGTAGGTCTGCTCCATGAAATCCTTTATCCAATCTGCCAAGCCATGTCTTCAAGCGGCTCTCCAATGGGTCTACCGGACAATCACATCGCTATTTTATTGCGATTGTTACGTGGAATGGTGGGGGAAAGATGTTGTTACACGCACCCTCATGTGTCAGTTGTCAGATTCAAACACCCGTAAAACATTGTGTCGATGGTTGTGTTATTGCCTCGACTCACGTTTATAAAGATGTGTAAATTTTAGAGCACCATTGTTACATGCCAGTGTTAACAATACGGGTTTTGAACACATATACGAAACCTCATTTACGGCAGTATCATTTAGTTCCATACATTGATGGCACATAGTTGACATTGTTGAGCGGAATCATTACAGCAACGCAAATAGTATAAATACAACGTGTTCGCTAAAAAGACAATAATTTGAGAGACGTTGTCGCGTATGTTACTAACGTGAGAAAAATATGTTATCTCAATATCTATGAAAATATGTCGCTTAATATATAGTGAAGTGATATTTATCTCTAAATTATCTAAATTGTGGATTTACTGTATGGCATGCAACTAAACACGTATATTTAGGAGCTCATACACTTATTATAGACATCGTCAATAGCTTATTTAACCGCAGTATAAAGACAAGTGCTGTCATAATTAAATTCCTGGAATTACGACGACCACATCCCTGAGACAACGATCATAACTTCAACCTCAATGTGTGCATGGTCATGGCCAGTTTTTAATGGTTTTGTCTGAAAAACAGGTCAGGTCTGATGAGCGTGAATACATACATACAATTATGACCAAAATAAAATAATTAAAACAGCTGACTTGCAGTTTTGGATTCAATGAATATGAGCCCATCAATATGTATGCGTTGTTTGAAATGACGATTGCTGAGTTGAATTGTGACACATCGTGTGACACAAAGGTAACCCAATGCATGGCATAAGTTAATTATGTTCCGGACATAGCACGGTAGTGTGTGTGTTAATCAAAGACATAGCACATACATTGGACTATATTGTGATACCATACATCTCTCTTGAATATGTGGTTAACTTAGCTGTGTATCGGTTATGTTAACACACCATTGAACCATTTCGCAACTTGCTGCTTAATCTGAAGACACATAAAGTGTATGGTATGTTTATGTTTAACTAAAACGTCATAAAATGGGTGATTCGATTTCATAAAATATGTGTCGCCAATCGTATTTGGTGATTGTCAAACTATGTCACATTTGTTGCGTAGTTAATCATTGTGTTTTGTCCTTTAATGGATATTTATCGATTACGAATCGGTAGTATTAAAGGCGACCTCAGATGGCATCGATATGGAACACGGGTGTCTGTGCTTCAAATTGTTAACATATGACAGTGTCGCTCGTGTAAAGATCACTGCGAAAATAGGGGTGTATCATAGAACCTATCAGCTAGAAGTACTGGTTTATCATCCTAGAGTTACGAAATGTGTGCTCTGTCGTTGCCTTCCAATACGTTATCAGAGCACCTTATGTTACTTCACACATATACTGTTAGATAATGATGTACCAAGATACGAATACAAACAGCATGTGAGCATTACCTTAAACAAGCACAATTGTACTGTAATCATTTAACAGTACTCCTTATGTTAAATTCACACCATCAGATAACGATTATAATGTTCCAAAAACCAACAACACAACTACAAAACCTGCAAGCTCTGAACATGCTCCTTTACGTTCTAACCGTGTTAATAGTACTCCTTATGTGAAATTCGCACGATACACTAAGATAAGGGTGTTTCCGAGTGCCACACAACTACTGGGTAAATCATTGCATGTCAACCAACATCTTAACCCATGTCTAATTGATACGTAGATGACACATCAGTCACCGTATTTCCTATCATGAAAGACAATACTCTTTGATGGAAAGCTATCAATGGCGAGGAAAGGCGGTATCTATTCTTTTGACAGATATATCTTCTTTAATGTATCCCCACACGCACTGACATAATGTTCCCATCTTAGAGAGGGACGGGTACATAGTTAAAGAGAACATAGACACAACAAAGACTGAATGCAAATGTACAGTGAATCTTTGGAAACTCGAACTCTAGAAACTCGCAATAGTACAACAACATATAATTTTCAAACAAATAATATAACCAACGTTAAAACACAGCGAAATATAGTTGAATATTCGGAATTCTAGAATGTCGGCATAAAATGCAGTTGGTCGCATGGTGAGCGGATTTTCCAGAGTCCTTGTATATAGAACGTACTGTGGTATATTTAAACTCACCTTTAAACATTCGAACAACAGCACGTTTTGTTAGATTATACTAGATAGTTCGTTTGCAATGCATACGATATTGTGACAAGTGCCGGATCAAATTCATGGTTAGTTGGCCTAAAAACCTGTCTTATATTCACAAAGGCAACTGTCATGGTTTATAAGTCCACTTGTTTCTCTATCTAATTTGTTTGTTGGCTGTCACACTGTCTTTCACGTCTGACATAAGACTTTTTCAAACCCTTCAGCATGAGACCGCTAACCCTTAACAAACGACAGACGACTGATCCGTATCATTCAGGCTAAATACGAAAGCCCGCCTTTGATCGCTTAGCATTAATGATCTTGTCTTTGGGAAAAAAACAAAGCACTTGATCAATGAGATAAATCTTGAATGACAGACTTACAGAGGATCGCCTTATAATGAGAGACACTTTACATGGACTATGTCGTTATATGTTTATTCCTTCAAAACAACTGTCAACTGATAAACATATCTTACCGAACAATTATTGAACAAGATATATCCTTTACTGTGATATTTATAGACATGTTTAAGGAGAAAAACTACTAGACGTCTGGTACTTCATAATAAATAAACTCCGTATTCTACCATTTTGCGATTTAATAACGTGTCATTCACCGGTAGGTCAAATGCGGAAGCCGGAAATGCCATACTGACTTCTGGTCCAGGAATGCGCCATATTGGAATTATCAAGCAACATGTGCGATGTGTCGAATTCAATCGCCTAGAAGGAAGAATGTAAGCGTCTATGAAATTCCAATCAATATACATTCGTGTTTGGTTTAGACCGCAAAAAGTCGGCCATGTTGACACGTCTGCTTACTATTTGTCAACTGTAACACACCACGTGTCAATCACCGTTGATTAACTGTTTTGCAGCGTGCTGTTTCGAAGGTAACTGACTGTTCATGCCTTATACTAGATTAATTTATTCCGCAGAGTGACAAGAATACGATCAAGCAATCTCTAAATGGTCCAGCTTTGACTTAAATTAAAACTCTGTCAAGACAGTTATAAATTTGAATAATGTTTATAGATTAACTGCATACACAAGTTTTACAGAATAGGAAGGAATTTTTAGAGACATCGTGTGCAACATCTTAAGTAGATTGAATTTGCGTTTAGGGTAAACATGACATAGAATGCAATAACATGTATAAAACTCTCATCAAAGTGGTATTAAACTTATATCTTAGACCACAAGTCAGTCAACTCGGAACCGTAGAAATGTGCTATGGAATCTGCTTTCATGTGTATGTGCTTTTACGCATGTCTTGTTTTTATCTCTAAGCTTTATTGCTAATCGAAAGTAAACATTGTCAGAGCAAAGAACAGTGTTATCTAAAATCACATTTGATCATGATTAAAGCCTGTTATATTAAAGTGTACCTGTTATTAATGCGTCTGGATATACATCAGGGACTTTCGATATCAGTTGGAATCGAAGTAAATGAATTATCACCGAAGGGGCTTTGGGACCAAGACAAAAAGGGGATCAGAGGCATGGTATAGAAAAGTCACTGTAGAGCCTAAAAGCTTGTAATAAATCATAACAATCGTGCAATATTCCCACGCTGCTGCCTTGCTGAAGTGAAACAATCATGCAATTTGGTTCACTATGCCTGGTAATCTGTAAAACGACACCATAGGGAAAGATCATCCAAGGCCTAAAAGCGTAAATATGTATAATTCAATCGGGTGTTGGGTATCAGTAAAATGTATCTTTGAGCGAGCGGGGATAAACGTCAAAGGTCCATAGAAACATGTATCAAATGAAACACACCGTTGATCTAGGTAATAAATAAAGCTTAATGACTGCATTTTACGCTTATCTCCTACCTTACAGGTTATTGTGGAGCATTACACATTGTGAACGGCCGATATTAACGTATTGAAAATCATCATTATAATCATACAAATGGTAATACAGTCACCCGGAGTTTAACTGAAACCAATCAGTTCGACTTTGATGTATTGTGTACTGCGAATGAGCTGACAACATAAACTACACGTAATGGGATGATCACGATAAATTACCGCCATTTATCTTGTCCCTTGCATAGTAATGAACGAGCAGTCCTTGCAGCGCTCTGATTAATTGCCAATTACACGCAGGCATATTGCTATTGTACCCGGGGAATGTATGTGGGCTCTATGAATCATAAGAACCCTCAGAATCAATATGCACTTATCCGTGGTAAATCTATAATATTCACCTGTCAAAAATCAACGTCTAAGACCCTCGTTTATCTTATTAAATACACAGGAACGCACGTCTCCGTTTATACCATGGTATGACAAGATTGGCTCAACTAGAGGTAGTATATGCACTTTTAGTAATCCTGTTTTCACTCCAACAAGCAAAATGAAATGAAATCTGTGTTAGCTTTTGTGTTTAAATGCTCGTATCTTGTTATATACAGATGTAATTTCAGAGGAATAAAGCAAACGAAGAACACCTGCAGAATAATTATGATAACAACAACGAACACTCCCTCGTGTAGTACATTGTTGCAGGCTACCATGTTAGTTGCGGTGTATATGCTAGCGTATATAACATTTACTTATAGTAGGACTTAGCATTCCACGTAGGAAACATTTCAGACTTGCTGACAGGCAATAATGACAACCATTGAAGGTAAAAACGACATAACTGTCAGCACGAGTTTATCAGCATTTCAAATGAGGACATAAACGAAAAACGTGAACAGCGTGGAAGATTTTGCAGAGCGTAATAAAACACATGCCTGTTATATAGCAACTGTGGGCATTTATTCTTCAACGCCGGCGAATCGGCTACAGCTTTCGACATTAAAAGCATCGTATTTTAGAGATATGGACGGATGCATGACATAAACTATTGAATCATGGCGAATCATTCTACGCACTAAACAGAGAGGAACAAAGAATCTTACATGAGCTCGTCGAGACAACTCAAGTTTATAGAGATGTAATCGAATAAATTGCTTTCGATAATAGATTAGTTTGTATGCTCGATACGCTTGCATGGAATCTTGAATTTGTCAAAGTTACTCATGATGCACTTGGGGAGATTTGTGAATAAACTAAACAACAGCCGATGTCACGTTTGCAATTAAAGCACACATTAACTCATGTGTGAGTTAAGTACATATATATGATTCACTAAGACTCACTACAAACATAGAGTCTTTTGAAATATTAATATATGTACTGTCTTTACCTAAAATGAGTGATGGAGAGAGAGACAGAGAGACAGAGAGAGAAGAGAGAGAGAGAAGAGAGAGAGAGAAAGAGAGAGAGAGAGAGAGAAAGAAAGAGAGAGATGAGAGAGAGAAGGAAAGAGAGAGAGAGAGAGAGAGAGAGGAGAGAAAGAGAAGTAGAGAGAATATGTATAAGAGAGGGGGTAATATAATTAAGCCACTTATTGAATCGTGCTCACATCATCCTCAAACATTACCTTTACCTGAGAGAAAGAAACCCCGCAACTACAGTAGTTTCTATTTCGCCGTTATTCGCCCAGTATCGCCATTGCCCGAGAGTCTGCCGCACAAACAGTGGTAGTAAATTAAAGTTGATTGACAGCTAACACATTGAAATGATTGATGTGTGATGATGGTAACGCGCATGGTTTGTTGTCAAGGTAATTATACGCTATATCTATTCTATCTGAACTAGCAGCGGGCGCCTCTCTGTGTATAGCATCACTCGACGGGCGTGTATCGGACCTGACAGACCGATAGTATAGATTAGCCAATCGACGCTTTGATATCCCAACAACTACACGAGTATCAGTATTTATACACCAGGTAGTGGCAACGTTGTAACAAAACTTGAGAAAAAGAATCTGTATGAGCGTTGTGAAAACAATTCCCGACTACTAGAATAAGAAACTGTCGAGATGTTGATAAAGACGACAGGAAGACATTTTGAATAACCTCATAGGTATATTTGCAAAGGTGTTCAGACACATTTACTTGACCCCAAGCGAACCAAGAAGTATAAACATGAAACCCTTATATTTAGACCACCTTATCGATTAAACCAACGTAACAATAAGACCACTTGGTAGAAAAAAACATGCTTGACTTGAATTGTGAGACCAAAGTGTATTTCAATTAACCTAGAAACAGTGACTGATTTAGCTTGCAAACAAGGTGAATCAAAACAGCAGGAACTTTTCTTGAGTAAGAAACCGAGCTGACTTGCTGTTATGGCATGATGGCATCCTCTTATAAAAGTATTTGGATGCATACACAGAAAATGACAAAACATGACCAGTAGAAAGCATATTGGATCATATTCTGCCAGTTAACATAACTAAACAATACTTTATGACTAGTCAGTGCGCATAAATAAGCAAAATCAAGAGAGCTTTTTCACTACAAGTCAACAATGATGAACGACAACTGAAAGAATCATGGCATGCTGGCACCTATTACAACAGGCTAACATTGCCCAAACATAACGCAAACCTCGTAAATGTCAAACAAAATTTGGAAACCTACTTTGACAACAAAAACCCCTGGCGCAAAATGTCGAAATAATGACAGAGTAATCAATTTACAAATTTACATCCAGTTTTGTGACTACGAAAATCAGCAAACATCCAAATAAAACGATGTGTGTAGTAATTATTTTGAAAGCTCTTTAATAATGGAGGCAATATGCGTTTTATCAATTCAGATTGACAGGCAGTCCCGCTGTGAAGTCTGGTAAAATGTACGAGTAGGGGATCTAAAACTGACAGGAAAATGGCCGAACATGAGCGGGAATGTTGCTACGAAGCAGTTGCTGTTAACGTTATTACCACCAGGCAATGAAACGTTGTATTGTAAAAGACTTGACTAAATGAACAGACCACCTTGGGCTTATACCATTAAACCTGCAATCTAATACGAGGGATGTGTAAATTAAATCAGCGGAACCTTTGATCGAAAGATTCATCGTCTTTTGATCTATGGTATAAATCCTCAAATGCCATTTACTCGCACCATTTATGTAAATTTTTATGTGCCTACAAAAAAGTTATGGCAGAAGGTCGTTATAAAGCCAGGGACTTATTTTCCTACACACTCAGCAGGTTGGTTTCCGGTGTTTCCCAGGTTGCAAAGACAACAAATAGATTTGTACACGTGATCAAGTCGACAGTTTTCCGGAAATATAGCACCGGATTAGAATTCGAAAATAGTTATAGCGTTTTGCGCGGGTAAACAGTGTATGAACTAGGAAAAAGATCATGTATAAAAGAAGTATAAACTATTCAGTTAAACAATGAGCTAGAAAACAACAACACAGAAAGGCTGGTACTAATTGAGTTCGCAAAGTCGGATAGTGTTACCTCTTTTGATACAGTGTTATTCATAATGGGAGATAACTTGGGTAACACAGCGTTGGTGACAGGGTTAAACATTAGATCATATCCCTGATACAAATGTAGTTTGGTACTCACCATGTTATGGCATATGGCTAAATGAAAATTATTATGTCTGCTTTTAGTCACAGTAAACTATTACAGGACAGGTGGACACATGCGGGTAACATATTCACATGTCATCCTTTTGAACCACATGCTACGTATATTTGACAATAGATCATCATGACAATCGGATATTTATTACATTCCATGTGTTTCATTTCACGTATCACACACTATATGTACACATTTGACATACACTAGTTGTTTACTTCAACAAGTATTTACGAAATGTTATCCATGTTACGATCCCTAATACTGCATATCATATTTGAAAAGGTTAAACGTATACAGACCACGTATCACAGAGCGAGCGTGTTTGTTGCGTTGTGTGATGTTTTGAATTTGTAATTACACGTAAAAGAACTTGACTACCCGACACTTAAAATGTAACAGCTTTGTTTTTGCAGGAGGCATTGGGTAACACAAAGTACGAAACATAACCCTTCTATTATGCTAGAATGAAACTGTTTTAAACACTGCTGTAATAAACCCCGGCAATGAGTGACGGGAGACAGTTTGAATGCGGCATTTTTTGCATGTAGTCAACGACAACCGATCCTTCTTATACTATAAAACATCGTTAACAAGATCATAAAAGTTAACACAAAACTAGCATTTAAGTATAACGGAAACACGGTGTCGTGGCTAGACCGTTAGGGGAAGTTTATTAGACCACTCACCATCGTCGCGCCACCTGTTGCATGTCAATGTCGCCCCATGCAATAAATTATCGGTATGACAGGTAGATAAATAATTACTAACTTCACATGACACGTGTAATAAATATAATATCACCACCTGTCTGTAACGTCCGTCAAATAAACACAATGCTTTTACCTTACTTACTACTATAGCTCGTACTAACTTCAACCTTACGCATTTAAAAGAAATTCCTAAACTCATCCTGTCCACGTCCCCATCCCCAACCATCACCCTCTTCCTCCATCGGCCACCCAGTCTGTATTCGCCCTTAAACGCCTGTCCGAAAAAACAACTTCACAAAAAAATGAGAAAAGATGAATGCGTCCATCCTCTCTATACTGACGTGAATGTTATTTGTCTTTCACATATATGTCAACATAAGACAGACGCATTATTAATAAACAATTATAATGAATGTAAAATGTCAACTTGATTGTAAGAGTAGCACATTGTCGACGTTTATGGATGATAAATTGTTACTGGGATGTTTATTGATATATTTTTCGACAGAGTGAACACAAACATCTACTGTGCAGTTTCCGGCCTTAATCATATTGCTATAAAACTAAACTTAACTATAATATGTCCATTTCCCTCCATGGAAGTTGTGAGTTGGTAGGTATTTAACTATAATATGTCCATTTCCCT
>ENA-OREC01000620-OREC01000620.1-marine-metagenome-genome-assembly--contig:-NODE-620-length-14798-cov-12.792813_pt1 | contig 14798 bp, 7 predicted proteins | sample MGYA00248626_ERZ508543 | MGnify/ENA primary metagenome ERZ508543 (study PRJEB26211, sample SAMN05518279) | marine metagenome | isolation source: Puget Sound, Washington, USA | host: Bankia setacea... | reverse complement strand
TTATGCCATATTTCTTAGGATACGAATTAGTTCCATATGCTTCTTTATGCCATATTTCTTAGGATACGAACTAGTTCCATATGCTTCTCTATGCCATTTTAAAACTTCGCCTTTACCCGCGAATTAAATAGTAGAGAAATATTAAACATGCCAAAAAGAAGAATACAGCGTTTACAGATTATTCAATATACAAGAGACATAACGACCTTGAACTGTGATAATGTTATATTAGCAATACATGTATATTTATTATCCGTCTGATACTACATATATAGTGGAGCAAACACAGGTACATGGGATACGTTTTAAGAAAGGTTAATGTCGACCAGTAACGACCAAAATATAGTGATAAAGATGACAGATGCCGTAATAGCTTGGCGTTTGTGGTAAGTTATGATGTACAGTGTAAACAATTGATAGTTCGTAATGAAAAGCACTGCAAACAGCGAAGGTACTGAATACTTTGAAAAATGGGACGATAGGTTTTGAATATAGTTTTTGAAAAATGTGACGCTGGGATTTGAATATAGTGGTTGTAAGATGGGTCAATAGGTTTTGAATATAGTGTTTGTAAAATAGGTCGATAGGTCTTGAATATAGTGGTTGTAAAATGAGACGTTAGGTTTTGAATATATTGGTTGTAAAATATGTCGATAGGACTTGAATATAGTGGTTGTAAAATGGATCAATAGGTTTTGAATATAGTGTTTGAAAAATTGGTTTGTTTGTTTTTGAATACTGTCGTTGTGAAATGGGTCGATAAATATTATTATTATAGTGATTTATATGGGTCGACAGGTTTTGAAAATTGTTGAACATTGTGTGTTTTAAAAGGGGTCGATCAAAAGAGAAAACATTGTCTATATCTGTGACACTGAACTTAACCTTTGGCGAAGCGTTCATACATGCTTGAAGTTAAAATAGGTGCCGATGTAAATGCTCAAAACGGACAGGCATGGTTAAACAGATCATTGGCGTCTTCAATAAATAAGTCGAAAACATAATGAAACGTTATCCTTGACGGTTAACGTGATGTTGATGTTGATTCGGTGACTATAGAGCATCAAAACATGGCACTTGGTACTGATCTAAACTTCTGAAATAGTTAGTTCATAGGATTTTTTCTTTTATTTCTTTGATGAAACTACACCAAACGCTCAGATGTATACATCATGGAGCATTTTATCTGAAGAGAAGGGTTCACACCCCGCGTTTACAAGCATATACTTTTCCCCACGTTTACTCAACACAACAATACATTTCGTGTGTCACCATGTGTGATTGTTATTTGTCACACTTTAACAACGATAATACCATTTTGAGTGAAGTGTATGAATTCCTGATACTACATAGCCAAACGTTTGTCATGGGTTATGTAGCTTCCAATGTTGTTTGGTCACTGCTACATCAAGTATTATTTAATGTAGGAAGTTTGGTATTTATCACGTAGGCTTCTATTGTCTGGATGTCAGGAAAAGTGGGACGCAGCATTTCAGATATTGTACTTTCAGAATTACAAGAAGTGGCAGATAATAAAATGAAACTCACTTGTGCATTGTGGATACATTTGGCAACTTCGGTTGGGTAAAGATCACAGAATTCCACCTGTCCAAATACTTGGCTTAGACCTGCTAAGACCAATAATACAGCTCGCACGGTTGAAGTGGACATCTGAAAGAAAACAACACACACAACAGTTAGTCCGGCGAATGGTAGTTTTAATATTATCCATATCATTACACAGTTTTATTATTTCAATTTTTTGAAACTCAGAACAATTCATGAATCGTAAGAGCACACGTTTAGTTTATCCTTTCTGGTCAGTTCGTTTGTCCTATATTTATTTGACTTTCTTATTTATTGAACGAAATGTTTTGATTCGATCTTTCTGGCTGCTGAACAGAGCTTCGTTAAATTCGCTTTGTATTGGAGCAGTTGTGTTAGATCAAAGCGTCATCCCTTCTTTTTGTTCGTTTTTCAGACTTCTACAGGTTTATATTAATTTGTTATTTTTCTATGTAAGTTTAACGCGATCAACTATGTGTTCCTTTTGTCTTTCTCATCTCATGAGTATCGGACTTTCTTTGTCCATAAGTAAAGCAAATACAAACAATTTATTGGCGAGGAACTGCTTGCAGGCAAATATCTATTCAGGTGTTTAAAAAAATCGTTTACACTTTTTACTATACAAAGCGCGCGAAAATGAGACATTCACCATATATTTCATGTTTATAAAGCGAATCATTGGTTGCTCAGACGATTTCGCTTGAGCAAACATGTACCCTATGCTTAGTCCACATGTATAATATGGTAACTCATTTTATGTTATCAGTCAAGTTAAGAAGCTCCTGTTTTACAAAATGTCTGTTTATCCTATTATTTAAGTTGACACATTAAGAAATCATCGTCACACTACTATAGTACTGTGGTAAATACACGTGATTGTCACCCAAATGTTAAGAAACATATTTAAGCTCAAGTTTAATGTTAGGTCCATTTCCCAGCAAGTTCGATAACAGCGTGGTCAACATTTAGTTTAGGTAGGTTCACTCTTCAAACAAGTAACACTGGTGTTATATTATATTAAACCAAACTCACAGGTATCGAAAGATCTTTGACTATTTATCATTATTGATATACGTTTCATCAAAATATATTTGAAACACTTGTATCCAATATCACAGTGTCATGCTGATATTAAATATTAAAACTAGTACTATAATATACCAAATATCCGTATGTAAGACACTGCCTATGTTTGAATATATATAACATCCATGATAAAGATCCTACATTTTCACTGTCAAATATCCATCCACTTTTAACACATCCTTCATTTTTTTCATCAAGTACCGACAAAACAGACACAATATCGAACACAATAACATAATACAAAAACAAAGGTGTAAAATCCACCGAGATCACTTACTCTGCACAAATCACAGTCTGACGGGGGAAACTTTTTTTCTTAATGATAAATCATATAACTGAACAGGTCTATAAAAATACGCTTATTGACCACAGTAACGACTGTCTAATTCTTGTCCATCCGAAATATTCCGACTTCAGACGACAAACCGTCGAAAAAAATACAAACACCTGTCAATTGACGGAAATTGCCGAAATATACCGAACTCTTACGGGGGAAATTCCGGACATCTACGAACATAACTGATTACGAGGCCGAACTTTGGACAATAACGACCGTACCGAAGTGGACAGGTCTGCAATAAAGTATATAGGTCATCTCGCGGTATACTCGGACCGTAGTAATCAAGGACTGTCAATCACCCATTACAATTCTCGTAAAATGACCATAACAGTATCACTTTGGCACAACTATTTGGCTCCCCTCCCGCTTCTGTCCCGCTAGAACCAAAAGTGATTTATTAACGGTGATACTTAAATACAAAGCCTAGCGACGTGCATATGGTGTATATATTCGTTACTCGATAAGTAAAGCTGCGAATAAATGGTCCAACGGTTACCTGTATAAAAATGCGGTTAGTGTACTAAGATGCTTCTATAGAGCTACAAGCAAATAAGGGACACTTTTCTCTTTAATGACACGGTGATGTGCATATATAGAACGATGTATTAGCATCAGTATTGTTTGACTTATCTGTACGCGTTCGTTAATTTGGTCGACCATATTAAGAATACGTCATTACTTTAAGATATAATTTAATCAATGAACACATTTTGTGTGTTTTGAAACCTTCTCTAAAACTCACGATTGCGGTAACACGATGAAAGTGGAAGGCACGGCATTGATCTAGATCACGAACGACACGTTTCCTACGTAGGGTTTAGTTACTGTACACAGACAACTCAAATTTAAATTTTACCGGTTTTCAAACTTTGTTCAACCATGTTTTATACCTTAAACCAACGCGAGAGTAAACACATGCAACATTCACTGTATTTATTTAAATGAATGGTATATTGGTAGGGTATAGTTATCTGTTTAGAATACAGCGATACACACAAGCAGTGTTCGTGTATGTACTGAGATGAGCATGGTGATGATAGCTTTAAATGTAACTATGATGTTGTAGTTAAGAACATGTTGACCCATACAGCAGTAGCATGTGTAAGTCATCAGAAACATAGACATACGTTTAATACCGAATACGATGTCTCACATTCTATATTCTGCGCTTTCGAGCATATTGAATTTGTTTTAGTTCGTTTGATGAATTATGACAGCTGGGTTTTTTGCAAGACAATGTTGTCGGTATCCATGGGAATCTGGAATTGTCAAGTTTCCCTGTACCTTTCTTTACAAAAGTGCACTGATTTTGATGATCAAAGACTAAAATTGCAATTAAATTAATTAGTTAACATGTACACACAAGTACGAATAGTAAAGCTACATACGTGGACTTAAGTTATTCAGGCTGATAACAGTTAAACTTGCACAACTCGTACTAGCGATCTAGCAAAAAGAATTCCGACGAATGGCATTTTGGTGGTACAAACCATTTGCATTGAGACGTATTTTTTTCTTGCGTCATTCATCAAAAGGCAATCAGCTCATCTTCACAGTCAGTTAAAAGTTCACAGTCGGCATGTCGAAAACCACAAGGGCAAATAAGTTGGATAAAAACGTGAGTGCAAACTATGATATGTTAGAAAAACAACAACAATATATTCGTTCTCGTTATTAGGCAATCAACAAACAACAATACACATGCATAAACCTCTTAGTTCATATCAGCAGGGCCCGTAAATAATTATTAAGAAAAAGAATGTCATCCTATATATGGGTAACTATCTTTGAATCACATCGAAGTCATTTCAATTTTGATCGAACATTTGTAAAATATTCAGTTTTCTACTACTACTATGTTCATGTAAAGCCGAATGAGCGGTAGACGGGGCCACGTGGTACAGGTGGATAACATAGTACATGTACTTTTGTGGGGACAGTGGGGACACGTGTAAGTTTCTGTTTTCGGCTGTCTCTGCCGTCTCCTTTACTAATTATATCTACATAATGATTATATAATTATATGCTGCGTGTTTATAGCATACTGTACACTGTGTGGTTTGGTTGGGCTGCTGTAGCGGGTATTTTCTTTTCTGACCTACTTCCATATTTCTATTTCTAATTATATTGCTTTTGAATCATTGACTTTCAACTTAAAATATTACTCACAAAACGACGTTATCTCAATGCTTAAAAAACCATTTGATTTGTTTTATTAAATGACGCTTTAAATACAAGTAATGTTAAAGAGACAGAGTTACCGATCGTTGCCTTTTAGCGATGGCAATCTTAAGGTGTGTCTCTAAAACTCTAAATCTAGTTAAATATCTTATGACTTATAGTTGTTAAATTGTATACAAAATGTATATGTACGTTATTATTCATGTATTTGGATTAACTGTGATATTGTGATAAGCTGTATATGATTAAGCAAACATAATAAATATTCTGTTCTATGTCGTATGCCGATGTAAGAAAGATCAAATCAAACCCAACTCAAACATGGTTTCTTATAACGTTTTGAAAATATACATTGTTATTATCAGTTCATTTAGATAACTATGTGATATCATCATCTGCAACGTTCGCTTAATTGAATGTCATTCACCTAGCGGCAATTGCAAAAAAAACGCACGTTTATTGTCGTCTGTGATACAACATTCGATCAATTAGGTAAACTAATAAGAGTCTGTATCGATCAAAAACAATGCTCGTCATCAATAATACAAATGCAAGTTATCGAACCCACAAAACCACAACTGAAGAAATTGATACAATGCAAAGGTGGGGATGAAGAAATTAATTAGTTCAAACATAAACACACTTATTATCAATGATTAAAGTTCAACCACACTTACATGTCGTCAATATGTACAGTGTAGGTAACCTTTTTAACTTTAAACATTTATTATTGCCTACAATTACTTCAGCACATACATATATACGATAAGTTATTTACATAAAGGCAAAAGGGGATGATAGCTTTGAACGTAAATATGATGTTGAAGTTAAGAACATGTTGACCCATACAGCAGTAGCATGTGTAAGTCAGAAACGTAGACATACGTTTAATACCTAATACGATGTCTTAAATTTTATTGATATCTTAGATTCCGCCGTCCTTTGCAGGTAACCAAACGGGTTTAACTGACATCACATTTCACATCCTTCCCAATTTACCAAATTTTAAATGAATATGGCACATCAACAGTTTCTCTGTGTAGCAAATCTACCACCATATAGTGTTGACATATTGCTCTGAATGTGATGCATTTTGTATTATCGTACGTTGTGATAAGTGGAATGTACAGACTTTTAATTGATAATTGTTTACCTTGCAGTTTCAATGCACTTTTCTTTCTTAGTTGTTGATTGTTGATTTCTACATCTGTTTATTTGCACCATAGCTAAGTACCTGACGCACTTGTGATGTGCACGGAAACCCTTGGCTGTTTTGTTGATCAAGCAAAAGGCACGTGTGTTTGGTTTATTTCACGACTAAATGCCATGATGAGATAAGCAAAATAGCTGATTATTAAAATGAAACGTCTGACATCGTGCTGTAGATATTTGTGAAAGTTGAACTAAATGTCAGAATTCAATGAGCTAATCACCGTCCCTATTAAAGTACGCCCAACTAACACTAATAGCTTGCTTTTACCACGGATTACTGAGATAAATTGCAAACTATTCGGATTACAAATGACTAATTATCGAAAATATGCAATTAAAAAAAATTACTACAAATAGAACCATAATCGTCTCGAAAGCAAGAGCGTTTTGAATGAAGGCCAGAATATTAAATAACAAGAAAATTGTCTATGATTATGCGCGTCAAGAAAAAGTTAATACCGTTGTCAAGCCTACCAAATACTATATGTGGACCATAATGCTAATATAGTGACGCTATTTGACAATGCTTCTGAGTTGATTGGTCACGATTTAAAAAGTTGGAGCTCTATACGGTTTAACAATCCTGCAACACAAAAAAACTGGATCTATAAGTTATGAAGAAACATCAGTCTTTTTGGATCTATAAACAATACTGGGTAAAATCTTCCAGAACTTTGAATGACGTAGTGGTTTATATGTTATACCATTGTATCACAACCGGTGTCTTAAAGTCAACTTTATCACACACCATTTGTTAAAGAACTGGTTCTGTCAAAAAAGACTTTTTTCTTCTGCTGTTGTTTTTTATAGATGCCAAAATCACAAATTTCTATGTAAGCTCTGATTATTAAAGTAATGTTGTGTTTTTTCGCGTTACATTTCAGTTACAGAAAATCAATCATGTCACATACATTGACAGACGAGTTTGCTCAAGTATCAGCTGAATTGACCTATTTTGTGACTGCCATGCAAAACGACGACTTTTTTTGTTTCCGTATCTCCACAAGACGTTAGATGTCTTGTTTTATTTACTAAAATCTTAATTTTGATATGCATTAGTATCTTTTTATGCAGTTTCATCCATAAGTTGTTAATATTCATTCAAAGTATCTTTTCTACGTTAAAACGATTGAGACCTGTCTCTCTCTAGTCTAATTGACGTTTGCACCTCATTGCTTCATTTTGACACTGAATATATATGCGCGCTGTCTGCTTCCTTCGTCGGTTTGAGTTGTGCGATGTATATGAACGAATTGTACACACTGTGCTGCTGTGTTGCATTATGCATTGCTTAACCGACGATAATCTGTGATAAAAACTCCAATTTAGCAACGCTATCTCATCAAGTTGCCATCTTGCATAATGCATCAACTGCGGTTTCCTGTGGATTCTTAGAAGTGTTTGTTTAATCTTGCGATAATGCTGGTCACGCTGCTTTGCTCAATCGAGAAATACAGTGCGCATAATGCATACGAAGTGCTATCATTACAGAAAGTCAAGAGATCATTGTAGAAAAAAGATTATCGTTAGTTTTACAAAGTATTCACAATGTATGTATGTGGTATGTCGTTTAAAGAGAGTCCTTAAAATTACAGCGCATACCTGGTTCTGTATTTGTGTTAAGAAAAGTGGTGATTAGAAGGATTGAGTTTTTTAATGAGGTCGAAATTGGGAGTACACTAACAACATTACAGTTTGAAACGGATAACTTTTCTACTTTAATTGTTTAACAGTTGACATTACGCGTCTACTATTTGCCGATTATTTAATTTCAAGTCATACGGACTATTCTATCTAGGTTTGCTTCAAAGAAACTGAAATTTGTTTCAATAATAAATGTTAATCTACCCTTTTCACCTAAAGCATTAAATCAGCTTGATACAAGTGCACCAATTCTAAATCGACACAGATTCGCGCGCACGTGTACATTTTGATTTCACGCACGCACTTTGTTTACTTTAGTTATCGAATTAAAAATACAAACGAGTCGTTGATAAAATATTTGATTTTTCTTCATCAGTTTAAGGCGGCCGAGAAATGCTCAGTTTGTAAAAAGAGTGAATGAGTTTGTCTGATTTTCTTTAGGCAAACGTAGTAACTAGATACAGCGATATGAATTATTAAACTAAACACATTGATTAAACTGTGTTTGTTTTTCAAAGATATGATTTTCAAAGAGATTGCACGTTTAGTGATGTTTGACATTGGATGAAAGTCATAACAACATACAAGTGCAGTATTGGAGACGGTTCACGAGGTTTGGGTACTTTACTGATTGTATGTGTCATAGGTTAGAATTATAAAAAAAATATATGCCAGAATAAATAAAATGTTTAATATTTTTTATTCATCCACTACACTAAATTATAACTTATTAAGGGTAGGGAACTAATAAAAAGAATTAACATTTTATAATTCATTTGAATTGCAACCTATGTCGTATTGCCCACTGCTGTTTACTGTTTATTGTTATTATTAACGTGTCATATTCACAGAAACTGACTTCAAAAAATAGTAATTGAATTGAGTTTGTTCGATTGGGCGCTCAGTTTGAAATACTCCCATGTACATGTCAGTGTCAGACCAACACGTCCTGAGAGTGATCAACGTGTCCAGTACATTGGCCACACATAAATATACCGTTTCAAACATGGTGACAGAAATGCCTGGTCAGTGCAACATTCCGGGAAAGGATGAATATGTTGTACATGTATAGTTCGATGGTAAAATGCGAAAGGATTATATCTGCTTCTTTATTCAATAGCAGTTAAAAGCCTTTCTCTTTTACCCATCGATATGGCATCTGTTATGTGTCAAGAAAAGTATGCAACGAGCTCATTAACTCTCCACTCCGCTTATACGACCAGTAGAAGAATTCTTGTTTTAGTTTGTATTGTTGAAAACATCCAGTGGCTTTCATATCGGACATTTAACATATTTTCCCGGTCGAATTGGAAGAAATGGACTACTAGTCAAACAGCGTCCAAAGTCCGGAACTCACAAATCCGAAAAAAGTCTGAACCGTTTTTTAAATGGCTTGTAAATTGATATGTTTGTTTCATCCAAGCATCTTCATGGACTACCTCCCAGAGTGTTTACAAACTCCTCCGACACATATTTAAATGTGTTGTTGTTGATGACCTTTATTCGTAATGTGTTTCAATCACGCAACAAACGACAATAAAAAGTACACCACAAACAAATAGAAACATGCATCACATATTTATATGACATTGGAAACTACGTCCAACAACGCCAATGCCAAGGTAAACTCTAAAAGTTGAAAATGAAATGTTTAGCAATTTGACAATATGCCCATATTTTGTTAGAAGGTAGCTCACTACAAAAGCAATTAACTTGTAATTGGTTCACTTGCGCTTCCAACAAGTCAGTCAGTTTGTCATTCCGGAAAGTAGTATCCAATTATGTTTTAAATGTCATCTGAAAGAACGAGAAGCATTTATTCGATTGAGATTTTTTCCGGGGTTGTTCTTCTAGCTCTTAGTCAGACCTGTCGGTTCTAAAGGTCCATCCAGCCACTTTGTTTGACTCGGGACAACGACACTGTGTTCCAAAATGACTAACAAAGGAAATGTTATCTTGAGTGTGGGTTTAAAAGTTCAAGAACGATTTGAATGTTGGCAGCAGCAGTGATATTTTATCGTGTTTGTCTAGTTTTCCAGCTTCCGCAACGTGTATTTTACTGATGACGTCATCTAAAGTTCAAGGTAGTTAGGAACAACATGCGTGTTGGTTGTATGTGGATATAAAGTTCAAACACACATCGAATGTTGGTAATAGAAGTTATATTTTGTCGTGTTTCGTTTACCTTTTGCAAGATGTCTTTTACTGATGACGTCATTTAAAGTTTGAGGAAGTTAGAAAAAAACAAGGCGTGACCTATCTGAAAATCTGGCAGCCTTTTGCACTTCCTGGTCTTTCATTTATCAGCGATATAGTCATGTATGAGTATAATCTAGATTGAAATGTGAGGTATGCGTATTATATGAATATTGGTGACGTGTTTAGCATTCTAAGATTGTCAGTTGGCACTTCTTGTTTGATTTGATATGTACATATATTTGACCTATATATTCGAACAAGATGTTTTACACGTACATGGTGCAAATACAAGTAGCTGCAATGTGATTTGTTGCAGGGTGAAAAAATGAAGGTTTAACTCGGAGATATTTTAATGAAACAATTGTCAAAAACTAGCCCCTATGTCATTAGGTTTCACAGTTGTCGCGTGTGTTGGTCAGTCACGTGAGTGGATCGTGAACTTGCGTTTAAGATGATGCAGCTGTTCCGTTCACCAAAAGTATCCTATCAACGCGTAGTAAGTTTACACCGACATTTTGACGTTTTGAGGCCCGTTTTATGACCCAATAAAGTGAGGTCGCCGTAACCAAGTATTTGAGGGGTTAATTACATTACTGTCTAATCCAGAATGTTAGCCAAATTTGCACCATTGGATTAATGTAATGAATAGGCATTGAAGTGATGCATTAGCTGCTGTGTATTTAAGAAACTTCATTTAACAAAATATATTTATCTGTTTCAAGTAAGCGTCTAACGTCAAAATACAACCATGGAAAAACTGTTTTTGATAAATAAGTAGTCGAAACTCAAAGGAAAAAGAAAATGGTTGTGAATGAAGATAAGATATTCAGGGGGAAATGGAACTTTTGTCTAGCATACACCACACTTCATTACGTACAGTACAAGAAATGTAATATAATACGTGTAAAAGAGTTACAATTACCTTTACATGTACAGTTGTGTTGTTTATTTCTAAGACAAAACATGGTGTTTTTAAAAAAAAATCTCACGACGATATTTAAACAGTGGTAAACACCGACAATATACGCCCTCTTAACTGATATAACGAACTCATTTCAGACACCTATTTCCATTTCAATAAATCTCACACGTATAAATACATTTACATTGAAGTGTATTTTCAGACAAACATTTTTCGTCAATTGAATACTTGCATGTACATTCATATTAAGTCCACCAAATAAAGTCGTGTGTGTAATGTTGTTTCTCGTTGTTCAAACTGATTAATAAAACTACTAGTGGTCCATGAATGCACGAATTTATCTCTGTTAATTGTGCAGGTGTACATGTATATATCAGTTTCTTGATACATTTCATAATTACACTATTTACCAATGATACCTTTGATTTGTGTGTGTGTAAAAGTTGGTTAATATGACTAATTGCAGGTACAAAAATAAGCAGCATAATAGATGTACTTAATCTTGTAGTGCAACTGGGTTAGCTATTGTGGTTCAAATTGTATTAATAACTTGAAAAACAATAAATCAAAATCAAAGATAATCTCCACTCAGGGGATTAACACATTTAACATTTTTGTGGGGGAAATATAAGCACTGACCGCACGAATTAAGATAAAGTGTGTTAATTGTTCATCAAGTTAAATCAGGATAAATCAGCAATATTAAAATAAGTCAGAAAATTGATATTGATAAAAGATACTAAAATCAATAAAAATGTTGAAACTGAATATTATTAATTTCATTCAAAGTGTTCTCTGCGTGCGCGAGTTTTTCTCTTGCTTCAAGTATGATTAAATACCTATGAATATGTGAGGAGATAATTGACATGCAAACGGGGTTCTTATACTTGTCAAATCGCGTGCGTGTGTTGTACATGTTTTAAATTATTCATATCTGAGAATAGAGCAGTTTGTCAACTATCTCTTGGTTCAATATGGCGGTAGAGAACGCTCAACCAAAGCGCGTGGTGTTAAAGATTACGCGTTTGGCATAGCTGATAAATGACTGAGATGATTTTAATATTCGCAATGTTTATAAATGTTTTCTTTACAGGTAATCTTTAGAAAATTACAAATGAAAAGTTCACAGAAATAGCTTGAACATTTATCATTCTGATGGATTGTCAAAACTGTGTAATCTGTACTTGGTATACACTTGTTTTAGCGGGTTTAGTCATTTTTGTCAAAAACTCAATTTTAATTATTAAAAGCAGGTGTTCGAAACTGAAATGAACTCCGTGATTTATTGCATAATCATGTTTAAAAGAGATATATGATTTACTGGGACACTGCCATTGCAAAATTGTGTTTTGTTGTTGTTTGATTACTTTACTTTTACAAAGTGTAAACTAAATGAGAGCACCATGGCCTTCGAATAACTACATGTAATAGAGCCTTCGTACAGTGTTGCAAAGGACATCCACGATGCAGTTCACGACTTTCAAACTTACATACTTTAAATCAAATTACACAAGATTACCAACTACCGTTCTGTTTAAACTAGGATATCTGAACTCCCAGAACGTCAATTACTATAGGAAATACATGTATAAACAAAACATTAAACTGAACAAAACATCCTAACAAACCTGGCAACCTAGAATATTGGAAGCCTTGGAATTCCTGAAGAAAGAGTTGACTCACTGATGTTTGAATTTGTGCCTTACATGATTTGGGTTTAGTGGGTTTAACGTCGTTTCAAAATTAGTTCAATCAAATAACGACGACCAGCTCACCTACCCATGTTTCCATATTTCCTGAGTACTAACTGTTCTCTGAAAGCAACTGTCTTCGTTTTCACTTTAAATAGTGTTGGCGTGCGTTGTTGCCACAAAGAACACGACATATGTGGGGATCGAGCACCCGACACAATGGTTACAAGTTGGACGCTTTACGAACTGAACCATCGATTAGTCGTTCACCATATAAGACTGAACACAATAAAACAGGGGAAATAAGTTACATGTCATAAGTTACAAGAAGGATAAGTCACCATTTGCATCGTCGACAACAAACAACGTAGCGATGGTACAATCAACGCACAAACTAATGTTACTGGACAAAGAGGAACCTGCTTTTTACAATACATGTATTATTACGTGTATACATTGCACACGTACATAAATGATTGCGACTTATGAAATGTGTAGCTCTGCAGTATTGTATAGATGAAAGAATAGTTGACCCTGTACTATTCTATGACATAGTTTTGAAATCTGTGCCATGCTGCAGAGGAATGTCAACCCAAAAGTTGCATCTGTCAGTTGTCAGTATGCAAACCAGCCACGCTATACACAGACGGTCATTTACATAGTCTGAGATATTTCGTAACCAGCCAAAACCTGTTAAAATGCACATGAATGCATATGGAATTTGCGGTTTTAAAGATGGAGATACAAAGGTCACGCGCTCTTTTAATTGGCTTCCTGTCAGTTTGATAATTTGCGGTGATGCATTCGTTAAGTATGGCATAATTAGTACTGAATAGATCATCCCGGTGGTTTTATATTCCGTACTTTGAGCGCTAAAATCGAATGACATCTTCCTATTTAACTATGAGTGCTTATGTATTTTTCATCTTCTGTAAGCACTATTTTTTAAACAAACACAATACTGCACATCGCTCCTGTTGGCAAGAATGCTCGTGTTTATGTGGTCAATGTGGGCACTGTACAAAAGCTATCTGTTCAACGAGCTGACCACACGTTCTTCTGCAACTTAAAGATGTGTAAGAACAATTCATTGATTTTTAATTAGATTGAATTGCTTATATGAACACAATCGAGGAAAAAACAACGGTACTTTAACGTTGCTTTAACATGTATCTATTGGATTGAATTTTTTTACCATAATTAAAAGCTCACGACATATCAAAACAAATATTCTATTATTGTGAAGGTGAATTTCATTTATGACAAATGAATGCTACGATTGTTTGGCGAAAAGGAACTAAACTGTATTAGTTCAATGGTATCTCATACTGGTATACGCTGTCGAACCGCAAATAAGGCATACGCCGTCGAACCGCACATAAGACATACGTCGTCGAACCGCATATTAGACATACGCCGTCGAACAGCAAATAAGACATACGCTGTCGAATCGCAAGAAGGAGATACGGTGTCGTACCGCAAATAGTTAATACGCTGTCGAACCTCAAATAAGACATACGCCGTCGAACCGCAAATAGGACATACGCTGTCGAACCGTAAAACGGAGATATGCTGTCAAACCGCAAATAAGAGATAAGCCGTCGAACCACAAATAAGACATATGCTGTCGAACCGCACATATAAGACATACACTGTCGTACCACATATAATACATACGCTGTAGAACCGCAAACGTGAGATACGTTATGCAAATAGGATATACGCTGTCGAACCGCAAATAAGACACACTCTGTCGAACCGCACATAAGACATACGCTGTCGAACCTCACATAAGGCATACGCTGTCGAACTGCACATAAGACATACACTGTCGAACCGCACATAAGACATACGCTGTCGAACCGCACATAAGACATACGCTGTCGAACTGCACATAAGACATACGCTGTAGAACCGCACATAAGACATACGCTGTCGAACCGAAAATCAGACATAC
>ENA-OREC01000619-OREC01000619.1-marine-metagenome-genome-assembly--contig:-NODE-619-length-14805-cov-11.778721_pt1 | contig 14805 bp, 6 predicted proteins | sample MGYA00248626_ERZ508543 | MGnify/ENA primary metagenome ERZ508543 (study PRJEB26211, sample SAMN05518279) | marine metagenome | isolation source: Puget Sound, Washington, USA | host: Bankia setacea... | reverse complement strand
CAGACAAGTCAGGTCGCTGGATGTTCGCTCTAGCCTCCTATAGCAATATTATTACGTGCACATCAGACAAGTCAGGTCGCTGGAAGGTCGCTCTACACTTTTATAGTGATATTATTACGCGCACACCAGACAAGTCAGGTCGCTGGAAGGTTGCTCTACCCTCTTATAGTAAAGTTGTTGGAAGGTCTCTCTAGCCTCGAACAGCAAGGTCACAACTGAACTCTTACTTATAAACAAGTAAAAGGGGGGTGGTTGATAATTAATATATCCCTATTTCAAGCCCTGTCTATTGGTACTCTTATTTTTGTTTTCGGTTGAGCACGGGCATACAGGTGAGGTCGGCCCCTGCTGCATCTCTGGAACGGTATTGTTTTTTGAGCTAGAGGCAGGTAGATGATGCAGAAGCAAGCGAAGTCACTCATCTGCATAAGGCTCTGGTATTATTGTTGAATATCAATCTCAATTATTAACAAGCACCATTTTTTGTTGAAACCCATGAGTAAATATTTGATTTAATCGCCATAGTGACCGTAACCGGCCAGCCCCGGGATTTGAATCCAGGACCTTGGGATTGACACACCACTGTGCAAACCAGGTATATAGGTATATATAGCGCTTATACAGTGACGCGTGCAATCTTCATACCGAATTTTGGCCATGACGCGATTTTGTTGAAAAGTTTGTTTGTTGCAAATGTAATTCGTAAATTAAATTTTTAGAACTAGATTTCTCATGGCGACATGTTGAGCCCGCTGACATAAAAGCTGTAAATGTCTGTACAGCATGTTTGTCTATTTTTTAAGTTAATCCCTTGACCTTTGAACTTAAAGCTGCACTCTTACAGATTGAACGTTTTGCACATTTTTTAATTTTGGTCTTGGAACGAGCCAATTTTTGCGATCATCCATGGAAACCAGTTATATAAGACTGCTGACCATAATTAGATCGCCGATTTTTATATTTAAATTCAAAAATTGATGTTTTATGCATTTTTCTAGTAATGGTTTAAGCCATAAAACATTACTTTTCGAACGGAAATATGAAAATCTGCGATCTCATCTTTTGTCAGGAGTCCTCTATTATTAGTTTGCAGATATTTACGCAAAAAATTGCTCATTCCAAGACAAGAAATTAAAGAATTTGTCAAAAGGGTAGATCTGTGAGAGTGCAGCTTTGAGCCTTTATCTAGACAGTCCACCATAATAAATTATGGTGCATACGCATGTACCGTTGACAAGTCTTTATATAATTTACTTGATCTTTACAACTTCACAACCAGTTCATTCCTCGGCTTGTCTGCAATTGACGAACAGTTTTCCCACATCGATCAGCAGCAGGCTTTGGTGTTCCATGTGACAAGTTATATAAAAATCCTTAAATGCATATACAAGTAATGTTCTAGACACGGTCCATCTACCTGCCAATGACCTTGACCTTTGAGGTAGGGGCCTCAATATTGCACGCAACACATCGTCTCATCATGGTAAACATATATGGCAAGTTATTCTAAAATCTGACCTGAATGACCCACGCATCCATATTTTTGTTTAAATTAGCTGTTGTGCTATGAGGCTGACAAACCCAACTATATATGTGCAATATGACATCTCCTAATAATTTGTCTAATAACTTCTTATTTATTAACATTTTCAAGAACTTAACCAGGTGGTCCTCATAAATATTTGAGAAGAAATACAGCACAGGTTTATTATTTTATTGCCAATCCAGAAAAAATCGTAACAAATGCAACAACATGAAATAATTTTACATGAAAAATGGTAGGTAACAACTAGACACTTTTTAAGAAGAGTCAATATTATTTCACTTTTTCATCACAACTCATGTATAAATACAAAAATACATATGCTGGTTACACAATTATCATAAACAAGAGTAACTGTTATGGTTACCACAATAAACCATATTTCATTCACCAAAATCACATTTAAGTATGTGTTTTGTCTAATTGAAATGAGTGACTTAAGCCTATTAAGCTTAACAAGTTTCGAGATATTGGGGCCAGGACTTACATTATATTAACTTTCAAACACTTTTCAAACATTTGGCTTTTAATTATTTGGGCAATAGTTTCAAGTAATTAGAATGAAAAAAGGTGGTTCAAAAAATTGCAGAAAAAATCTCGATTTAATGAGAATTCTTCAGGAAATAACAGTAATTTACGCCGGTGTTAAATTGTTTTCTTATAATTTTTCTCACATGTATTACTGAATATCAAATCACTGAATGGTAAAAAAAATTAAGTTCATAGAAATCAATCCAACAATTCAAGATGTTAAACAATAACAAATTGCGACATGGTTACATTATTTTTCTATATTTGCACATAATTAAACAAAGGTGATGGTAATATTATTAATTTATTACTTAATACAAACATAAGTTTATCATTTTTTAAATGATTTTCTTTAAAATCAGCATGAAATGCAATGGCGAACATGTAATTCATCCTTTAAACTTGTAAAGTATGAAGAATTTCTAATAAGTATATATTATGTTGTTATAAAAAAAGTAACCATAAAAAATGCACAATACTTCCAATTTTCTAATTTGTTTAAGGGGAGACACACTTTCCTTAGGCAAACCAAAAAAATCACTAAAAATTAAAAAATTGTCAAATGCAATAATCTTAAAGCATGCAGAGTACGGTAATTCTTATTTCCCTTGAATTTTACTAAAGTTATCCAAAAAAAACAAAGGATAGAAGTTTCGTTGAGTGTAGATACACAAACATATATTTCATGTTAATTGGCAAAACAGGCTTAACTAATCTTTTTCTTTACATATCAATTGGTCTGAAATCACTGAAAAAAGAGGTAAAAATAACAATAAATTGATTTTAATGTTATCTATTCCAACTGAATAAGAAGTGATAGAACATGGGATGGTTTGCCATTTACTGGTCTTTAAATCATGCTTTGCATTGCTATTTAATGTTTGACCCAAATGAAATGAATTTACTGATCATAAAAATGTAATAATTTTCTGCATGCAATAAATAAACTTATTACAAATCAAACACCTCAAATGATAGCGTAACTTGCAATTACCCAACCATAATGTGGATACCCATTTTCCTTATATCTAACGTTTAATTTTCAATTCTTTTGAAATAATATTTCTAAAGGTCATGTTTTATTCCATGTCATATTCAACTCCAACAATAAGTCACACAGGTTACAAAAACTATGTGCATTCCCTTTTGATTTTTATTTCAAGACATATCAAGTGTAATGAGAGATCAAGGGCCTTTAAAGGGATTAGACACCAGATGATACAAATGCAAGGAAAAAGAAATTGTCAAAAACTTACATAAAGTTAATATCGTTGTGTACATGTATTGAATCTTACTTACTGTATCAAATCGCTAACAACACAGTTATCTTTAGCATTTTTTTGCACATTTTTTCAATTCATAATTTACTGAGGTTGTCTACCATGTGAATCCCAGTTAATTCAGAAGTAGCATTGGTATATGTATCTGTACTAATAACATGACTTTCACATGCTAAATATACACACTATAAAGTGAGAAACCATTATGCGCTAATTTTAAAAAGGGTTTAGTCAGCTAAGACTGAGACAAAATATCATTTTAATTACGTAAAATGATGTATAATCAGTCTTATACTAGCTGGTATTGACAATTCTAGGCTTGTCTTGTGGATATGGTGCATTTGTCTATTTTGGGACCATCTGGTGTCCCCTTTAAGTGTGTTGACTACATACAATAATTTCTCACCTACATGTACATTATGATATCATAGTTTAAACAATATTATTGTATTTAACATAAATCCAAGGTAGACTGTGCACTAGGGCCCTACCAAGGATAAAGCAACAACCAACTTGACACGCCATATAACCCCCTAATTCCTAATTACCAAACTGAAATGCACAATCTACAGTGCTGAATAAATTTTCTGCAAACTAGTTACTCCAATATCAGGTATCTCAACTGTAAAGCAGAGCCTCAGAATGGTAACAACTGATTCAAGTCAATCCCAGAATTTTAACATAGTACCAAGTTGACTGTCAGCAGCTGAATTTTTTTTTGCCACAAATATATTTCTTGATCAATAGCAAAGAATTTACTTAATAAGCACTGATGAAAGTAAACTGTAAATACTTCTGCCTTAATTCATTTCCATAATAAATTAAAGCTTGACCATTGTCTACTTTGAAGAAATGTATAACACAAAGACAAAATAATACATTAAACATTCCAAAATTATCAAGCATCCTGACAATGCAGTCTTAATAACAAACATTTTACTTGGTTAACCTTCTGTAAGGTTTCACAAAAAAACTAGTCAAGATGAAGACTAGATTTTGCGTCTTCTAGCCATTTCTTGTATTGGTCAATGACATTGGAAGGAACAAGCCTTACAATACAGTCTGTATAATACAATACTTCTACCTTTTCCTTGACACAAACACTTAAAAAGTACTCCAGGGTACTATCTAATATCAGTAGGTCCTCTGGAATTTTATTTTTGAACGTCTCATAGTTCTCAAAATCATTCTCTGTCATCAATACAAATTCACCCCAACCAGATGACTGAATTAAAACTTCTTGTCCTTTTCTTTTTTTAATCTCAATGAAAAACCTCACATGTGGATGGTTCAAAAAGACTGGGGTTGTTTCAGAATGGTCTTGCAAATCTCCTGCCAAAGTTTCGTCCATAGGATCTGAGTTTTCTACTATAATGTCTTTTCGCAGCTTTTCTTCAACTTCCTCAAGTGTAGGGCATGTCTTTCTTTTAATTTTCACCTGTAAAATGTTTAAACACAGACCAAGTATGAACAGTGGTCAGGTTGATTTGGTTTCTGATTCACATAAATGAAATGAGGGCACCTATTAAAACATAATACTTGAAGTGAGAACTGTCATCAATACTACTGAATACTATAACCATGTCAATAAAGATTTCATTTAATCAAGTTAAGTTTTGCTTTTACCTTTTTAAAAATAAATAAACAAAACCTCTTAGATCTTTACAACATGTTTTTCACTGAAAGTGCATTACTTCTTTGTATTGGTAAGTTTTACAGATATCAAAGTCCTCAGTACTATCAAATCAACTTGTATGTGAAAACAGCAAATTGAAGCACTATATCATTTGTGTTATCCACATTTACAACATTTGTACTGGTTCTATCACTGACATTCACTTTCTTAACAGGTCAAGAAAAAAGTAAAACTCAGGATACTTGATTTAAATTTGCTGTATGTAAGCCTCTAACCTACAGTGTAAAATCTGTGAACTGGCTTTATATCTTTTACCTGACATGAAGGGCAAATGTATACATGTGGTTCTTCCTTTTCATCGAAACCCATGCAGTCAGGATGGTACCACTCATTGCATGAAGCACAGTGCCAATATAGCCTAAAACAAAATATAAAGCTCTTTTTGTACTTAATAAACACATACTAAGCCTATACCATTGAAATAAAAGGATTTGTATATGTGTATATTTTGTTGCATTTTTAAGATGAAACTTCAGTTCATGCATAACATATCCGCCCCATCAACTTGTTTTTTTACCATTACACAGATTAGACTTTATCAGGCACTAAGATATATTGTTTAAAAAAACAAAATGATACATTTGCAGTCACTTCTTAACTCACAATACCATAAACATGTAAAACTGATAAACCTCTTACCTGCCATCATTCCTTTTTCTACAGACACAATAAATTCTGCTAGACTTCTTCTGCTTCGAGTAGAAAAACGAAGATTTCCTCTGAAAACCAGTGACAAATAACTTGAGTATTGCAAGCAAAACATATGTCCCCTAAACTGAGATTTTAAGGCTTTATCTTTAACAAGTCAAGGGCCTCTCTGCATTTCTTGTTTAGGGAACTATGAAAGATATGGTCAACCTAGAGCTATGGTGAAACTCCAGTCTCCAGTAGAGCACTAATAATTCATTTGATTGTGTCAATAAAGTATTGAAGTCATCCATTTAAATAAGTAGCTTTATTTCAGCGGATTTGACATCATGAGTGAGAAAAATCAGACCTGGTGTTTAAAGATATATTAAACAAACGTCTTATTTATGTTATCCTTATTCAAACCTACCTTGTCCTTCCTTTTTCTCTTGCGAGCTTTTTCTACAGGAGGTTGGCTTGCGAGGTCATCAGCAGGTATGGTGGCTTTGTCAACAGGAGGTTGGCTTTTTGAATCAACAGCTTCTTCAACAGCTGATATGGCATCTTCTTCTATAGGAGGTTGGCTTTGGGACTGAGCAGCTTCCTCAACAGCTGGTATGCCATCTTCAACAGTTGGTTCTATCATCACTATGTTTGTGAAAATGGGACAAATGAGTAAATACTAATCAATACCGAAAGTATAAAACTGCATATTCATAAAAAAACTTAGATTAAACTTTTAAGTTATTTGACTTTTCATAATACAGACATTTGTTGAAGAAAATTTCCTCCCACATTTTAAATTTGCTTTCAACAAATTTCATGTCTAAATATGAAGAAAAGTCAACCATCATCAACAAAGAAACACTAAAGGATCAGGGCATGTGAAACAATCAGTCAAGACACATCAATATGGCAAACCACCTCAAAACACAACATGCACAACACCAGCCCTTCATCCGGCAGTTGCCTGGTCTACATGCTTACTATTCTATTGATTTTTTTACTACTCAATTTTTAATTGTAACAGGAACATTTTTGACCAAAGGATAAATACTGCAGAAACAAACATATCAAATAAAGACTAGTAAAATTCTATTGAAGTATACAAATAACACCTGTATAACCAACTTGGTTGCATTACCTGCATTATGGAGAAGATGGGCAGCTATGGTCTTTCGCACACCTACCAGTTCGTCTTTCTTCATACTGAACTGCAAACTCTGTCCATTAAGGAAGCGTTCTGCCAGCTAAAATATATATCAACAACTGCTTATCTAATGGAAATTGTCAAGAGCTTTTTGTTTTGTTGTTTGTGTTGATTTGTATTGTACCGCTATATTCCTTCTGCCAATTGGCAAAACCATGACTGCATTTAAACACATGCTGTGCACATATCTATCTGATACAATCAATACCATCACTGCAACTTCAATTTCATTTGCTGTGTAGGTTCAAATGGACAGTTTGAAAGGGATTTACTATTCATACAGTTCTGCAATAAAAGGGATTAAGAAGAAAGTAATTAAGAAATAAATGCAAACACACTGGTAAGAAAAACCTTGGAAAAAATATATTGGAGATGAACTTACCATCAACACATACACTCCACATGAAAGCCCATCAGCTTGTTTTGCATGAGGGGGTGACTCAATAATCCAATTGCCAGCCAATGCCTCTTCAACCACAACTGCATTTCGTGCATGTAGAAAGGCACTGAAAGTAGAAACGTACAGATCACTTAAATACAGAATACCTATCTGCTCATTTAACCAATGGTTGCTGTTCCTTGATGATAACTGCTATAACCTAATTATGTCTAAGACATAATCAACACAGATATCGTGTTACAATGTTCAATACCCAGTAACATGAAATATGTGAAATAGCTCCTTTAATACATCAGTGGGTGGAAACTTTGAATCAAGTGGAGGCCGTTGTGAGTTTGATCTCACCTGGGACATACAAGTAACTGAAAAGATGGCTACAAGTGGTTGCTAATAAGTAAGATGGCACTGGCTACTCTTTAAGTTTGAGTCTCGAAAATTTACTTCAATTACATTGAAACAAGTCATAAATAAAATGCATTTTCATATTTTTTAAATGTGCAAGTGTCCAAGCCTTTTATTGACAGTAATTGCCATGTAGCAATCTTCATTTGTAAACCTCTAATGGTTTTTAACATTTTTTTATCAATTTAATATTTGAGTAACCATTTGGAATTTGATGAGCATGGTGTGAAAATATATGTATCAATGTATTTCTTTACTTTAAAGGTTGTGAATCAGGTTCTGTGATAAATTGTTAGAACATTTTTTTCTAAAAATGTTCAACTATGTTGTTCAAAGTAAAATTTACCAGGAGAACATTGGATGTCTATAATTATATTGACATATACGAATTAACAAAAACAGACAAGATATAAGGTTATCGAGTACGAATTGCTGATTTGTACCATTTTGATCATCAAAACCCTAGAAAGCGATTCACACCCTTTAAGAAGACTTCTGTATAAAGAAACATTTTTGGCAATTCTATGTCCAATACATAACATAATAAAACAACAACAAGTAACAATGTAACAGATAACAACAATATGATGTCTAAAAGGAGCTTAAATGTCAGTACATCTGTAAGGACCTCAAGACTTGTGATTGTCCAAACTTTTGGACTATCAATATTCCTTCTCTTTTAGAAACCGGTTTACATTTATTATTCACAAGCTGTTGACCATATAGATAATCAATGAGTTTTGATATTCAACATTGTAACTGTAACATTTTAGCCAGAAACAAGACGTTTAAATTTAGAGATTCCAACTTACTTGGCAGTGTCAAATATTTATGCCTCCTGCTTTAGGAACTTCTTACTTTGGATGTATAGGGAGCAAGTATACAAAGCTGCAAACACTTAACTTACTACTAAACTTCTTGAATATGTGTAGATCATGTTTCATGTTGTTCATTTGATTGTAATGCATTTCTTTCTGTATTTGTCATGTGCAGCATGGCGACTTTGGGGTAACATAAATACTCACAGAGACGCAGTCAATTTGACTGTTCTTTAGCTCATTTAACAGTCCTTCCTCTTACTTAGAATACTTTTATTTACATTTAGGTAATCATAACTGGATGTGTTTGAAATGGGAGTTAATGATTTTTCAGTGTCATTAATACAAATCATCTTCTAGCATATTTGAATACTAATGTGCAAGTTACTGTGCGTGAACGTGGGCTGGTGTCATTTAATTAGTCCTTAACAATGCTGCACAGTTTTGGTTTGATACTATGGAATAGTATGGATGCTGAGACTCGAACATAATGATTCCAACTCGCAACTTCACTTGTAATTAATCAATCTATAGATCTAAACAATAGATATATCTACTTATTAATCTACATCTAACTAGAATCTACATTATCTTTTAACATACATGAACTATTTCATAAGGCTAATTTATTTATTTATGTAAGATTAAGCTGAGGACCTTAAACGACATGTATTTAATAAAAAACCACCATCTATGCCACATTGCTCATCTCCCTCTTTAAGCTCAAACAACTATACTTATAACAATCGTTTTAGAACAATCAATATCGAAAGTAACAAACTTGAAAACAACAAAAGAAACTGAACTCTTTCAAACTGATCAACATGGTCACTTACTACCAACGAAGCAATATTTGTTGCTGTGTTATTTCAGTTTCTCCAAGTGGATTTAGGTAGATTACCTTCCTTTCACTTAGGCATATTATCTGTTGATATTTACATAATGAATATGAAACAAATTCAGCTTAAAATTTGCCAAAGGCTCATAATAATGCAAACTGTCATATAACAACTGAAGTGCACATTCTGAATTAATTTCAACAGCTTTTATGAATTTTCTTGCAAAATTTAAATTTTCATGTGATTAATTTGACTTTTATACTTTAAAGAAACTAGAGATGCGTACATAAGAAACACAGCCCCCACTTCAATCCTTTGTCACATCAACAATTACAAAAATCAAAGTCATAAGGGTCATTGACATTCTAGCACAATTAGACGGGTGCTTACCACATTAAATGATTACAATATTAATTTGTAGCAAATATATTATATAAATATTGTAAATTATCTAATAGGTCATTTTTTGGCACTTAATTGTACTAAGAAGTGAATACAATAGCCCGGATATTACATCATTGTTTGCCTCTATGATTAGACGCTTGCATGTAATCATGTTTTTGTTGGAAATTGGGAAAAAAGATACTTTTTGCCATTGGGAACATGACCAAATACCAGGTATAAATATTGCCGATAAAAACACCTGATAACGATGTAATATGTGCCTGTCAAAAGTAATAAAACAATCAAATTAAGAAGTGAACAAGAATCGCAATTTGACTAAACCAGGTTTTTAATGATTGGCAGAAGAAATTCAGTTTCAACTGCTTTCTTTATATTTTTTGTAACACTGACCTTGATCCTTATGGCCTCAATCACAATCCCATGAAAATCCTCCATTTGTATAGAGGATAATATGGCCCCAATTTCTCGAAACTTCTTAAGTCCCTTGTAACAGGATTAAGTTAATCCCACTGTTTCTCTTTGTCTATAATTCGCGTTAGATTATCTTCACTTAGAGTTATTCAAACTTAAATAGGAATTTCTTTGATGGGTATCACAAATAACCATATTTCATTTACCAAACTCACATTTACGTATGTGTTTTGACTATTTGAAATAAGCTACTTAAGCCTGTTAAGCTTAAGAAGTTTCGAGAAATTGGGGCCTGAAGTTATATAACTTCATCATGTGATGGCCCTGAACAACTGTGTGAAGTTAATTGACGGCGACGGCATCGCTGTGGCGAGTAGTATAGCCCTCCTTTCTTCTTCAAATAGTAGAGTAGAAATAAATTAAAGCTATGCGCATGAATGCATGAAAAAGAAGTTAATACAGATGTTTTAAACATGGATAAACAAACACCATAATATTACCATTAATGTCCAGTGGTTGCCTCCTTGATTGACTGCACCAATACAGTACTCGTATCCACACAAAGTCTCCTTCAAAAAAAGAACACATGTAACAATAGCTTAATAAATCTACCCGGAATTCAATTCAATGGGTTTCAATGAATTAGACCTAATACAAAGAATGTATTTTGATACATTTTCTAAATATATTCAACAGTTTCACATCAAATAATTAAAATATTCTATGACTTCAAAGGTACATATTGCATCACATTGTCACTGATAAAGCCAAAAATATCTCTAGAAAATATTTTTAACTTAAGAATTCTTAGAATTTACTGTATCATACTATTAAATCGATATCTTTAAACCCAAGTCCTTGAATTCCGGATTACAAGTATTCAAAATAGTGCTTCCAATACAAATAAGATTAGAATTATATTCTTGGCAATACAAATAAGATATGTATTATACCTTCTCGGACCAGTTAGAACCATTAAATATGATGGCATTGGCTTTCCAAAGCAATGAAAACTCAACTTTTATACAATTCATCTTTGGAAATAACTCTTATTTTAAGGCAAGTCTTTGACCCTATTGACTTGATAGCAGTTTGGACCCACCTCATAAAAGGTCAATATTTCATGCATTTTGTCGTATTTATCGTAAATTAAATAGTAGTCTTTGTATTTAGTAAGTTGTTTATTTCCATAATCTATTAATTCGCTTTTGAATAATTAAATCTTTCTATGCAACTTTGAAAACTAACCTTTCTTAGCAGAGAATGTATTTCCCTATTGTCCATAAAAATGGCTGTCATGACAACACTGGATATGTGGAACACATTTCTAGACTCAGTCAGCAGGTGCAGATAGGCGTCAAGAACCTGGAATACACACAAGGCAATGATGCAAAACAAAACAGCTGATTACGCCATGATCTTAGTGTGACCTTGACCTTAGAGGTAGGGACATGGGTCTTGCATGCCACCCTGTCCATACAAGGGAAAGTTACAGTCCTGACAGGAGTTATTAAGCTGGACACACGGACAGACAAACGCACAGTGTGATTTTAATACACCCATCTTCAGGGGCACAGTGTGATTTTAATACACCCATCTTCAGAGGCATAAAAATATCTTATACAGTTTCCATTTTTTTTCATGATTTTCAATCTTTAAAGATTTTTTTGAAGTGTGAAAGCGAACTCACTGCATGGTCAAATGAATGCTTTGCCATATAAGCTTTATGAAACATATTAAAGTATCAGTAAACAGTAATCAGTAAACCTACTTCATCGGAGAGGGTTGTCTGGAGGAATTTGACAGATTCTACAGTCAGAACATATGGGCCAACTTTGCCAATGTTGTATTGCTGACAAGAACGGTTCTCCCAGATGGAATCAACATCTGAAATTAAAAAACTAAGCTACAGATATGTTTTTTGGCGTTATTTCTCAACTCAGTATCCGCGAAACCTTGCTTAACTCCGGACAATGTCAGGTAAAACTTGGCTGGGACTGATATAAATTTTGGGTCTACCTTAATAAATAATGACAGGTATATTTTGTCAAATTAAGCTCTATAGTCAATGATGTGACATGTAAAATTACCCGTGACATTTAAATATTTATAAATTACTAGCCACATTATCCTGTGACATGAAACAAGAAAATCAAAGTAAAAAAAGAGAATTGCCAATCAAAAATATGAAACAAAGATATTTGATACACACAAACAAGAAGTAACATAGGCAGTTCAAGCTAATATAACAATAATAATATTGTAGTAGATGTACTACATAGGCAAAAATCCTGAGTAACATACACTCCACTTCTAATCTTTAAGGTATGATTATGAATCTTTAACTAAATCAATGTGCTAAACATTCACATATTATGCAGATGAGAGACAAATCAGCAAACCTTTTAAGAATCTAGTGTGAGTAGGATCCTGGATTCTTCCCAGAATTTCTTGTGACTGGCATACATTGTCATCATTTTCAACTATTTCTTCCGCCAGCTTCTGTTTTTTTATTCTTTTGCCAACTGTTGTTTTTTTCCTCTTCAAATTCTGGCTTTTCAATTTCCTTCTTGATGGCAAACCACAAATTTTAACAGCATGATCATCCAAGTATAAGTCAATTTGTGAAAGTTTTTCGCGCACTTCGCTCAGTACTTTCACATCATTGATGCTGTACAAGTTGTTCTGCACATTTTTTAACACCTCAACGCAGGATTTTCTTACTGCCATAGGCGTGACTGTTGTATGATCAGTGTCATTGTCAGGTTTCTTATGCACAAAGTTATCAGTATTAGCAATAAATGCATTTTCCTTGTTAATAGAAGGTAATGGTTCATCAACAGCAATCTGCCTGAGTACATCGAAGTCCAGGTTGAAGCATGGCTGATTTATGTAAGACTTACGAAGTGTGTCCCAACCATGCTCTGGGAAGTGACTGAATATGGCCAGAACATGCTTGCAGGGCCAATGTGATTTTGCAAAGTCCGGACACGAGCAGTATGGAACTTGATGTTCATAATTAATTTCATACTGTGAAACAGTGAATTTGAGAGAGTCTAATGACTGCTGTTTACTTATTTCGTCCTGGTGTATGAACTCTACATTTGGAGCCATCCTCCTCACACAATGGTCTACGAAGGGCTTTGGTTTTCCCTTCAGGAAGTTGGGCAGGTGTTGTGAGTATGATCTGGTCTGTTCTAATGCCAGAACATTGCTCTTAATGTACCTGGTACAAAAAAAAATGAAAAACATTAGGAACAGTTAAATGTTAACAGATCAATGACATGGCCATCAACAAACTTATTCACCAAATGTCTATGATTTGGGTACTGTGAATTCAAACAAGATTTTCTGAGGTTTAAAAATCTTGTTCAAGGCCCAATGTAATGCTACATTTATTCATGCAGTAACAAACAGTACATTACAGGGATCTGGCTCAGAGTAACATTAGACTAGTGTTGGAAATCGGTTGCAATTTTACTATCGATGATCGGTTCCACTCAAGTTACCGATTATCGATAGTACAATCGGTTTTTAAAATACTAGATAGTACCTGAGTTGTAGTTTTATTCATGTACAGTATTAAACTTTTAATCATTATATGCATATATATATACCTTATGTCCATGATTAAAGTTATTAAGTGTTGTTGTATAACACATAGTTCATTTTCTTGCTCATTGTGGCTTTCATCAGCTATTTTGTTAAAGATAACATCTGAACACTTACTAATTATTTTTTTTCATTTTTTATTGATAATCGATTATAACCAAATACTATCGATTGTCGCCGATTTCAGGCCCAACCAATCGATTTTTGATTATAATCGATCATTGGAACATCACTACTTTAGAACTTAATTTTTTTTGGTAGATTTTTAAATGACATGTACACAGGTGATCATATAAGATGGACTTGAGGTAATGTGGCTGGATTATTTGCATTAAACAATACCTTGTGGTATAATTGAATAGAGCATTCAGACAAAATGGCCTGATTAAGATTAAAGCTGAAAATATTAAAATTTCACTCACTTTGCCTGCATTTCTGGGAAGAACCTTTTCACTAAGACAGTCAGCAGTGATGTCAAAGTCCCTCCAAATCCACTTTCCTTCAGGTACTTTTCCTTTAACAGCTTGTGCATCCGTTCAACACCATTGGTGGTGTTGATGGAGATGTTCAGCAAACATTGCCGAAAGCAGTATACCCATCTCTGAAAAATTTGAATGAAGTTAATATTTGTTGAAATAATGATATATCTATAAACTAAAAATGAGCCCATAGAACACAGATGCCCTAACTTTAAACCTTTTAAACAGAAGCAAGGGCCATAATACAAATTCCACAAATATGCTGACTAACATTTTAAAGAAAAAAAAATCCAATTGAAATGTGTAACATAAAATTTTATGACCGACAGACGACCCAATTTTTGTAACAAACAGATGGACGAACAGACAGAAAGACGAACAAACAGACTAAACTCCAAGTGCACTATGGCACATGCTGGTTAACATTTCTGGATTTTTTTTAAAAAAGCTGGCTCATATACTTTGGGCAGTATCCTAACACAATAAATAAATTACACAGTCACCCATAGGTTTTTGGTCCCATTTCCAACTACATGTAGATCGGAAGAGCAC
>ENA-OREC01000618-OREC01000618.1-marine-metagenome-genome-assembly--contig:-NODE-618-length-14807-cov-12.475900_pt1 | contig 14807 bp, 8 predicted proteins | sample MGYA00248626_ERZ508543 | MGnify/ENA primary metagenome ERZ508543 (study PRJEB26211, sample SAMN05518279) | marine metagenome | isolation source: Puget Sound, Washington, USA | host: Bankia setacea... | reverse complement strand
GGGGGGGGGGGGGATTTTAGATCAAGTTTTGAATGTGATGTTAACTAAAGGGCCTTGCACATGCTGTGTACTTTTTGGGGTCTGCAGCTAAGATTATCCGTGAGATTTGTTTGTAAATTTTTGTTAATCCAAGCTTTAATGCAGGGATTAAGATGATGGATTACGTTGGGCATCAGCTAACTTTGGCATTCTATTCACTGATGAACGTCTTCTAAATATCACCCAACTGGGTAACTATGGAACGCAAATGACATCATGATGGGTTTGTTATAGCAACTGTTCTGTCAGTAGGGATAGCATGGGTTTGAACGAGACTTAACCTTTTTTGTAAGGAAGCCAACTGTGATATGTATTCCTCTTTAATTCTGGTAGACATCAACTGTTTAGCTGTATTTTGTTGGGTTTTTTTTTGTACCAAATTAGGCAATTTTTAGACAACTAACATAATGAAAAACAGGAAAAATGGACGGGATAGGGTTAGTTTTTTTCTTTCAAATCAAAGTAATAATATTGTTCATTTTAGGTACAGTAACTGATACTTTTTCTATGGTATTTATTTCCATACAAGTTTAAAGTGTGTGATATAAGGGGCCAAGATAACAGATTATATGTCATAGGAAAGTGTTACATCCTTAGACGCGACTTTCTTTGAATTGATATTGTTGGCATGACTGCGGTAAACAAAATGAACATTGCCGGAGTAATCTTCTTTCCCAGCTTTCTTATGTAGATTAGACACGAGATTATCTTAAAACTTTAATCTACATATCTCATAATGTTGAGGTCAAAGTAATATTTCATATTTTTTCGTGATTTCAAAAGACTACGCCCTATGATTTTGTTTTCAATACACACACACACACACACACACACAAATGAAAAGAATTTTGAATACACCAGATTCACATAAATGCCTTAACACTGTATTGACAAACTTAGAAATGCATTAAACCTGTAGACTTTGAAAGAAGCAGACATTGTATTCTATCTGTATTCAATAGTTTGACTGAAAAGAAAGGCAGACTTGTTAAATAATTCAAGATTACATAGTCAGCTGTAAGGAATATAGAGATTAAATTCTTTCAAATATTTGTAAAGGCATAAATGAAGAAACGAAGAAGAACAAAAAAGGAAAAATCCATTTGCCCGTATTACAGATTCTTTTTTAAGCCTTTAGCAGAAAGAGTTGCTCTAGATGTAAATTTATACAAAACTGTATACATTGTGTTGTAGAACATCAATATTTTTAGGTGTGAAAGCAAAATGGTTCCAAAAGCTCTTGAATAAAAAGACTCTCTCCATGTATATATCAATTGAAATGGAAGTCTTGGAACTTGGTTAAAAGACATTTTATCAACTGAAATAGATTCCTTGAAACAAAACAAATGAAGCAAAAACATACGACTACATTTCAGAAAAGCCCCAGGATATGTAAATTTGCCATAAACATTATCTTGTGGAGATGTTTTACAAATTCTTGGAATATCTCTGATTATGTAATAAATGATTAGCAATGCAAATTCCCAGCCATCATTTAAAACCCAAATTTCCAAAGCAAACCCATTAAATGATAGCAAAAAAACACACCCACAGTACTTTCCTTTTTGTAGGAGAGAGATTGAGATAGTTAAGTGTATGGAATGGCAGTAGAAGTATCGAGTTATAAGTCAGAAGTTAAAAAGTGTGCCTTCCATGAGCCAACCATGTTAATAGCTACGTAAGAAAACTGAAGTCTCCCAGAGTCCATGCCAAGAGAATTAAGTTTTTGTTAGATCGGCAGAAGCACAGTTGTCTAGAAAGCTTGCCAGATTGTCTCGTTATAGTCTAAAAACAATGGTGGTACAGGCTCTATCACACAGTACTCTGATAATGAAATGTAGTCTGATAATATTGCCAGTATTAAGTCACAAAGCCTGCTGAATTTTATCTGATAATGGCAAACAAAGACAAGCTAGGATCTGATATCAAGATACTGTTGATGTTTCGGGTTTTTTAACTCAAAATCAGATATCGCCTGACCCATTGTGAAAAGTCTTCTTTTAAATGCAAGACTTTGTAGTTACATGATTATGTGAACATATGGTGCCAAGTTATATAAGTGTTATGTAACCTCAACTCAGTTACTTCCAAGCGTATGCCTTCTTTGAAATTAATACAGGAACAAAAAAAATACAGTCGTAAAAAAATGTTTATAATTACTTAATTGTCTGGACTAGAATCTTTAGGTTTCCCATTCGCCAACAACCACTATTGTAACACAAACAAATTCAAACACTAGTTGTGAATTGTACACTAGAAAGTAGTGTCTCTCGTTTGCGCCCATTACATAAGTCACTTGTTTGGTGTCATGGGCAGTACAATAAAGTCGAACTAGCGTCCAATGTATGACATGTACTCAAGGCACAACATTTGACTTGTATTCCCACATTAGACTTGGATTGCCTCAACACAAAGGAATCAATGAAACAAATATGTGTAAACAGAACATTTATGAGAGAACTTGTTGATAAGTCTAATAATAACATTTGGCCAGCGTTTACCATGAGTCAAAATGAGTCAAAATGAAGAGGGTAGATTGCCCGGTTATTTATTAATGGAGAGAAATATAACAAATTGTAAATCCTGATACATTGAGAATAGCCGACTTTAATAACACTCAAGCTTTATCAGTGACACCATTTCATATTGACAATTAAATGCTATACTGAGGTAATGTTATATGGAAACAAGACCTAGTTTTATCATTGTTGTTGAGAGCCCTAGATATATGGTATCCGTTGTAAACTTATGGGTCATATTAAACAACGATTTTCCTTGTTAATAAATTGCGCTCTTATTTGTACGGGTGTTTGTCATGTATGGAGAAGTTATCGAGGAAATAAATCTTCAATGACAATGTTGTATGCAGAGGAGATCTAAATGAAGAGACGTTTGTCATATTGATTGGTCAAACCATATGATAGTGACAACGGGTTTTCCCAAGTGGTGTCCTATATTTGTAGCAATCAAGTCCTCTTAAATATAGTTACACATAAAATAGAAAAATGAGTATCCAGAGCAAGTTTTACTTTCCTTTTTAAAAAGGTTTATTATAAGAGGTAGCATTCACAATAGGTAGCATTCTCAGGAATTGATTCTCAGGTGAAAGGAATTCAGGGCAATTGGTGTTCTTAAATTATTTCCTTTTAATAACACTCATGAAAGCTGAAACGCGACCAGTGATCGGTAGGAAAGAAGGACACTTAATGTATCAACCATTCACCAAGCTTGTGCATTCAATCTAGATCTTGAAAGAGAAAATAGATTGTCCCCACCTGCAATAATGAGCCTTGAGGAGCCAAAGGTTAACAGTCGATAGAGTCAAGCATCATTGACCAAAAACACTGACAACATTTATCACACCGTTAACCTGCCTTTGTTATGGTGGTTGCCACTTGTTGTGTAAATCATTGGTTGTAATAATATTATTGGAAACTCAGGCCTTAGAGATTGATTGGAAAGCATTCGCCACTTTGCCAAAGCCAGCAGTGTTCTTAACCAAGCTCTCTCCCAAAACATGTTGTCAATGTCATCAGTCATTTTGGAGCCTGCTTGATTGGAGAAAATTCTTGGCTGGTTAACAAGAACACTGGGAGAACAATGTTCTGTAAGAGAAGTCTACTGTAATCAACATTGATGATAGAATAACAGTGTAAAGGAATGAATAGGGATGTAGATGAGCCGTGGAGAGTATGTGCTCTGAGATAAAGGAACAGATTGAGAGTGGATAAGGAAGGCCGAGAGGAAAGGTGGGTGGGGGAGAGTGAGAGGGTGTGGGGTAAAAGCAGGTCGTTGTCCTCAAGTGACCAGACTCTGTCAGACACTGCCGATAATCACCAATGAAAGAAACAATGAATTGCTGCTGTAGGAGAGTGATGCCAGTGGTGAAAGCGATACAGTTCCAAGTGATATTGAATAAAGAAGTCAATAGAACTCTTTCACAATCAACCAATTTAGTCTGAAAGGCATACAAATCGCATGTAGAGGTCAGGTAACAATGAGGGCAGGTTTTTACTCACATGTTTAGGGGAAAGAAAGGAAAGGTGAAAAAATGACAACTATGGCTGTGCTGGCACCTAGTCTGGCAGGTTGCTATTGATGTGAGTTGGTGTAAGAACAGGTTTCCTTGTGTTAGAGCATTAAAGGGTGACGTAAAAGAGGAATTGTTGGCTGCGATTGACTCTTGTCAGCAAAAAGCACTTTTCACCTGATCACCCCTTTAGGTTCACCATTGTGCTATTAGCTGTCTGTTACTATTGTTTCTGCTCCATTGTTCTAACATTATATCTGAACAATAACAAGGCACTGCTTTTACATAGTTGGCATTGCTTCAGACAAAAAAAAACTTTGTTCAACAAGTATATACAAGCTAACATGTTCGCTAAAATATTGTTCTCATAACTCTATAAACAGTGTACGGTGGTATCGATACAAAAACAGATGTTTCTATAATGGTGTAAGCTAGAACAATCCCTTTCACAGTAATGCCCATCATGTTCCATATTCTATAAACGGCAGTGTACAGCTCTATTAAATAAATAGATTTTACGTGTTCGACACCAATAAAAGAGATGTTTCGCATCATAAGTCAAGTCGTATGAGGGATGAATCAATATTATAGCAATACAGCCACCACTGATATCTAACTCTTGTCGGAATAACTCCATTTCCGGGCACCATCAGAACAAATTACAGAAATGTGCTTGGTTTGGAAAAAATGTGACAGCCCCCATGATTGGTAAATGAGTGGATGAGGTATGCTTTCTCTCTTCCATGTGTAATGGTGCCAAACCAATGGCTATGGAAGAATGAACCTAAGCCACACTATATGGCAAGACTATAGTTTAATGTATTCAAATTATTACTCTTGGATCATTTGTTTTTAGTCAAGTGTTATAATAGAGTTCCATGACAGTTTTTGACCAGTATAAATTGAACTTCTATGTATCTGGACCAGTCTATATCATGTTCAAAGGTTGATGAAGACCATGCAATACTGGGATTTTCTATAACTATCTTTGGCATGGACAGTTTATTCCAATACTTTAGAGACTAGATTTGAGCACATGAAGTCTGTGAGAGATTAATAATACACTGCTGTTATCTGCTTCATGTATAGAGCAAAGAGTCAGAGATAAATTAAGTTGACATTGATGGTTTGGTGAAGACTATCAGAAGTAGATGTAGTTGGCCTCCAAGGATTATTTATAAGTGCTGCATGTTGAAGAAAGAAGCTCTATTGCATTGAGCGCACATATTGGTCTTCTTTAAAGACAAACTCCTTTATAACCTACATTGTATTGTAGCATACATTATATCAACCAATGAGAAATAAACTATCAACTAATGAGAAACAAGCTTCAATTTAACCAACCAATGAGAGACAATTTTCATTTATACCAATCAATGAGAATCAAACGTCATTTTAAATCAACAAATAAGGAACAAACTTAGATTAAACCAAATGATGAAAAACAAAACTAGTTTAAACCAACCAATGAGAAACAAACACAATTTAAGTTAATCAATGAGCAACAAATGATTAAAATCAACCAATGAGAAACAAACTACACTCTACTATACCAAGACAAATTTCTCCCAAAATACCAGGGCCATCTAAAGAGGCACTGGCCAGTTACTTGTAGATGGTAAATGATTGGTTAATTGGCCTTTGATTAGTGGTATAGAAGAAAGGAGGCACCTGTTTGGTATCAGTAGTAGCCAGGGTTATTAGCCTTAACACCCTCATAAATTTTCAACTGCCAGTTGGACAGTGCTAAATGGTTGTAAATATGCCTGTAAATTTGTTTGAAATGAGGTGCATGTAGTTAAAATGTGCTGTTGTCCATTGAAGTCTGTGAAAGGTATTGTGTCATCAAATCAGCCATTGGAAAGTCTGTAGACTGAATACATGCAATTGATACAATAATGTGTTGCTTTTTAGATATATTACACAATACTTTACAGTGTTAATAAAGTCTAGTATGGTTAATACATTGTCAAGATTATCATCCATAGAATTTCAAATCATAAAATGCTTTTGGTGAAGACTTGGAGTGTTCTTGCGCTGAGTCTGAGGCTCTTGGTGAAGACTTGGAGTGTTCTTGCGCTGAGTCTGAGGCTCTTGGTGAAGACTTGGAGTGTTCTTGCACTGAGTCTGAGGCTCTTGGTGAAGACTTGGAGTGTTCTTGCACTGAGTCTGAGTACATGTTTGATTTGTTTTGTGAGTAACTTGGCCCTAGGTAATAAAGGATAATGATGGTGTTCATGGCTCTGGTGTAGGCGATGTTCTTACAGGAAAGTAATTATCACCCCCTGAATACTCTCCTGTCCATGATTTATATTTAAGAACTGATTTTTTCTCCCATTGTTTTAACTGTTGCTGGTATACCTTCTTAGAAACAATTCTCTTTAGAATATAGCAGGAATTGTTGTGAAAGGCTTCTGACGAGGAGTTAAGTTGTCTATTTTTACAATAAAAAAATAAATAAAAAGAATTTTGCAATTGTCTACTGTTTGATTATTCCAAAAAGATGTTCTTTTAAGATTTCATAATGGAGACCATGGAATAACTAGCACTTGAAACTCATTTAAAGTCCTTTTATTGTTTTATTGCTTTACTGTACCATGGTGGTGGATTTATTGTTTCTCTCCATTTTGCTGTGTTGCTCTTCAAAGTATCTGCGTAGAAAGTGAAAAAAAGAGTTGAGCAAATGCCAGGATACTTATTCGAGGGGAGGGTGGGCCATCGTTCTAAGATTTCTAACTCATGTTTAAACTTGGGATTTTATCTTTACAGTCACTTTCTTTGTTACTAAAGACAATTGGCAGTCCTGGTTTGATGGAAAAAGAGTGGTAATTTAAAACTATTTTAATCTCATGGGCATCATTTATTCATTAAGGATGTGGGTCAATGGCTTCTAAAGTTTCAGCATTCATTTGTGTTCTTTTTTTCCCCTCTTTTTTTCTATTAACCGTACCAGTAGCCAGGGGAAGGGTGTGATGGCCAAATCTAATTTAGCTAAAATCTCTATAAAAATACAGTTGTTTTTGATTATAGCTTGATTTAGGAGACATAACTTATAGCCACACTGGCTCCAAAGTTTATGTAAATGTAATTGTTTTCATTGTCCTCAATTACACACTTTATTTGTATTAAGGTAACACTAATTGGTTAGAAGATTTAAAAGCAATAGTTCTAACAGTGTTTGGAATTTGGGCAATGTTATCATCTGCAACAAAGTGTGGAAGTTCTGAAAATTGTCGGTGTCTGCTGAAAATGAAAATCTTTAAAAGAACAGGATCAAAGCTAACCAAATTGTTTAAATTGGCGTTCTTGTCTTGGTTTGAAAACTGGTCATTTACTACTCACTTGATTGAACCCACTTCTAACACATTTTGGAATAGAAAATTTAACTGGATGGCATCAATTACACATATTTATAGGCTCTGTATATAAAGTTTAATTCTTAAAACCATTATTGGTGTATTATTTGTGTAAAGAGGCCTGTATTGAAAAATATTGCTGCATTTAAAAAAAGAAGAAGAGCAAAACCACATATTTGTATTTGTATTAAGAAAGACTTAGTAGTAGTCAATGATAGTTCTCAAAAGTATCACATTCTATTTAAACTTGTAGACTAGTAAATGTAAGGCAGGCGAATAATATGGACAGTATAGAAAGTGGGGAACATGTGTATTTATCACCTATACCAAGGATTCTGTTTCATCTAATCTTTATGTGAACCTGAAAATTTCATTGTAAGATGTTAGTTGCTACACACTTAAGGTATCTTGTCTGACTGAAACATCCTCACTATCTTCACAAGGCCTGGATTAGGATTAGATAAGGATAGAAGTAAACGATGTGCCCAATTTTGACCCCTGACTGTAGTGGGATAGAGGTGTAATTCAATTTTTGTTTGGCGTAAAACATTGTTGTTTTCTTCAACAGTCCTTTAAAAGAGCACAGTTTAACTATTTTGAAATGGCATACATCAGTTGTGCCTTTGACATCTACATTATTTCTTCAGCTGAGAAACAAAACTAAATCTTTCAGTAAGACAAATGATGAGTCTAGAAAAAAATCATGTTTATATTTCAATTCTAAATAGATTAAATAAAATTTACTCCCAAATGTTTTCTGACAATAGATTAACTATGTTGTGACCTTAATGACTCAAATCTTGTACGTCAAGGGGTATTTTAACCAATCAGTAACATGTATTTTTAAATGGAGAACCATATATGACTGTGTTGTAGGAATTTGAAGAAGTTACATTAGGAAAACATTGTTTTAAATTGTCTTTAATGCAATGCAGTCCTGATTGTTTGTTTTTTTCCAAGAGCAGGTTGTATCATGTTTCATAAACTCTTGAATATCCTATGAAAAGGAAATATGTGGAAGGAAAAATCTGAAAAAATAATTAATGTTTTAGATTTAAACCCGGGCTCACTTTTCCAACCATTATCTCTAGCTCTGATAAGGAACAAATCAGTCCAACTATGGAAGATAGTAGTACTTTTTTGCAATGACAGATGGGAAGTCACATTTTCTGGTTGCTGCTGTTTTAGCCCCGCAATCATTATGTTTTTATGTGTTTATCAAAGATGTTAGATTACAGTTGATTCAAATTAACTGAATGGTTTGGTGATTTATTCAATGTGGCTGTTACTATTTTTGTGTAGTCGTTATCTGGTGAAGTCTGTGCCAATCCAAACATAAGTGACAAATTTTAGATTTGATAACAGCCAGAAGCTTTTTTGGATGTCTTTTGCATGTTGTTTGCTCGCTTAAGTTTTCACTCAAAACAAGGCAACTATTAGATAAGGTTTCATTAACAAAAAATGGTTTCTATTTTGTTATTCAAGAAATATCGTTATCAAGTTTTAAATTGGTTTTTGATTAGTTGGGAATGAAATGCATCATTTGACTCTCTTTAGATTAATTCAGTGTCTGCATTGGGAGCAAGTTTATCTTATTCATTTGTCTGAACATAATTTTGAAGTTTTCCGGCGTAGTTTTTTTACCGCAATTCTGAAATCTCCGATGAATTTCCCATTTCAAGTATCAGATAATGCTTCATTTCATTGTTCGATCATTTTGTCATTTTTCTATTTTCTATTTTTGAGTATTCTATTTTTGAATTTATGGCAATCAAAAAAGCCTGAACCAGTTTTTAAAGAGTATGGTGTTAATTGATTATTGATGTGTTGATGCTGATTGTATGAATATTTCCATCAGAAACAATAAATAATATTCATAGCCTACGTCTTCATGCCTAGCTCATGCTTTTTAACTTTATAATGATTTTGATCTTTATAACTTTAATGCGCAATAAATGTTGTGACTGCAATTTTGTTTGTTTGTGAAAAAAGCTTTCAGGGAACTAGTTCATAAAGACAATCAAGTAGCTACTGTTGGGGTATCTGTTTCCACTATCACAGAGTTAGCTAATCTAATACTGTGTGACACTGAGTAATTGAAAGATGAATTGTCTCCGTGGCAACCAATACAACCAACATAACACCCTCGGCCTAGTTTTTTTTACCTCTTCTTCTGCCAGCGAAACCAGACAAGTGCAGAACAGCATAGTGATGTTGGCATATAAATGTTGGCGGCAGTAATGGCTTTAACATCTCTTACAACTCTCCAACATTTCATCTTACAACTTCTGTTTTATGTTGTGACTAGATAAATTCTGTGGTTTTACTGCCGCGCTGAAATGTTAATTAATTTTGCGCAAATCATTCCTGCCATGCTTAGATAGTTTTTCGTTAGATTTCTCTCAAAGATACACAGGTTAGTCATGGCTATTTATAGTCTTAGGGTGCTGATGTCACAATGCCATTAGATGGGGCACCTTATGTCGTATAACCAGTTTCTCTTTGTTATGTTTCAAGGCACGCAATTGAAAACTTCCCCTTTGGCTTTTCATAAAATATACATATTGATTGACCCAAGGTTTTTTCTTTATTATATGTCTTAGGAATAGTAAACCAACTTTGTAATTATTGGAACTTTCTTGGAAATAAAAGTAAAAGCAGAGAAAATTGCCTATGTACTGAACACAAAGGCATTTGGTATATTTTTTGCTGACCCAGATTCACTTTGTAGCTTTTTTTCTCTCCTCCTACATAAGCTTATCAACCTTTTCATGTGTTCTAGTTTCCATGTTAGTCGCTATGCTTTTGTTATCAGACGAAATTAATTTTGTATTATGTGACCTTTGTATACAGTATTCAATTTACTAATTTCCCAGTGTATCAATGAAAGCACATGTACATAAGTAAAGTAATGTCTGACAGTCAGTATGGAACTCATTTATGTGTGGCTAGATAGTAATAGAATATAGACATGATACATTAAAGTTGATGCCAATTATGGTTGTAACGATATAGACATGATCAATGGAATAATATATTTGTTTGTGAAAATAGCTAGAACTAAAGTGTTCATGGGAAAACTGTCATAACTGCCTTCTTTTTTTCAACGGTAGATACAACAGTTTTCCATAAATGATCTGAACTAGAACACAAGCTAACACAATAGCTACCAACCACTAGTCAATTATAAATATACCCAGAAAGTCACCACACTGCTGCTTCAACATGAAAACAATTCTAGATATACAAAAACAAGTGCCACCTTCGGACTGGACTCCCTTGTGGATGTTTAAACCCCAAACTGTCATTCAACTCTTCCTTTATATAGTCACAACATTTTTCCGTTCGACCATTCAATATCTGATCAACCTCGGAATTCTGAACATTAGACATAGTGGAAAGGTTGACAAAGCAGAATAAAAACCACTTTAAATAAACCTAGAACCCTCCTAATTCTGGACAAGATTACCTTTGTTGTGTACAAGGAGTCAAACGTAGAAGCTTGGGACTTGTATCACTTGTATATCAGCTGTAGCATGTAACGGTTGTAAATGGCTGTTTCGCTTGTTACACTCGTGAGGATAATTGACTGGTACTGCTGAAAAACAACATGATAACGCCATTATTAACGAGATAAATAACTCTGATTAGAATCCAATTATTATCGGCTTCTGGGGGCCCCCTGTGCTACTAACTGTCTGAGATGGTTTGGATGCTACCAGTACTTCAATTTGGATCCCCTTTGTCGTGACCCCACTGGTACTAATTGGACATTTAATTGAACATGTGATTTAATGGTTGACTAACTTTAGACATGTGAATTAAACACAAGCGAAATGATAAGTTAGAAAGGGTTTTAAATCGATTTTGGGCACACCAAACCTTTTAGCTTTTACATGAGGTACTAATACAGGTATTCAGTCTGCAGGACATGATGGAGGAGATTGAAATGGTTCTAAGTGCTGTTGAATGAAGAAGCTGAAGCAGACCCCTCTCGCATTCAACCCTCAACTAGTTGTTCTTCTCTCTACAATCCATTTTGATATTTGCTTGTGCTTTAAGAATTTCTACTTTGGGCGAAAATCAGACTTGACTAAGAGACCATAAAAGTGCAGTGATGATAAATGATTTCTATGGATGACAAATTTCGTAAAATGAGTAAGTTGTAAGACTTGGCTGGAAGATGATGTTACTTGTCAGGGGAAAGGCTTTGGCTCTATGACTTGGATGATAGCAATTTTATTGGAAATGGGGAGAAATTTCAAGAGATAAGATGACTTGAGTTATTGAACATTTTGATACCAACTCATTAGATGTCAAGGGGACAAAGTTTGAGTCAATAAAGAAATCATGTCGTAAAAGATGTGATTATGTTCAATTAGAGACAATTTAGGGCCAAACGATGCACAAGTGGGTACAAATGAAGCAAACTGATGCACGGCTGAGAAAAACAATCTAGAGAAAATAGAACCTAACGATGCATAACATTAGGAAAAGTTTGAGTCAATGAATAATTAGACCTAACCAGATACATGAATGATTAAAAACAAATATTGTGAGTCAATAGACAGCATGCAGGGTATTGATAAAAACACAAATGGATAGATTGAGTTAGGAGAAACATGGAGGCAAATGATGCGCAAAATGAAATAATTGCTGCAACTAAAGCCGAGCTCCCCTGAAATTAAGTCTAACTAGATGATTAGGTGCATTCATAGATGGCTGGTGTGTAGTTATAATAGAATGTGATGATCGATATTACAGAGAAATGTTCAACCAGTGCATATGGCAGGGATTTATCATTCTAATTATACATGCTTAGTGTCTCAGAGTGGTTTTTTTTGTGTGTCCATATTTTCTATAATACCAGATAGGATCCAAACCCAATCCTGTTATCTGTGTCTCTTGGACAGGTTCTGAACAACACACATAGACTGAGATAGCAGGGCTTATAACTGTGTGTGTCAGTGAATAGCAACACACTGCCAAATTAGTATTATGTGTTGTAAACATGGTAAAAGCAAATTATGTCAACGAATACAAATTTCAAGATTATGTATATGTAGACATTATTTTGGATTGAAGAATGTAAGCGGCAGCAAAAATATTTTTTTTGTCTGTAAAGGTAAACCACAAAATTTCGTAAATTATAACAAATGGCCATTATTTGACCAATGGCATGGAAGACAATTTCAATTAAGACTTCTGCTTCTCTAATACCTAATACCTAAATATATCCGATAATTGCTAAGTATATCAGGTTTATAGCAGTAGACTTAGATGGAGAAGCTGATAATTGCCTTAAGAGTAACCTTGCTAATCAGTGGGCATTAAGTAGATCAGTAGACTGCCAGGAATTGCAAAGGCTCTTTCTTAGACCTGCCGCCAGGTAATTACCACATGATTGATTACACCTTAGATATGTCTGGATATTACAGTGAATAATTTATCACCCCTACACCACTCCAAAGTCTCATTACACTATTTAATATCAATAAATTTCGGAGGAAGAGATAACGCATCTTTCGGGGGAGAGGGGGGGATTGACGCCACCTACTTGTTGTACCAAGTTACTTTTGATCACTTGTTGGTATTGATTGTGTAAGTTGTTTCACTCCTTGTTTAGATGAATTGTTTGTCGAGATGCTGTAGTGCATGTCATTGGAGATGTGAGCAGTCATAGTAAACACTTGTAAAATACATCACTCTTAATAAAATGGTCAATTTATTGTATTAAAGCTTTTACCGTAAGAAATTCGTAAAATGTTTATGTTCTTTATAATAGTGCTTTCTGATGTATGTTTATTTAAAGTTGAATGTTGTTTTCCATTTAAACTGACATGCTCACATGTTGGTATGCTAATAATTATGTATTTAATAGTACCAAATTATTGAAAAAAAAATGATTTTTTTTCTCTTTTTTTCCCCCCCCCATGCAGTATTTGTGTTAGATCACTAAGAGCTATGTATGCTTAATGTATTAATAGACATATGTTCTTCTGTTCTGTTCTGCTCTATCTTATGGTTATTGTATTCATTATGTTTCCATCATTAGTCTGTTTGGTTATTAACAAACAATGTTAGAAATGGAAGTACATATCCAACTAATAACAACGAATATTTGAACAAGAAGTGGCCATCTTCGATCATTTGTTAAAAAAAGAAAAGAAAAGTGTTAAAGTAATAACAGGCTTATCATTCATCTATAAAACTTCAATAATCGTTCCTTTAAAAAGTAGATAAATGATAAGTAAATAAATAAAGAAAAATTATTAAAGCATATAATAAAAATTCACAGAACAAGAAATGAATTACAATATTTTTATACCGTAAATGAAGATGTATATTTTGAGTATAAGTACCGCGGTCATTGCCCGAAGGTATCTTTTGAGTATAAGTACCGCGGTCATTGCCCTAAGTATGAGTTTATCTATACCATTTATGGCAATGATGCATGGATATAATTCATAAACTTGGTAATATTGGTTTAGTAGGTTGACCATTCACAAATATGTTATACATTTTACTTATTTTCTCAGGCATAAAATTGATGATCTAAAGTGCTTAAGATTAGATTTTAATATATTTTGGATTACTACTTTACTGTAACAATCAGCAGGGCCCTTAATGCTAACACGTCTGCAAATCATGCATAATAGATAAATGAACAAAGGGAAAAATGAAAAAAGCTGTTTACTTAATGATTAAACAACTGAAATAATATAATAAGAATGTTTGATCAGCTAAAAACAAATCTGAGAAATATTTTAAATATAAACTAAATATTAAAAAAATCTTAATAACTTATACTAAATTTAAATCAACTTGGGTGGTTTGATAACCATGTCTTTACTTTTGTGTTTAATCAAAAAGTGGAAAAACTGTGGGGGGTTTTCAAATATCAAATAATTAGATCTTGTACTCATGAGACATCAACATTTGAGAAAATGGTTTAATTTTATATTATATGGAGGTGATATCAATACAAGTACTGGATAAAACATGAGTCATCGATGGGAGCATATAGTTTGAAAAAGTGTCTGGTTGAGTACATTTGAATATGGACACAGTGATTAGTTGTTAATATATTGACCTATCAGATAGCTTAAATTGTATATACAGTAAATCTTGGCTATTAAGACCACCACTTAAAATTGTCTTTTAAATTGGGTGGCTATTACTTTTGAGTTATGATAATGAAGAAATCAATGAAATGGAAATTTAAAATGGTGGTCTTACTAGTGGAGTGGTCTCAATTTAGGGGTGGTCTTACTATTGAGTTATGATAAAGAAGAAATCAATGAGATGGAACTTTAAAATGGTTGTTTTAAGGAAAGTGTGAACAATGTCTTGGTTTTAAAGTGTTAGACAAGTGATTTTTG
>ENA-OREC01000617-OREC01000617.1-marine-metagenome-genome-assembly--contig:-NODE-617-length-14807-cov-14.034827_pt1 | contig 14807 bp, 11 predicted proteins | sample MGYA00248626_ERZ508543 | MGnify/ENA primary metagenome ERZ508543 (study PRJEB26211, sample SAMN05518279) | marine metagenome | isolation source: Puget Sound, Washington, USA | host: Bankia setacea... | reverse complement strand
TTGATATATTAACTGTCTGTTATACGTTCATTCATTTTCTTTAATATCAAATATGAGTATAATATTACTTTAACAATATGTACTTGGACAGCGATTGACATCTATATAATAATAACAACAATGACCAACAATTTAACAGACACGATTTTCTCATAAAGTTCAGCCTTATCTTCTGATATTTTTACTTTTCATGTGTTAAATTGAATTAATTTGTTGACAGTGAAATAAAGCTCTATTATGTTTCACAAATGTTAAAGCAAGGTATTAACACCAAAATGACGTGTCCTTACTACTTTACCAAATTTAGAAACACAACAACGCAATTATTGCAAGTCTATCTATCATTCTATGTGCTTGGGTCAAGATAGAAATTTTCATTGAAAATCATGTCTGTTAAATTGTTGGTCATCATTGTTACTATAGTTTCAAGTGCTATTCAAGTACATATTGTTTAATGCAAGGTAGTTGTTTAATTTATATCAATACATACAATGAATTTGATTTAACTCTTATTTTTCAAGGCTATATTTTATTAAACTACGCTTTAATAAATAAGTTATCAAACTTGTGGTGAATTCCTGTGTGATCCTATATTATCACAGTAGTCACATTGACATTGTGCATCTGTAAATCATTATCTAATAACTGCTGTGACTCTTCAACAACAGAATCAATATAACACAATCATTCATTGATTCAACTCCCATGTTTCAAATTCAACCAATGTGTCCAATGAAGTCATTGACTCTGATGATTAACATGATTTATTGCCAGCAATGTCAACAATATGTGGAATTTAACAGGTATCTCATGTTTGCATAACTAGGTCCATGGTGTAAAACAAATCGAATACTGAACACTTGAGAGGTATCAATAGCTCTTGAAATTTCAAATCCGTCAATAATGCAAGTCTGGTCTTGTTTGGAACAAACAAACATTGGAAACATATCATGTATATTACCCGTCTTTTCAACTCTGAGTTTATTCCCTTCTGTCTCTAAATGTCTTATTTGTTCCAGCAACTGTGCAGCTGTCGGAGCTTTCCTCATTGTTGCCTGTCGACCAGATTTCTGTGGACTCAAAATTCCACCAATGGCTCCCGGCGGAGACGAGGCAATAGAAAACCCTGCAGAGGATGCCATTCTACGATGATCTTTATAATAAACCTCTCATTTACATAATATATTATGTAACATTCATGATTTAATACAGTGTCCTTTTAATCATTCCTTTTGCAACGTTATGTTTGAAGTTTATAAATAAAAGTCTGACAGCACTGGTTTGTTTTGTTTTCATATCAGCCGCAATGACACTGCGCATGCGCAAACATTTCTAAAGAGTTGTCGCCCTTGTTTTTTGTAGGCACGTCGCTACTAATACCTTCTCACTGATCAACTAACGCGAGTTAGCGACCTTGCATAACCCCGTACCCAGCATGCACGCCCATATGGACCGTCTGAGTGGAGTTATATCTGTGCAAAATACCCAGATGGGCCGCATATGGGTTCCTTATAGGAAAAAACACACATGGGGCCCAGATGGGGGGGAAAGAGAGAAAAGTATCAATGTAGCAATCTTATAGCTTTGTTTGACAAGGATCACACTTCAGAAATTGTGACAACTATTATGTAGACGAAACCACTTTGTCTTAACTATGTAAAATCAAGTAAACAAGCGAAAAGCTAGGTTGACTAAACCATCCGCACCCTAATTATAGAGTATATCGTTACCTATATCATAATTGAATTCATAAAGCTTTAGGTAACTGTAGATAAGCAGCCTCTTTTACTATGCCGGATTTCGGGTCATGTAAAACGTGTAATTTCCTTTAAAAATGTAGGCCTACTGTCTCAGTGTCGGACCATACACTAGCTAGTATGTCTTCGTTTCATTATAGCACTAGTTTGTTGTTCATAATGTTGATGCTGAGGTCGAGTGGTGCTCAGAAAATATTGAGCGTGTGTACATGCGTGCGTGCGTGTGCCATATAGTGCTTTTGAGAAGTACTTTCGGGTCGCATTTGCTTTTCGGTCTGGATTCGCGACCGGATACCAGAAAACACTATATTTGGTCAGTACTTGTTAAATATACACGACAACAAAATGGTGATATAAAGTAACGTATGCTATTAACACAATCTTTATCAACGTCCATGTGCTTTCCGGTACATATTTCATGAACAGCAATCACGGTATCAATCACCCGAAACACTACATTTATCCTTTCATAGGCTCTATCTATATCCACGATAATAGTGACTTCAATTTGAATCAAACTTTTATCACTTTTGGTACCAATTGTGTCTAAATGTGTTTTGTATACAAGTACTTTATCGCTATCTCTATTATTCAAACTGACATGACGTTTAAATTAAATGTGGATATAATAGTGTTCAATAAGTTCGCACAATTATAAAGCTCGTGGGTTTCAATGTAGGCGCAACCTTTATGTCATGGTAAGCACACGACCACGCAAACTGTGTTTGATCGTGCGCGCGCGTAATCGTTCCAATATCAAGCACGCGCAACCTCGCATTTTAGCTAACATTCTCAATTCATGGGAACCTTATATCAAGTTGGTGATTGCTCCAATCGCAAGCTTAAATAGGATTTCGACAATCTATATAAGGCTGGAGCAAGCTGAATCGCAAACTTGTCAAACAATCTTAGTTTAGGTCGCGGTTTTGGTGTGGGTTACATTGGCAATATTATAATTAGTTAATAGTTGCGAAATGATTAGCCCAGTTTCCGGCTTTTGTATTTGGCACGCCGATTATCTTAACGTTAACTCGGTCACGTATTAATTGACCTGACCGAATTGAAACATCACACGGTATCGTTTAACCAGTACGCCAGTATACTGTTCCCTCATAGACACCCGTTTACTGAACAAGATAGTTCACAATGTACTTGGTACCATACCGTAAGACATAGTATACGTACATTAATATGCCTAAATATGTCCAACCTAATACCTTTATTATTGTTATATTCACTGTTATCGAATGTTTGAATTACGGTTTTAAATAATGATTTCCGGTTTAATCTGACACTTTCCCATGTAAACAGTTTGTTGTTATATTTATTATGTGCACATGTTCTTAGGACCAGTATCATTTTTTCAAGATTGTGTACAGTTTGCACTTGTCCGACGTTGACAATAGTAATTTGCATATACGTATATATCTCCGTACACGTATGTTTTGATAATAAGGGAGAAAGGTCGTGGACGCGAAGGCCGCCTATAGATAGATGTGTACAAGTAATTCCAAAATTCACTTCTAAAAATAGATATACTATATAAAACAATATAAAAATAATAATCTATATATTCCAATCTCTCATGCAGAGTTGTCGTTCCTTGCAGCCTCTCTCAATCTCTGCTAAGGTCTCAAAAATAGTCCAATAATGGTAAGTTTTTACAAGGCAGTTCAACAAAATGACGGAAGAGAATCAAAATGACTTCCTAACTTCTCAAATAAATATTTAAAATATGTTTTTGGCAGTCCATAAACACGATGTTCTTGTCATAATCATTAAACAATCTGATCAATGTTTTCATTCTATGGGATGAATACATCGACCAAATTACTTAGAATAGGTACACACCATTATAGTCCCTACATACATTGCCGATTTTAAACAGTATTTTCACCTCAAATAATAATATCAATTGTAATTTCACAACTAAACATATGTACAACAAGAATCATAGCCTCTAAAAAGCAAATTCTAGAACATAGGTGTATTTTACAATCATCTAATAAAACCGCGAGACGTTGGCAGAGATCTATTCTGCTTGTCAAGGGAGGTCACTGCGTGGGAGATTGTATATATCCATGTTAAAACAAATAGAACACTAAAGTAACGTTATTTATAGTGATACTGTATTTAAATAATCGTCATTAGTACAGGAGCTTGACTAGCAAACATAGAAGTATTCAATGTATACATTTGCAACTACATGTATTTCTAATGTTGACGGCTTTAGTCAGAGACGTTTACAAATGTGCTAGTATAAAATCGCATGACAATTAACCCTCTCCTTCTACTTTGTTATGTTCTGTTTATTCCGGTTGTGAAGTCATACATTGCTGAGGGTATAAACATTCTTTAATAGTTGCAAATGGCTAACCAGTTTGATTTAATTTCATACTTTCTGTACATGTACAGTTTTTTTTAACTCTTGCCAAATGTAGCATCATCTACCAGTGTCATGCATAACCATTGGCTAAACTAGGTAGTGTTAAAGAGATACATTCATTGGGACAAGTTTAAGTGATAAAGCATAAAATAAGAAATGCTTGATTAAATTTGTTACATGAATAATGATTGTCAGCCTTTTACTCTTTTAATTCCCTCATAGGACAGTAAGCAATACAACTATACGTTATACGTATCTATCTATAGAGCCACATTGTCTACCCTAGCACTAACCAGTACACCTCTATCCAGTTGATTAATGTATAATTAAAGTATATTCAGTATTCTTTAAAAAAAGGTATCATGTTTCCTTATAATTTAAAAAAGGCCTTTCGCCCGAGATAGGTTTTCATATTCATAAGTTGATATTATATACACATGCCTAAATATGTTTTCTCTAAGTGCAGTCAACTTTCTAAAGACACATATGGTGTAATATTTTTTAAGTATCAACCACAACCTACGTTTGTCATATTTTGAATTAATTAACCTAATCTATTTTAAGAAACTCATGGTACTCACTTTTAAATTAAATCATTTCTTATAAATACAAGCGGTTTAGAGCCTCTGTTGATACAATGTAACATCATATATACAAACACCATCCACGCAGACGTTCTAAGACGACCGCTACTTTTTTTGAGAGATAATCTTCATAGCTGTATCGTTCGAAAGAAGTTCTAAAAGACTAGTGTACCGGATAACGTGAACTTGTCATAAATCTGTATCAATGTCGGTCGTACAAGTTGATTAATGTTCTAGGGCCTTGTTGGACTGCTGATGTGACATAAACTGATGTATTGTACTGAAAGCTGGAGCATAACAATACATGAAATTCCTATCGATTTACATGAATATAAATGTTTATTCAAATAGTTTTAGATGATGTATGGCGATTTGCTGCTATTAGCACAGATTAGGACTAAAAGAGGGATGGGGGAAGCTGCAAGAAGAGACAGAAAAGAACAAAAACAATCTGAGATACTCCAAATGAAGCGGAAATGGCATGAAATGGCAGTAGAGAACGAAATCACTTGAACAGACGAGAAAGAAGATTAATTTTCCGCAGCAGTGGCAGGTCGTATCTGAAACAATTTAATTCACAGGATGAGCTTAAATGCTAGTTTAGAGGTAGAGGAAGCGGGATGGAAAAAACAGTCGCGTAATTACGGTCGCTATTGTCCAAGTTCGTTGTTTTGGTAAAGATAGGAAACAGAGCTAAGGGAGGGTGAAACAAAGTGAGTTTGTAACTACACGCATTCGATTTAGTTTGATCGCGTCTAAGGCATTTTTGACTCACACTATCAGCTGATGCCACGTGATATAGAGACTAAAGAAATCGCACGCTTTATTGTTTCTCAGACGGCAATCGGACACGGCGGGGTGCAAACTGGTCAGAAGTATCTAACTGAACTGTATGCTAGATCTTTACTCAATGAACGGTTGGAACTTTAACAATTAATACAATTTGTTTGCGTACACGTATGCCCGTTCACAGATAATAATTGCGTTGAATGTCCTTAAAGTGAAGAATTCAAAACTCCGTATCATTCGTTACTTATAGGATAATTGACATGTGGGTGGTTTATTCGAACATTATCTATACATAATCACGTATATCATCATACATATTTATATGCAAATATAACATTTGTTTGAAGTTAATACTGCCGAACTAATTCCCGGCAAGTTGCTTTACACTACTAAACCCTGCTGGGCAACGCTCTAACTTGACCAGACTTCTGCTAATCCTTATTCTTTTGAGGACACCCGTTGGCTTACAATCGATGACATTTTTTCTTGTAGATAGGCACACGTAACATATATATATATATATATTTGTAATGGAATAGTGTAGAAAGTAATGGTCTAGAAACAAATCACGGCATTTATGATAAGGAGGGACATTCGATTAATCTTCTTGTCTTTGAACAAAGGACCCCACTTGTATTAAGTCTGGTACATTTGTATACTGTTGATGTTTATTATATACTTGTGTATGAACTTAATTAGGTATCAAATACATAAATATATATGTTTTATTTAAAGAAGGTTATTTACAGAGATTTGTACAATAGCGTCCATCTGAAAGAATTGATGGCCTTCTATGTGATTTACAATGTTACAAACTAGCATGTTTGCAATGACAACATAGAAATGCACCTATTGATATGTGTTTCTTCTTTCTGTTGTCATTAATGGAGAATGGGGAGGGGTGAGATAAAACAGGACAATGTACCGATATATGAGTTCATTATATCCAATCTTAACCATTTTATTCAGAGGACAGACGGCACACATACAGTCTAAACCTATAAAGATCTGAAACGAAAATGAATGGCATATACACATATCTGCGTACATATTACAAGAGACGATACACCATTTCTTCCTTATAACTCTTTCTGTTTAGTGTTTTCTGTCTTTGTTTGATCTTTATATCGTGGCTTTGTTTGTAATCTGCACGGGAACTCTAACATATGCCTTAAGCGCACTACAGAACATATATAAAGTGCAATGTTGCTATAGAAGGCATACCAAGGTCGTTGTAATATCGTTCTTTAATTTCCGAATTGTTCACACTATTATCTGTTCAGCAGCGTTACTTACAGTCAGTTATTCACGGTATAATAGACATTAGAATGCTTAGTCAGCGATGGTGTTAACTTGACTAAATAGTTGTCTTAGTGTGTTTATTAGGGTCAAATAAACAATGAATGACTTTCATCTAGAAGGGTCTAAGTCATATTTGTTTGTTGGACATACAAGGAAGATTTGGCGAACATTAGGCACACTTAAGATGGCCGGAATTGTTTTTGTTAATGGCGAACGCTAGGCAGATCATGAGACAGTTTGCGACCTATATCATCGCATATTCTACGTATTATAGTGTCGTAATTTCGGAGCCGTGACCCAGTAATAAAACTAAGAGACAGGTGGCTAATCTGTGCGGTAATTGAACAAAACAACAGCTCATGCAAAACTTTGGAGGAGCTTAGCGATCTAAACTCTGAAGATTATACGTTATGTCTAATGTAGAGTTTAGTAGTCATTCAAAACATCTAAGGGTAGTTTGTTCAAGGGTAGGCCATGAAGTTGACCCATTTGTTTGTCATATTACAACTAACTCTTAGTGATACAAACGTTTTACTGTGTTTTTAGATATTTACTTTCACTAATTGCCCTCTGTGCCCAATTTAAATAGACTAGTGTAAATAGCCAACGTATATTGACACCACAAATTACTTCTAGTACGCGGGAAACGTCATGTTCACGTTAAGTATCAGCACAGCATGTTCGGATGGATAGCGATATAGTAAGCAGAATCCAATATGTACTGTTTCCTTACTATAGTTTATGGCTACATGTCAACACACTCATTGAACAGTATACAAAATAAAAAAAATAAAAACATTCATACAAAACAAATAACCTTTAATTCGATGGTGAATTATTTTTGGGGGTCATAATCCGAATTTTGTGTTCGAAAGGAATGTCTTTGTAATGCGTTGTTTTATCTCCACGAAAACCAGCATTTGCTATAGAAATAATTCGGTGTTTTGTTGTATCAGCTCGCTAGAATGTTGTAGATCTAAAACTTTTAATTGTTCACGAAGAAAGTGTCAATAATACACTCGGGCTCATGGGACAAGAAAATAGAGTATACATAGATAACATGTAACATTCTCGTATGTTTTCTATTCAACAGCCTAATGTACCGAATGAAAATCATGAATCAAAGCAGAATTTCAATTGTGAACGAGAGGAACATTCTTGACCACTTCTGTTGTATAAACATATTGTTATCAAATCTGCTATAGCTGTGTACTTTACCGTTCACAATCCACTGTTATTCGAAATCAAAGCACTGATAGTACTTAGCTGTTCGATATTGAAACCTGACTCTGGTAAGGTATCTATCGGTCGCACACGATAGTTATCGTATCGATTATTTCAAACTGCATGTACAAAAATGTAAAACTTTGATAAATGTGCAGTTTTGGGATAATCCAAGGACAATGGCTATGCACAAAATTGTCTGGTTTTATGCAATATTACCCACGAATGAGCTGCAACACTGCAATTTGGGATATTCCAAAAGCAAAAGCTGTGTAATAACTTAAACAGGGATTATTTAGGTCACGGTAACATAGTAATAATCAGGGTATCTAATATTAAAAGTGTTTACCTTGTACTCGTTCAATATAATTGCATGTGAACTTTAGTATTTTAAATGATGAACATTTGCTTCCTTTGTTGATATATTGGTTGAATACCTTGATTGAATGGCTAAGATGATAAAGGTTGTAACGGTAAACGCTCAGATGTACAACTAAATTGTAATGTAAACACAACAACTCATTTTATTATCAGATATCTTTCTGTTCCAATGAACAGCAAAGTAGTACACTTAGAATTATGAGAGTAAAGTTTACTGCTTTACAGACATATAACAATAACGTGTTAAGAATATAAAATGACAACTAATTACCCATAACAGCAGCCCAAACCAAACTACACTGTGTACACGCTACTTTGAAAATTCACTATACAAATAATACGATTTTGAATAACAATGATTAAAACGCAGCAATAAGTCAAGCATCATAAAAAGGACATAAATCACAACTATCGTTTATATACCACAGACACAAAGATTAAATGGGCCATCAACACCCATCCTTTCAGATTGCATGTTCTGCAAGCTGTCATCATCGTATCGAAGGATCGGTTAACTGCCTAATTCTGATTGAAAGTTTACGATAACAAGATATTTAGACACTGTCATGGTTTTTTATCTCTCTTTTGTTAATTTTGTAATATTCTTTTAGATCAGCCTATGTTACGTTTTAAGTCAGTAAGTCACGCTATGTAACACATTCCATTCATAAAACTATGTGGGAACGGCAACAGTAGCAGCAATGAGACCAAATATGCCCTTCATAGATTAAGTCTCATAAGTCTCATCAGGTCACTTCGTACGATAGTATTTGACCTTGATTACTTATATACTATTACACAGTATCACGGCCACCACCATAACAACTTTAACATAGTAACCATCACCTCCAGGACTAACATCGCCATTGTCATTATCATCGTCATCAACACCACCACTATGTACACCACAGCATGACCACCATTATTACTATAGTTGATGTCGGTTTCCCGTGCCTCATCCATCTCGTTGTCCTCGTCCTCACCATCAGCAGCATCTTCATCACCACGACGAGAAAACTAAGCCGCTATTTCAAAAACTTATCTCGTGATTCTAATGATATTTTTCTCTGTGATACTATCCAATGCAGCTTACGTTTAAACCATGATCTGATTATCTTCATTCATGAAATATCAAGGTCACACCTGAACCCTTCTCTAAAGGGATTGGTGATTTACAAGTCTGACGTTTAGTTGAACTAGTAGCATTCATCCTTTGACAGTTTATAGTTCATACTAATCAAGCATGGTTTGCTCATTTAAATCAAGCTCGAATCCGTTTTTGGAACTAGTCAATACTAAAAAATGATTGCTAAAGGAAAAAATCGAGAGCCTTTGATGAGGTTCGAGCTCACGACTGACCGATAACGATTTAAATGCTCTACCCACTGAGCCACGTCTCAAGGCAACTTTGTATGACGCGGCGCAGTTGTTTGTAGCTTCTGAATGGTACGTTAATGACAAGGTCATACTGGTTTAGCACTTAGAACTGGTCGTTCTTGTCTCCCACCAACACTAATGACGGACAAAGACCTTAACTGTTGTTGAATTGATACATATGATTCTCAAATAAGCGAGTAAATCCAGGTTTAAATTCGAACTTAACCCGTGTCTATCTATTGCCTATCTAAAGTAGCATGTGCACTTATCACATACATTAACTTGAGTCTAGATATGAATATTTGATTGATTAAATAACTTTTGTAAGTATGTGTTTTGAATTTAGTTTAGACTACTGCGTTGATCAGAAGATTAAGCTTCGATTAGCTTTAATAGTCTGGTTCTTTTCCTAGTTATCTATCTTCCAGTAATGTCAAACCCCTGCTGGGGACCTAGACATAAATTCTTTTCTTGAAGTAATTGCGACATTTCTAACAACGAGTATTGGCAGTTCTTTACTTTAAGTGATGGCGACATTTATAACTTCGAATATTGGAAGTTCTTTTCTTGAAGTAATGGCGACACTTGTAGCATCGAATATTGACAGTTCTTTCCTTGATGTAATGGCGACAATTTTAACTTCGAAATTTTACAATTCTGCCATAGAAATAATGGCGACATGTAAAGCAGTCATATATTTCAAAGAATTTTGTCATTTCGGTAAAGTTACCTTTGTTGTTATTTTTGAAACAAAAGAAGGATACGTTTTTTTAATATATATCTTGAACAAATCTTAAGATAAAAAGTACTGAAGGATTAGCATCGGCCTTGTCTGTCTAATTTCTGAAAGAGGTCGAAACTCTCTATGTTATCATGTCCTTAAAGAGCTGAGTGAGTGATTTAAGTAAATTCTCACGTCGTCAAGCCTGTAATGAAAACAAGATAACAGCTAATGATATATATACAGGTGAGATGAAAGTAACTGACATAGTAATTGGACTTTTCACAGAAGGTAGTCATAAGTTGTATTAATACTTGCATACGTAAACTGCTTATTTTCAACTTAATGTTTAACTTCATATTTGGATTTCCGAATGAAGCTATTTTATTAAATATGGCATAACGAGTATATATCAGATTGTTTTATTGGTTGTTTCATTCTTTCTTTTAAAGTATTCTTTCGAAAAGTGTAAATGTTTGTTTCTGTTTTTTTCCTCAGCATCAAAGATGTGGAAAGCCACTGTGTGTCTTGCCTTTCTGGCAGTGGCATTTGCGAAAGAGTATGTTTACCATTTCTACTTGCATATAAACAGTTCTATTAATCACTGACTTCACGTTTTATTATTTACACATATTGAGTCACCAAACTTCGAGTAACTTTCAAGACTGCATTTTCGTCTGTTGTACACAATGTTGTCGCAACAATAAGTCTGTTTAGTTAAGCAGTGCGATGCGTATTAACTCATTTAACTTGTGATACCGCATTGTGCAATCTACAGTCGCAACAACATCAATTTTACCGGTTTCACATTTGTTTCTTTAACCTACATGTGCTCACATATACTTAGTATCTTATGTTCTTAAGTAAAGTGTTTATCTTTGACATGACACATGACGCGGACTGATTGTTTGACACTGAAAATCTTATCAGAATTGTATGGTAGTTACTGACAATACAAACATCGAGACTTACCATTCTAACAATGTCACATTTCTATGTTACTAACTACATGTTTAGATAGTTTGTCATAGATTTGCTAAATGTAAATAATCAAGTATATTCTTTGTTGTCTGTGTTACTCGCATTTGATCACGTGCTGACTTAACATTCCTATAATTTTAAATTGGTTTTGATGAATCAATAGACGAGAAACATTGCTGAACGAAAATTGACAACACTCTTTCAATTGCAATGCTGCTTGACATAAACTCAACGTAGTGTTCTGGTTCTTTTGAGAAGGTATGCCTAAATAAGCAGTTCAAATCAGACATTCAGACGTTTAAGAACAGATAAGAATGTACTTGATCTTGACAAAGAGATAAAACATTTTATGTCAATACAATTTGTGAATGGTTGTTGAATATTCTAGATGTACCGACATTTTGTGTCGTTGTTCTTTTGCTTTTGATATATCGATGATTGATATCTACGTAGCTGTTCGACCTGTTGTTAACTTATAGAGCATCTTCGACTTGAATACTGTGTCCTTTATTGCATATTGAAATCAGCTCAATAAGTTCTTAAGCTCATATTCCATTAATAAATATTTGAATACAATTCTTAACACGAAGAAAATATATGCGTTTATAAGTAACAACGATAACACCAGCTAAACTATGTTTTTTGTAAGTGCTCAATTGTGTTGCACATCTACTGGTTTGCACGTTTTAATGTCTGACAAACGATATATTTGTGTGATATTCTACATATAAGATGTTCTACGTGTTGCTTGCGATATACATTAAGGAAACCATTGTTGTTGTTTTAAGTCATTTGTTTTTGTATGAACATCCTTCAGTCTATGTTTTGTATTTCTGTGAACATCCCTCAGTCTATGTTTTGTATTTCTATGAACATCCTTTAGTCTATGTTTTGTATTTCTATGAACATCCCTCAGTCTATGTTTTGTATTTCTATGAACATCCCTCAGTCTATGTTTTGTATTTCTATGAACATCCTTCAGTCTATGTTTTGTATTTCTATGAACATCCCTCAGTCTATGTTTTGTATTTCTATGAACATCCTTTAGTCTATGTTTTGTATTTCTATGAACATCCCTCAGTCTATGTTTTGTATTTCTATGAACATCCTTCAGTCTATGTTTTGTATTCCCATTAACATCATTCAGTCTATGTTTTGCTTCGTTAACAGTTCGTATGTTGTGGTAACCCCGACAAGTTTCCGACCTGGGGTACCCCTCAATATCAGTGTGAACATTCTTAAAGACGTGGGAGACGTTGCAGTTACAGCTACCCTTGTTAACTCTGGAACGAAAGATGATGTTGCCATGACAAAGGGAATGTTTGCCGAAGGTGAGTGGAATGCACTGTTCCTTCCTATTGCTGGTTTATGTTTGTGTAAAGCTAACCTCTCATTGTAACTCAAGTACAAGCGCTGTAGAATTGTGTTGCATCTGGACGTAGGACCATACATGATATATCAACATGAGATAATAACATGTGACAACATACCTAATTATCATTCCAAGTTGTATCATTTTTCTTTATGGTTTCTTTTATTAAACTTGATTTTACAATTTGATATTGCAGGTCAGCCCGGAACATTACAACTTCAGGTATGACAAATGTCGACTTCTACGTATTCTTTTGTTGATGGATAGGTTGACTAATATCTAAATTCAATTTATTTTTGAGTATTATATTTTTACAAAAGCATGTTCTTATCCCGTTGCTGCACATTATTCGGGTTAGTAGTTAAATGTTAATAAAGTGGAGGGTCTATGTTAATTCAGATTGGATAATAAACATGGTGAACGTTTTTCGCCAAATAAGTGTGGACATTTTTCAATCCTACCATATTTTACACACTGATAAATCAGGACCATTTGTATGTATCCTGTCTATGAAAGCACTTTGAATACAGAATGCATTTTGATATCCAATATTATGTTGGTATACAAACATTGGCATTCACTATGTAGTAAACAGTCACAACTTTTTTTAGCTTGAATGTTATATTTTAAAATATATTTTAGATGTTAAACGAATGGTTAATACACGAGTGTACCCTGAATGTGTATATAACAATGTATATTGACTTAATAGTGAAACTATCCTTAACAAATAATACGAACTTGCTGAACCATACGGCAAATTACAAATGTGTCTAAATAAAATTAGTGCACACGGGTATATCTAAACAATTGTCAAGGCTTTGATCTTTTCTTCTAATAAAAACCTACACGTGATTTGCCTTTGCCGTTGCCTTCTCTGAAACTCATTTGCGGTTGAAATGTATTGTTATTGACATAAGTTATTTCATATTAACGAACATTGAGTGTATGTTAATCACGCAATCCAATGAACTGAACTGATGTCTAAAGATTAACTACTGCAGCACAGTTTAGCATTCATAACGGAATGTGTTATATTTGCTTACAATCTATACATGTATTGTCACGTTCTTATCATTGACAGCCTGCTCATGTTAAAACTAGCACATGCTGTTGTATTAAATGGTGTCCCTCAATTTCACAATGTATAATAAATCATTAATTCCTATTATGACCAAAACTTCAACTTTCCAGTTTCAAACAATTATATTTAAGTGAAGAAGAACACATTCTTGACAGTTTCTTGGTTATTTTATCGTTTTAAATATATCAACCTTTCAAACGAATTAAGGTGAGTGTTGAGGTGTGGATGGACTCAGTTCTGAAGAACTATCGTTTTGTAATTACATAACTATGTCTAAATATGTCTAAAACGTTGGTGCCAAAGTTTATAAATGCATCAGGTTTAATTAAGGTTGTGAGCCCTTTTTATTTCAAACATTAACTCGAAAATGCCTCTTCAACTCATATGCAAGTTAATACAATGTTTCGTTTTGAATCATCATTGGGTAAGCTATTCTATTGAAAAGACATTTCGTTTGTAACCTGATTTATATGTATAATTTGTGTCAGCCTGGGTGTATACTAACTATACACTGTCCTTCAGGTACCAGACGAGCTAAGGTCCGGTTCCTACATGGTACGTGTTGATGGAACCAGTGACAATCTGACGTTCAGCAACGAGACCTCTATCGATTATGAATCCAAGAGTATCTCCATATTTGTACAAACTGACAAGGCTATGTACAAACCCGGTCAGATAGGTAAGCATACTGTGTTCTCCTATCATTGTTCAATTAAGTGTATTTTTTTTATAAGTATTTTTTTAGCTTTCGACTTTTGCCGGTTCTGCGTGATCATTCGGGTTTTTTCATCCCCGCCACAACGGCCAATGACCTCCGACTTCGAAGGATTTTCTATCCCAGATTTTATC
>ENA-OREC01000616-OREC01000616.1-marine-metagenome-genome-assembly--contig:-NODE-616-length-14816-cov-12.410543_pt1 | contig 14816 bp, 11 predicted proteins | sample MGYA00248626_ERZ508543 | MGnify/ENA primary metagenome ERZ508543 (study PRJEB26211, sample SAMN05518279) | marine metagenome | isolation source: Puget Sound, Washington, USA | host: Bankia setacea... | reverse complement strand
CATTCGTTTTTCATCCCCGCCACAATGGCCAATGACCTCTGACTTTGAAGGATTTCTATCCCAGATTTTATCCATTACATTTTTAACTATCTTAATTCTTGAGAAAGAGCCAGTACTTTGCCTTTTTAATGTTGAGTGCCAAACAAGGGAACTTCTGGTACCATTTTTATAACGTCTTAGGTATGACGCGGTCCTTGACTGGGGATTGAACGCGGGACCTCCCCCACTCGACACCAGGACTATACCACTAGGCTATCGAGGAGGTGGTAACACGTCTGCATAATTACTGATCTATTGAGAATATTGTTAAAATATAAAAAAATATCAAACACATCGACAAAGGCCCTCAGCTCTCATAATCATGGTCACAGATTGCACTGTAACCTCCGAGCTGTGCCAAGTACAGACAGAATGAGGGTAGGAGCGGAGAATCTTTGGTATGACGCGGTCCTTCACTGGAGATTGAACCCTGGACCTCCCGCACTCGAAGCCAGCACTCTACCACTAGGCTATCGAGGAGGCGGTGTTATTGATTAGAAATAAATTTTACATTCATAATAGATTGGTGATCTCTAATTCTTGTGATTTGTTTGACACAACAGTAAATATAAGTAACTTTCAGCCAATGTTCTCTATCAAATACTTTCTAAGAAAAGATTATTCAGGTTCAGATTAATTTTTATTCTGCAATCATGTGCTAATGGATTATCGTTTTCAGGCAGACATTATGGATGAAGACAAGCGTCTGGTCAGTGCTGTTGATTATTACTTCATAGAAGACGATGGCGGAAGATTCAAGGTTTGTACTAGTTTGTTGAACTCAGAAATAACCGATAAATAACTTTCAAGTAGAAGTGGCAACTATAAAAAGTGAGTTCCTGGATTTAGTTTATACTAATTTATTTTAGTTTGATTGTCAAGCAAGCACTTATTTGCTTATGTAAATCACGCTTGAATCAGTTCCTGGAACTAACCAGTACTAAGCAATAAGAGTAAAGTTTCTTGCTCAAGGAAACAACTAGGGCCTTTGATGGAGCTCGAACTCAAGACTGACAGGTATCCACCGATCACGAGTCAAGACGCGCTATCCACTGCGCCATGCCGCCTCTGGATTTAAATAATAAAACTACTATGGGTGTCTTGTTGTTGATTTTTCAACCCTTTATTCTTATTTCTTACAGGCTACCCTGCCCTTTAAGCCCTATTTCTATGTCCTTACTAGAAAGAGTACAGAGCGAGAAGTGGCTGCGTTTCTAACAAAAAAATTCTCTGGCAAGATTGCAAATGTAGAAACAGTCAACAAAGAAGACTTAGACTTGGTATGTACACATAATGTTTAAGTAGACATGAACTGTTACAGAATGGGGTTTTCATCAAAACATAATCTTTTCCTTCAGAGCTCGCAAAAGAATTCATGTTTATGGGTCCACAAGATATTTTCCTCTTGTCTTATGTGAAATTTTAAATATTTTGTGGGTATCTCATCATTTACAAGTCATCCTCCCATAAAGGACTGGCATCATTGAACCCCTAAATGTATAATTCCATTTAGCAGTATTTTGTTCGAGAACTATGCCGAATCATAATTTAAACAATTTAATAACTGGTTCTCTCACTTTATTTACAGGCCAACCATCTTGTTGGTCTGAAGCGCCAGTATCTCAAACTCTCGTTTCTGACCGTAGAGGATCTAACTAAAGTGAAGCGAGAAATCCATCCAGCTGTAAGAAAGAACAAGGAAAGGGATCAGTCAAATGAAATATACACAAGGTATGATTGGCTTTAAATGTAAATAGAGGAGTTACCTTTGTAAATCTATGAATATAAATGTTGCAATGTCTGCTCAAATGAAATATTCTTACACACCATGATGCCCCTCCTTCAACCATCACGTGGGAGATTACATTACCACGTGTATGGGTTAACAATAAAAGCTCCCGCACAACGGCTGGGAAGGGAGAGCTCTCAGAGATCTTACCTATGTTGTGTCATAAGAGAGTGCTCATGTAAATGCCGTGATAACGTTACACACAAGAGACAATGTAGAAGACTTTTCGTTTCGAGTGACATAGAGTAGATATGTACATAGGGTGAAATGTAGATCTATTAAATATAAACAACCAAAAAGACATTTCGTATTTCGTTGTTCATATACCCATAGTGCCACAATATAAGAAATTGGTTTTGTAGCCATTCCAGTAAAAGTCCAAACTATACACACACCATTGTCACTGGATAAAAACCATCACATTCTCTTATCTTTTTCAGCTACATGGATTACGATGATGTTGCAGCTAAGAAGATTGTTGATCAAATGGACAATATTGTAGACTTGAGGTAAGAAGACATTATTATTTTTTACCGTAATATCCCCCAAAAAGAGTCGCCAAATATTTGTTTTTAAATTGGCCAACATACAAAGCAATATAACAATTAAGTTTTCACTTTTGTTTTCAGGGAATATGATGTACCGTACCATGTGCGTGTGTCGATTGACTTGAAGCTGAACGTAGGCCATTGGTACGCAGTGAGGGGGCGTGGCAGTCAGGCTCCATCTATCGTCCGGAGAGAGGACCTTGTACACAGACCTGTAAATATACTAAATCACTTGTCTTGTTCTGAAATATTTTGTTTCACTTTTTACACCAAATGTTTTGCAATCGTTGTTTGAAGCTGTTAATTAGCAAACTATGGTTTTAAAATTAACAAACAATACATAGCTGGATTTTTTGAAGACAATTTCGGCTTATAGATTTGGTGAATCCGTGCGGATGGATGGGCAGGCGTCCATCGTTAACAATTTGATTTAAGTTTTGTTTTCCTCTAATATTAAACTTTTTCATTAGTAAACCGATTTACTTCATACTCCCACACATTGTTGCTTATACCAAGACCTTTTCACCAACATGTAGCACTGTGACCTTGATATTCAACATTGTTCTTTGAACAATTTGTGTTAAAAGCTGGGATCCACATTTTCCTCTTGTCATTTCTAGTTTTGGGATACTGACTTTTCAGCATTGTTGATTGTAGGATCCAGTTGTATTAGCGTTTGACATTGAGACCACCAAGCTACCTCTGAAGTTCCCAGACTCCTCCTTTGATCAGATTATCATGATTTCCTACATGATAGATGGGCAGGGCTACCTGATCACAAACAGGGAGATCATCTCACAGGACATAGAGGACTTTGAGTACACACCTAGACCCGAGTTTCCTGGACCTTTCATTATCCTAAACGAAGCTGACGAGGTATGCATAGGGACCCATTAATTATTCAACTTTAGTTTTACTTTTGTTCTAACCAATTAGTCTGCTAGTTAGGACGGGTACAAAGTTTGATTTCAAGGCGTATGTCTGATTGATAGAAATCACCATTTTCATGTGAGCCGGTTCATCTTATTTAGACTGAAAGGCGTTTCTCTGGTCAACAATATATATAATAGAACAACCGTTAGTCTAAGAACAACCAACAAATGATAATAAACACCAACAACAAATGATAAAACGCATTTTTCAGAATAATGCTGAAACATTTTATTAAAGCTCCCTTATGCAAAGTCTTTTTAATGTAGAAAGCTATTTTTAAGCTGTATATGTTTTTTATTTGTTTCCAGTTCAGTTTACTAAAGAGATTCTTTGACCACATCCTGGAAGTGAAGCCACATATTTTTGCTACTTACAATGGAGACATGTTCGACTGGTGAGTACTATTTGTGCAAACAGTTTTACGTTCTTCTCATAAATGTTGAGTCTCAGATGTAAAATGGATATTGGTTTCTCTGTCTTATTAATTGTGTTATAACATACTGTTGTCTTAGTTGGATTAGTTTTAAGGTCTGCGAAGTTAAGTTTGGAAGCATTGTACACTTGTATTAATTGCTTGCTGAAGTGTAAACAAGCAACACTTTAATCATCCTTATTATATAGTTGAAAATGAAATTCCTGTTAACCCTCACTATTCTTTGTTTCAGGCCTTTTGTTGAGGCACGAGCAGCTTTCCATGGTTTGGACATGTCCAGGGAGATTGGTTTCGAAAAAGATAACCAGGGAGAGTACAAAGCACGACCAGCCACGCATATGGACTGTTACAGGTAAACTTTCAAACAACTATTCAACAATGTCCGATGTGCAATAGTGCATTGGCTAGGACATATTCTTTGCTTGAAATACTGTCTGTAAAACAAATAAACCAATGGCTTTTATGAAGATGGTGAATGTAACCAAATTAATATTCCTTCAGGTTGTTGTTAACAAGTTTGACTTGTCAATGCTGTGTGTCAAAAGCTTCATATACAAAACGTAATTATTTACAATTTAAAACAGTTTGTTTAAACATCTTCATCCTGTACTATTGTTGCCTACGTCTAATCAATGAGCTAGCATTTTCTGAGCTTCAGCCAGGACTATTGTTTGATCAGTACATGTTTTCATATTACAGATGGGTGAAGAGAGACAGCTACCTACCAGTTGGAAGTCAGGGTCTAAAAGCTGTTGCAAAGGTAAACAATTGCTCCTAGATAGTGAATGTGTTCCTTTTGACAGAATGCAAATGATAATTTATACGCAAATACTTCTCGCTCCTGAACACTCTTCAATGTTAGATTCCAAAACAACTTTCTTTTCAAGAGTTAGAAAATTAAGTTGTAGTGCATGTTTCAGAAACATAAGAGTCAATGAGAAATATTACCATTTGTTATGTAGTGTTTATAGTCCAGTGGATAACTTGTTTATGTTACATTTGTAGGCAAAATTAAGGTATGATCCTACAGAATTGGACCCAGAAGAAATGTGTCGCATGGCAACTGAAGAACCACAGGTATGATTTCACTCTTCAAAAATTTGTTGTTTTTCGGCTTAAAAGATTTGAATGTGAAAAAACTGCAACACAAGATAGACTTACTGTTTAAAATGTGTGACAAGTTGTTTACAATATTATGGGGGAAATGTCTTGTCTTGTACCAAATTGAAAGATAATTTCTCTGTATACTGAATATGTGAACTCTTATTACCTCCATTTCAGGTTCTGTCCAACTATTCCGTATCTGATGCTGTAGCTACCTTCTATCTGTACGTGGAATATGTGCATCCATTTATATTTGCCCTCTGTACCATTATTCCCATGGAACCTGACGAGGTAGGCGATTAAGTAGATAGAGATTGCATCATAAGAATATTTTACTGCTAAAATTTCGGAATATTTTGAATTATTCCTAAGAACATATGGAAAACCTGCAAACAAATAAATACTTTTGCTTGTCTATGGCTTGTGAATTTATTTGTGTCCAGAGATTTAATTAAAAAAATACCTTTTGATTCAGAATGAGAGAAAGTGCCCTGTAGTTGCTATAAACAATTACACAGCTTGAATTTAATGGATTTGTAATTGGCAAAAAAGCATACTTCATACAATTCCTACTAAATTCAATATGCACATGTTTTAACTAAAAATAGACATATCTGTGTAAGTCTTATAGGAGTTCAGTGGAATATTTGCATATTGCTATAGCTTTGTTTCATTCATATTTCAGGTGTTAAGAAAGGGTTCAGGTACACTGTGCGAGGCCTTGTTGATGGTGCAAGCCTACCACGCAAACATTATATTCCCCAATAAGCAAGAGTCAATTCTCAACAAGCTAACTGAAGGGGGTAATATGATGGACTCTGAGACGTATGTGGGAGGTCACGTGGAGGCACTAGAGTCCGGGGTGTTTAGGGCAGATATACCTTGTAGATTCAGAATGGTACACAATTTCTTAGATATTGTGATAAAAGTCTCGATTTCGTGGGTCATGATATATATTTTTAGGACACACTTTGTTGAACTTGCATTACTTGAAACCTATATTAAGTATTCATTGACAATCTAAATTGGTTTAGCTAACACTTAACAATAAAGATTCTTAGATAACACAATTACACAGTGAAATCTTGTAGAAGAATTGTAGATTATTATTTAGTATGGCCACATCTAAAAGAAAGAGAAAAAATAATTTGCTAAACTACTGGTAAAGTTGTTGATGAAAGGTTGCACTGTTTTCTGAAGACCTTTCTTACTATACTGACTAGGTTTGCTGGTAGTTGGGGTCTATTATAGAAGTGAGTCTTGACTTTTTTGAGTATTGGTCTTTACAGGTACCAGAAGCTTTCCAGAATCTGATCGATAAGGTTGAAGGCACAATGAAGTTTTCTTTAGAAGTGGAGGAAAAGATTCCATTGGATCAAGTGACAAATTTTAAAGAGGTATGCAGAAATAGTTAATTGTTCAGGTTATCAATAAAATAGTCTAGGATGCTAAATTGAAATAGCATGAAAGCTCTGGTCAACATTTTTAGGTATTTTATAATTGTAATTAAATGAAAATATGTTGTGCTAATAATTATAAATACAGTCAATCACATTACCAAAGACCCATCGCATAAAAGTTGACCGATTGCTTTTTAGTATGGTTTGATTTCATTGAAAACTCCTCCAGAAGTAGACGTAGCAAGGTTAACGTCTGGTTGTTTTTACTGGATGCAGCAACTGTTGAGAATTTTGAAATCTTGTCACACAACTGTTATTATATTGCAGGTATGTGCAGACATTATAGAGCGACTGTCCATGTTGAGAGATTGCCCTAACAGACTGGAGAATCCCATTATTTACCATCTGGACGTAGGAGCCATGTATCCCAACATCATTCTTACCAACAGGCTGCAGGTGAGTGGATTATTCTTCAATTTTAAACCCCAACAAATAACTAGTTGGCAAGCGATTAGTCTATCGTAAAATGTCGTGTCTCAAATTTTTCCCGCAATTTTCAATTAATCTGAATGAAACTTGTTACACATGATCACTATGGTGTGTGCATGCCATAATTTTTGTGAGGCCCGGCCGAAAAGTTCCTGAAAACTATATTTTTTGTGATAAAGGTTTGGGCTAAACTCTTCCAAATCAGTGATAGGTCTGGGTAAATTGTGTTTTCAAATATCTTTATAGAGGTGGACCTTTTACATTCACAACTACAACATCACTGGTTAGAGCCAAATTAGAAAGAAACCCATTTGTAGTCATTTGCTTAAGAAATGTGTCTTTGTGAATGATTTCAGCCACCTGCTATCATCAATGAGGCAACGTGTGCAGCATGTGATTTCAACAAACCAGATGCAACATGTCAGAGAAAGATGCCTTGGATGTGGAGAGGGGAAATCAGTAAGACTTGAAGCTCTTGTCAAATTTGTAACAATCAAATATCAAGTCTGTTCAGTAGTAATTCTCTATTTTCGTGTATATCCAAAAGTTTCAAATACAATAAACATGCTAAGAGTTATGCCCCCTTTTACAAGTATCCAGGCTTCATTCATCATTGCTGAAGATATGGATTCAAGGAGAAATGGATGGAGCATTTTAGAAGAGGAACTTTAATTTGGAGCTTCATACAGTTGGATTTGTGCGGATATGAACAACAAACTGTTTATATGTAAATTGCACTTAATGTGGATGTTTTCATGCAAGGAGGATTGATTAATAAATGTACCACATAACTTTTGAGAAGAGCGATGGTTGATTCTAATTGGCATTTCATATGAATTGCTTGACACAAAAATGATTGGAGTAAATATTGCACAGAGTGAGAATGAGGTGCCAGCCAAAGTGGTTGTGATTTGTTCCCTGTGTATATCAGATCACAGCCTGCTTTGGTGCGCAGCTTATTTTCATAGTACATAAGTTGAATCATTAAACAGCTGGTACAGACTGGAGGTGAGGGCAGTGATAAAAGTCAGGAAGGATATGAATAGGCAGGGAAGGCAAGTGGAACGGAAAGATGGAAATTAGCTGGTAAAAATGGGCTTGTGGGGTAGGGGAGTAATACCTAGTAGACCATTGAAGCTTCTGGACGTTTGGAACACTTCCTGGATAGGACAAACAAAACAGGAAGATGGAATCATTTGAGATGACAAAATTGGTAATATAAGGAGACAAAGAGATTTGGTACTTATATTTTGGTCAGTAGATTGACTGGAAGCAAGTTGTGGACAATGTGAGGATGTTTGTGTACAGTGCCCGCCAAAGTGGTTGTGAACTGTTGCACTGTTTCAAATCACAGTCAGCTTTGGTGAGCGCTTATCACAAAATTCAATCCAGAGACTTGAGTTTCATCAACAGCACTAAGTCAGGACTGTTAGCTAGCTTGACATGGTTTGAAGAAATAACGGGGTAACGGAAATTGACACGTCTGCAGCACTTCAATTGGGAGACCACATTGGTTGAGGGTGGAGACTGGAGTTGAGGAGAGAAAGTAGTTGGGGACATCAGAGAAGATTGTGAACTATTGTATAACATTTAGATCACAGCCTGCTTTGATGAGCTCCAGCTGCTTGCAACAACTAGCAACGAAGTCACTGTTGACTTTTGCGAAGAAGTTTAGTCTGATTCTGATGGAGTAACTTTGAAGGAGTCTGGTTTTTGAGACCCAAGATTGATGGATCTTGGATGGTAACTGAGGAGCATGGGAATTATAAGTCCTTAAGATGGGAATGCAAATAGGAGTATAGGAACCGAGACTTGTCTTTTGATATATGCAAGATTTTTAACCAGGAATAAAATTTGATAAGTCGGGAAAATCTTTTAGAAAAAGCTTTTGAAAATCATTTAAAAGAAATGAGAATGTAAATTGGCTACAGATATGGAGTTGAGGTATAGTAAGTTTAAGTTGGAGAGTAATTAGGAGCATAGGAAATCTGACTAGAGACTTTTGAAAAAAGACTGATGTAGATCCTGAAAAGCTTTAGATATGAAAATGGCTGAACAAATCCGACTCAACTGCTCTCCCCATAGACCAGGCAGAAAATCATTTGAGAAATCCACTTGGCTCACCGTCAGATTTTGATGTGAACTGTTGTATATAGCGTCAGATCACAGCAAGCTTTGATGGGTGAGACTTTGGAACAGCTGCTTGTGTTAAAGAAGTCTGTAGGAATGCAAGGAATTGTTTTTTAGGAAAGGGGTCAAGAAGTAGAGAAATACAGTCTGCAAGTAGATGGAGACATTAAACAGATTGGAAAAGATTTTAACCGATTTGAAAAGGATGGAAACATTGAATGGATTAGACAAGGATGGAAACATTGAACGGATCGAACAAGGATGGAAACATTGAACGGATCGGACTGGGATGGAAACATTGAACGGATCGGACAAGGATGGAAACATTGAACGGATCGGACAAGGATGGAAACATTGAATGGATCGGACAAGGATGGAAACATTGAACGGATCGGACGGGGAGGGAAACATTGAATGGATCGCACAAGGATGGGAACATTGAATGGATCGCACAAGGATGGAAACATTGAATGGATCGCACAAGGATGGAAACATTGAATGGATTTGGACAAGGATGGAAACATTGAATGGATTGGACAAGGATGGAAACATGGGAATGGATTTGGACAAGGATGGAAACATTGAATGGATTTGGACAAGGATGGTAACATTGAATGGATTGGACAAGGATGGAAACATGGGAATGGATTTGGACAAGGATGGAAACATGGGAAAGGATTAAAACATTGAACAAATTGGAAAAGGATGGAAATATTTAATGGATTGGGAAAAGATGGAAACATCAAATGAATTAAAAAAAAGGATGGGAAAAGGAAACAAGAGTGGGGATAAGTGAGTTTGGTACAAAAAGAGGACAAGTATATGATTAGGAAGGAAAACTGTTATTGTAACACACTGGCCAGCATTAGGAAAGATGTCCAAAGTTTCTGAAGGAAAAGTTTGCAACTGATTAGAAGACTACTTCAGCACCATTCAAGAAGAAACCTGGACTCTTGAATATAATGAAGTGTCTGTAAAACTCACCTTTGAAGAAGCAGATAGAACTTTGTGGCGTCTAGGGAAGAAGTGAAATTCTATAGATTGCCTGAAATGCCCGTCAAAGTGGTTGTGAATTGTTGTATTTTGTTCTCAGATCACAGCCTGCTTTGATGAGCACTTCTTACTCTCAGCTAGTGTGGAATGACTGGAAAGTGGTATCTGATCAACTTTATTAAATATGAAAAAACTATTGAAATCTGCACTCGTCCTGCTTGTGGAAGCGTGTGGTAAAACAAGAAGAAAAATCCCTTACATATGTCAACTTGTCCAGTGTGATAGGATGAATGAACTTCATGTCCAGACGCCTATGTTATACATGGTCAAGCTGCAGTCAGAGGATTTATAGAATGTTGGTGCTTTCTGCTGGAGCAGTTACTCTTGGGTGCTTTCTGCTGGAGCAGTTACTCTTGGGTGCTACAAGTTTACTAGATCTAGCATGGAGGGGAATGAACTCTGAGCTAAGTATCCCAGAAGGAAATAGGGTTAAACAAGAACATAGGAAAAGGTATGCGCCTATGTTTGAAAATGAAACGGTGGATGATGGAATAACAAAGGAAATGAACATGATTGGTAGCCAAGTGGATAACTGAAGTCGAGTGAAGAAATAACTTGGAAAGATGATTTAAAAGATTTATCTGGATCCATGCAGTGTTTGGGAAACCATGAGTATGACTTATTTTGGAAACTGCAATATTGATGTGAGGTCCTGTTCACTTGAACCTTGCTAGAAATAGCTCCAAAATAAGTATTTGAGTGAAAGACGTACTTTTAGAGTCTGTCAAAGTGGCTGTGAACCAGTGTATCATGCTTGGATCACAGCCTGCTTTGATGAGCTTTAAAAGTGTTCTACTACATATCGGAAGCACAGGACCATCAAATGGAGTATCCCTGAACTCTGCTGGAGATAAGGTCTTCAGGGGCACGACAATGGAAGGAGGCACAAATTACATTACAGATCCATCATGGAGAAACATTAAAAAGGTCTTTTAAAATGTTGAATCTACTTGTCTAATCACATATTCTTATGGTGTGTTGTCTTGCTCACTTTTGACGCTTTTAGTTTCGAAAAATTTATTAAAAAAGGCTTTACATGTTAAATATTGATGTGTCTCCCGCAAAGTAGTAGCTAGGAATCACCTTGTCTGTCTGTCCATGCCTTGTAAGAGCAACTTTGTAGTTGATTAACCGATTCTGATAAAACTTTACACAGTTGTAGTAAGAGACCTGAGGATATTTCGAAAGGAAGATAAGCCTTGTCTGAAATATATCAAGGGAGATAAGTACTGCAGGACAGTGTTAGTTAAAAGTTTCCACTCGTCCTGCAGCCCAATTCTCTGGCCAAATTGAGAGTACCTGTGTAAGTCTCGTGCTTTTGTTTCACAGTGCCTGCCTCCCGTAGTGAGTATCATCGTATACAACAGCAGTTGGAGAATGAGAAGTTTCCTCCATCGGAACCAGGCAGACAACCAAGAGCTTTCCATCAACTCACTAAACTAGAACAAGCAGAGATTGAGAAAAAAAGGCTGGCAGGTTAATATCTGTTTAGTTATAACTTACACATTGCAATGATATGAGTTTTACTTCACAATCTATTAAGTATCCATTTTTTTATATTTTGAAATAAGCGTTTCTGTGGGTATTAAACTATATGTATATATAATCTTTTCACAAACATTAAAATCTAGAGAACTTCTGAAGCATTTATTTGACATTTTACATATCCATGTGTTTACTGAAAACATAAGTGCATAATCTATTGAATACATTGTTCTGCCATCAGCTATTTTGGAGAAAAAATGACAACATATTAATTTGTTTGGATAATGTTAGTTGTCCTATGGTTAAACAAACACCACCACGATTGGGAGCAGAAAAAAATCAGTTCAAATTTTCTATTTAAACAATTCAATCACCACCATTTTGCAGAACAGCGTACTTGCTATTGGTAATTCATGAATTGCATTGATTGACAGCATGTATTTGTTGAGGTGATTGGTAGATTTTTCCATTTTGTTTAGAATACTGTCGTAAGGCTTACAAGAAAACCAAGATGACAAAAAGGGAAGAGCGTACAGCCACTATTTGTCAGAGAGAGAATTCCTTCTATGTGGACACAGTCAGGGCTTTCAGAGACAGGAGATATGAGTTTAAAGGGCTGACAAAGGTTAGCTGTAGATACTTTCATTCAACTCAAAACCACACTGTTTCATGTTCATATCAACACTGTAAAAGCTCTTTGAAAACATGCTTGTCTGTGGAAAAACTGTATTTTACCTTTTCAAGCAAATGTTTTCAAATTATACTATCAGGGGTGAAAGTGTTCCGGTTTATGACGGAACTCCGTTTTTTGGAAGTCCTCAGGGGTCATTTTTCCAAATTGTGTAAATCCGTTGAGAAAATGAGAGGGGGAGAGGGTATGGTATCCCTCTCACGTTCACGGTAGACTTATTCACAATGTAGCCGAGAGAAATGTTACTTAAAATAGATAAGAAATTGACAGTTTCACGTATTTTCGTTCTTCAATAGAACTTCAGACTCTATGATCAATCGGAACTGCCACGGGTGATTCCGTACTCGTACCAGACTGCGTATTCGTGTCCCAGGAGTTCTGATTGGGTAGCGTATCTTGATTACGTCATTTATCGAATGATCTGTGTAATCGACAGCTAGGGATCATATCTTGTGGCCACTTCTGTGAAAGTTTGTACAAAATAACAATTCGGCGATGTTGTTCCTTTGCAGAACTCGCAAATTTTGTCAAATGAATATTTGTGTTATTAAATTGATCATCGTCAACAATTTATTTGAAACTTTCATGCCCTGCTGTATGTTTCCATATCGTATATTTTAACAGCGTTCGTTATTCTGTGCGGCGTTTGGTGAACCATGTGTTAAAAAGTGAACCTTAAACTTGAACATTATATACTATAACCACTTTCTAGACCGACTCATTTCTTCAACCACGTGCTTTCTTTGGCAAGAAAACACGACCGGAAAACATGATAAACTTGTTTCAGTATGCTGAGCGTTACTAAATGCATGAAAGATGTCTTATACGATAGACACAGTGAACAAAACAAATGTTATTGATAACATTTGCCATTCCATCCTTTAAACAAACAGAAGCGTGTCAGCTTGATAAATCGACCATACATATCTAACATTATCAAACTACCTGATGCATATCTAAAACAGTTGCTTAAATTTCTCATTACTAAAAGTTATATACTCGAGTAGGGCATGGTTTAATGTTTGAAATAAATCATCCTTTGGAAGCATAACACCTGAACGTATTTTCCTAGGGTTGATTGCGACGTGAGCCGCACGGCAACTCATATGCGTTAACTTTACTTTTGAACACACTAAACAAAGGCCTAACAAAATAAACAACTCTTAACTTAGTATACGTTGCAAAGGGAACATTTTGGACAATAGTATACGTTGCAAATGGAACATTTTGGACAATAGTATACGTTGCAAATGGAACATTTTAGTCAAGCCTGGTGTTTTCTCCAAAAAGGGGAAGGCAAAGGATGATCATGGTTACAGATAATTGAGTGAAAATATGATGGTTAACGGCGACCTTTCGGCTACAGGTTTGCCAACGCACTATTTTGATTTATTTAATTGTCAAACATTATGAAAAGGTACTATTAGACGAGTAAAAGAAATGCCCAAATCTACCGATGTCTGAAGTTCGATCCAACCAAATCCATGAACTGCGTGTACGTTCGTTTCCATGTCTTTTTTTATTAATATTCGTAAAACAATTATTGATACACATGGCTATTGAATACTCTCTACCACATAAAGATCTCGATAGTATCTTATAATGTTGTCACAAAGAAATGGTTGATTCTTTCGGCAGTCAAAACCTCTTCATTTTTCCCGCCCAAAAACACACTTTGTCGAAAAGTTCGAGATTATCACTGCGATCGTTACACACACTTTGCCTAGGACATCACTATTATAACGACTGTGTAGCCCTCAAAACGATCAGTATGTGTTTGGAAAAGGGGGTATATTTTTCACAATGAATCATAGCTCTCTCTTCATTTGACATCCAAACCAATTTTTCATAACAGTTATTTGCAATTTACAACAAGCTTTTGAGCTGTTTGGAAATGGATGATGGTTTCACCCCTTAGCTTCCGTGGACCTTGCAGCCCCCTGGCCCCCAGCATCATGTTCAAGTTTGTGCAAGTTTCACCTCTGTACAATGACCACTCTTATGATTACCCTGGTTGTATTACACAGGTATGGAAGAAGAAACTATCGGAGGCCCAGGACTCTGGTGATGCGTCCGACGTGAAGAAGAGTAACGGCATGGTGGTGTTATATGACTCCCTGCAGCTGGCTCATAAATGTATCCTCAACTCTTTCTATGGATATGTCATGAGAAAAGGGTAAGGTTGTCTTGGCTTTCATGGTAAAATCATTAAACTTTTACTACTCTGATAAAGCATTGAAGATAGGTTGTCCAGTATTTTGGCTCTTATGGCGTTTGTATAGGCAAGGTTTATATCATGCAGCCAGACGCATCATCACCATTACACAATCCTAGCCTACATCAGTCTTGTTTGAAAAAGCTTAAATATTTATTACCCCACCCACTTTGACATTGTTTCTTATTGACCACTATTTGCTTGTTTGCAGCCATATCATCTATGTTTTACCATTACATTAATTTTTTGTATTTCTTTTTTGTTCCTGCTTTACACAGGCTGGTTCAAGATTAGTTTGTTAAAATTTGTAACCTCATAACACATTTTATATGCTGAGAGAAAACAAATAAACTGTTAAGCTGTTTGATACCACATGCATGGCCAAAGTTTAATAATGTCTCATCTTCCGTGAACAAATTGAATTGTGGCTTGTAAACCACCTCCAAAAAGTAAAATATGACTACATCACTTTTGTCGGTTCTGCGTGGGCATTCATTTTTTATCCCC
>ENA-OREC01000615-OREC01000615.1-marine-metagenome-genome-assembly--contig:-NODE-615-length-14821-cov-12.507393_pt1 | contig 14821 bp, 6 predicted proteins | sample MGYA00248626_ERZ508543 | MGnify/ENA primary metagenome ERZ508543 (study PRJEB26211, sample SAMN05518279) | marine metagenome | isolation source: Puget Sound, Washington, USA | host: Bankia setacea... | reverse complement strand
AAAGTTGCTCAATCGTCTTTTAATTACACATGATCACCGATTACGTAAGCATTGTATATCGAGTGACCCGTTGACACTGCCTTGGGGAGATTAACTGGTGTCAAACTTGGCTAGGAAATACACAGGGAGTACGATTTTCACAGCTTGCATTGTGTAAACCTCGATCGTCTGCTGACATTTTTACTGGAAAAATATTTGGGAGCCACGCGTTACAATGGAGTCCGTGTTACAAAGGACCGCGTTATAATGGAGTCGCAGTATAGTATGCTTATATTTGATATTAAAGGAAATGAATAAACTTAGGGGGGGGGTTAATAAATCAACGAATATACATTATGAACGTATAAAGGCCGAATATCCCTTCGTATATTTCTGCGAACGGAGTTTAAATATTCATTAACTTAAAAAAGCTTTGTTTTTTTAAGAAGTGGAAATAGCCGAAGTCAAACGAGTTTCCGGACATTTACAATATTAAAATATTTACAATATGCATAATTAAATTATAGATTGGTGAATGTCAAGACGAGAGCGAAAAGCTTCCGCAAACAAAATTGTTTTGTGTCTGTACCTACTAAAAACAAGGGTATATGCATCGACTAATATACTTTTTAAAAGTTGTTCAAATTTAAATTAATTTTAATGTTCAAACCTTGAGCACTTCTGTTATCCATTGTCAAACCTTGCTGCTGCTGTTGTTGTTGCAGTAACATGGTTGCCAGGGTGTTTTGGGCAGGCTGTTGCACGAGAGGTGTGGCTACAGACAGAGACTGAATGTTGATTGGCTGAGCTAGGTTCTGACTCGGAATAAGAATACTCTTTCCCTCTGCAGTCTGGATGAGTGTACCTACAAGGCATGTGTAATGTTAATGATCTACTTGTTGGTTAATAATGGTTAACTTAATGTCTACCTTACAAATGCATATACTGTTTAGGTAAACTTATGAAAGTGAAAATAACAAAATACCCAACACTTCATATAGAGTCTTGCCTTACGTGAAACAATTAAGCAGCAGTTGTCAAATCTATACTAATGTATATTCTAATGATACATTATAACACACAATTTTGAGTCAAAAGGATACTGGGGTTAATAGAAAATTACCTTGTATATTGATTCCTAGATTGTTTCTCTGAGGAGGTACCACCTGTTGTTGTGGAGCCATGTTTACATTCACTATGTTAGGATGCTGTATAACAGTGTTGTTTGTATTGACCAGGTTAGTGTGCTGATGTGTGCTCCCAAATACTTGTGTCTGACAGGGAACCTGGTTCTGCAGCAGTGCAGCATTTGTAAGGGCCTGGGACACACCTCCACCACCTGAAGGTAGTTGTAAAATAGTGCCTGGGGCAATTTGAAACTGTTGTTGCTGAGGTGCCGGATTCTGCTGTTGAATGTTTGGAGGTAGATGTACAAGATTCACATTAGGGGCGGGACTTGCACACTTTAACTGTGACAGGGTTTGTTGAGTGACCTGGGGAGAGTTGTAAGGTAAGCTAATACTGGTGGCTACAGGCGTGACAGATCGACCAATCACTGTTTGTTGGGCTGTAGTCTGCTGAGTGCTCTCTAACAGCTGACTGATGGCAGAGTTGCCAGACATCTGATGTTGCTGCTGTAAAAGTTGTAACCCTTGACTGTTAAGCTGAATTTGTTGACCTGTTGTTGTCTTTAGAATAAAGGACTGGTTACCTGCCTTCAATATCTGATTGCCAACTCTGCAAAGAAAAGTAGTATAACAATAGTTATAATTTTCAAAAAGACATGTTTTTATGTTAATTATATCAATACACATATATACGATTGACGAGTGAATGCATAGAGTTAAATTCAAAACTTGTTTCCCAATCCTGTAATTGTGTATGTAAATTGTATGTAATATAACCATGTTTTCAAATAAAATATTGTTTAAACTAAATTCAAAATTAAAACCATTAAAAGATATTATTGTAATCTATTAAAATACAAGAGACAACTCTTGTTCTCTTGTAGAGCAAAACATGGCGAGTATATATTATTATTGGTTATTGTAACCAAATGAATGAATGTTAAAGACACATAGAAGAAATATAGAGTTACCCAGTTTGTGCTGTGTTGATTATCTGCTGTCCGCCTACAACCACCATTCCTGGCTTGGTCTGCCCTACCATGGAACCAGTAGGGAACAGTGAAGTGGCTGCACTCGCACCTGCAACAGGTGATTGGACAGCATAGTTCTGAGTGGTTAGCAGAAGGTTGGACGTAATAGGAGTCGTTGCTAGGTTACTCGTGTCCATAGCAACAGCCACTGTGGCCATTGTCTCATTTTCCTCCCCGAGGAATTCATCGGCCCAATTGAACATAGACTGCAATAACATACAATTAAATTAAGTACATACATTTGCTCTTATTTAGTCATTATTAATTTCTACACATAAAGGACCATGAAATATACTGATTGCAGTAAAACAATATATCAATTTACAAGTATCATGAAGAAAATGAATACAACTAAGTGACGTTTATGAGCATTTATATCACAATTTAGTGTAAGGAACCAAATAGAAACAGACTTCTCGGACTTGATTGAACGCACGACTCCAGAAAATATTAGTGAGAATTGAACCTAGACATTTTAGTTTTAGGACATTCAAGTTCACTCAAAAACAGGCACCAAGACGACATCATGTTTTCAAAGCCTCAACTATTCCCCTATTGTTTTAAATGTCAAGCACAATTTATAAAATATATATGTTCTTCAAAGAATAAAATAAAAATAGGATATCAAAAAAATCTCATTTCACAAAATTTTATAATCCTTTCCAACTCGTGTCTTATTTACTTACCCCTTGAGCATCATTTTGAGATCCAAAAACATTTCCCAACACTGAATCACTGGAAAAAGAACAGAAGAAGTGTAACGTAAGTTGCTTTTTTACTAAAGACATATTTCAATTGTTCAAAATTACATAGTGAAAATGTTAATAAAAGCGTACATTTTTTACCGTTTCAAATATTTACCTATATATTTAGCTGAAAATCACAATTATTTAACTTTTTCTAATGTTGGTAAACAAATGTTACAATAGACTAGGACAAATGGTTCAGTGCACTGACTCTACTTACACACTCATTAAAACCAGATATTTTACCAAACAAAGATTGTCTATGATCACTATGAAGTTGAAGGGATCAAGTTCTCAATTTCAACTTTAAAATGTAAAATATTGGTTTACATTGCTTAGGCATGTGTGAATGACTACATGCAAATGTATTTCAAGAGTTCTTCCTCTTAAAGAATCTAGCTAAAGTGATGATTGAAGTTCTTGTAAACAGAGCTTTTAATGTGTGTCTGATTGTCGCTGATGTACTTTAAAAAAACAAAAGCAACCTATTGTACATGTATGTCTGCAGTGTTAACCGTGTTGCCTTTAGCTTTATGTTTGCTTGTATCAGTTGTAACCTACTTTTAACTTTGTCGGTGTAAAACAGTTTCATAAATTGTGATCAATCTCATACTAGTATATGTTGTGTACCAATATACCTACTGCATGTTCACTTAACTATCGAATGTTTTGTATACATGTATGTAACTGTACAATGTTTGACATACTGATTTATTCTATTTCATCACTAATTGTATGTATTGCTTTTGTTTGTATTTTTATTTATTGCCATTTTGTGAAATACCATACACTTAAGATATCTTATAAGTGTGCATATTTTGATTTAGTATATTCTTACGATTTTTTCCACAAAACTTTGTGTAGAGGCTATTTTCCAATTTTCAAGTAACTGTATAATCACATGGGTAAATTCATCACCAGTGTTTATACGGTCAATGAGGCATGCAAGTACGAAATGTCCATATTGGAATAGAAAATTGTGGATTGGCACAATATAAGCTGCGCGTTGTTAAAGTTTTACATGGTTTAAATCCACACATTAAACAAGAGATATGTCCCACTGAAGCTTTTTTTGTCACAGATGTTTTGCAAAACTGGATAAGTCAGATCAAAATAAGTTGCAAAATGTATCAGGAAGAAATTCATTTCGAAAAATTGTTCCTTAAACAATTTGAATTGGTTTTGGCACATTTGACCTTGGTGACCTTGACCTTTGACACCAAGATCTATAGGGTTTATCTGCTACCAAGAATGGATGTGTGGACCAGGTATGAGGCGTTCTCTAGTTATTGATCGGAACCGTTTTTGGCACATTTGACCACGGTGGGTTTGACCCCCAAATCAATAGGGTTTATCTGCTACCCATGATGGATGCGTGGACCAAGTTTGGAGAATGGCAAGGTTATCAAAAGAACTATGTGGAATAGCCGTCAGGTTGATCAACACTGGCCTACGTCAAGCAGAGTTTAGTGTAATTTTTTTCCATGCAAAATGATATGCATTATAACAATTACAAGCCATTTGATTCTGTTTTAACCGGGAAAAAATGCATGTTGTCTATATGAATTGCATTTTGTGACATTGGCATATTACACTCGGTTACATTTTTGGATAAGCCATGTTAACTTTTAGTTTTTCAATAAATGAAATAATTGGATTATCATATCAACTTTATCAAGTCTCTACATCAAGGCTACATTTCTTAAATTAATAAACATGATCTCACCACTAATAAAAAGTAATATAGAATTGTTTATACCTGCACACTTATTACATTTCTTAAGTGTATGTATACTATATAGCCTGCTTATATCTCGAGTTGCAGCTGCTTTATTTTGATGACATTACAATATACAGTATGCTATAGTATACATGTTTGTAAAAGGTTTTAACCACTGCCAAACTAAAATAAAACTTATCTGATCTTATCTTAGTTAGAAGAGATTATGATGCCCATCCACAAATATACATGTGCCAAAATAAATTATTGGTACTTAATCAGGGAATAAACAAACAAATTAACCATTTATTTGCAAGATAAATTGTTTTTTGTTTTTTATTCCAGATGTAAAAAACTTCATTTGTCCAGCTTCCAAAAGCACTCTTAATAGCCATAGGATGCTAGGAATTATCATGCTCTCTCTACAGGGCTACTTACTCTATGACATCTAGAAAAGAGTCGCCATTATCCATGTTCACATACTGCTAGCATCTCAAGGCCATCAGCAATGAAGTTTTGTATCAGTTTAGGCCATTGACGCATTCCTAAAATATAATACACATCATCAACATACAGAGTACCAAAGTATAAAGAAAATATCAGTTCTGTTAATTGAATGGCCCATTTGTGATGATTAACCTAGAAATCAATATAATATTCAATTTTGATTCTTCTTGTTGCATTTTAATGGACAATGGAATATGTGGCAAAACTGGTAGTTGTTATTGACATGTTATTGTGGTGGGATGCCTTACAATCCAGTATGACTTCTGTTTGTCAATCCTCCATCGTTTTATTGTACAATGTAGTTAAAAAGGATTCAGTCATAGATGGGATTCAGCATTCTATGATCAGTACATGTAGGAGGCACAAAATCACAACCCTGTACCCACATGCTCGTTACTAAATATGGTGAAAGTAAGAAAATTGTATTGTACTATTAATGTATTATCTTTAAATGAATAAAAAATTGAAGTTATCTTTAAAGCTCAAATGTTTAATATAACATAAGACACAACATGCCATACACCCGTTGAATGACCAGGAAAGTGCCCAGCAGCGGGTCTGAGATAAAGAATGGTTGTCATTATAATATATATAAGTGTATGAATCTTGTCGCAGAATAGTTAGGGATTGCCAAAGAAGTCCTAAACTTGTTTCATTAAAGTTTATATTAAATGACAACTCATAGTATATAAGACGGTATATGTTGGGACAGTAAGAAAAGAGAAATGTTCATAGATATTATAATTGCTTTCATAGAAATCAAACTAAAATATACCAGTATAAACAATGAAATCTACTTGTGTGACTGTTTTGTCACTGTGGCTAGATATTATTGTGTCATTCATTACTCCTACAGAAGTGAAAAGTCCATTTTCAAAGAGTAAATAGAACACTTCAACTGTAATACAAGTTTATCGAGTTATGTTATTGCTGTAGTAAAGAGCGATCTCATCAAGAATATTGAACAAAGATGTGTTTTTATTGAATTATAGAATATCTGTTAATACTGAGAATATGTTTCCCTAATTACATGTCTCTTTAAAATGTGCCATCATATAGTTCTAAGAATTTTAGAGATAATTTTGTTCTAAATAAAAATTTAGGTATTAAAATGTAGAGAAAATTGGTGTCAAATACAATAAGCTCAAGAACAAATATTTTCCTCTGGTAAACTGATCACAATCACTGAGACATGTGGGCAGAAACAACTCTATTAAAATAAGTATGCATCACTGACTAGTTAATTGCTTAAGCTATAAAGATAAATCAGTAGTTTTGAGTTTGATGATTTGGGTAACTTTTAATGATGGGTTGCAATTGGCTGAAACTGATTGAAGAAGTTACCTGAAAGAACTTGTTGATATTTGCTTATTGTTATGCAGTGAACTGATACTGTCCCATTTTCTAGTTGTATGTGCACATATACTGTGTAACAAAGAAATGAAAGCCCTGGTTTATTATATATGTATGTAGCACAGAAAAAAATACTGCATTCAAAACATCACAATCATGTACTGTATTTAATTATAAGTCTTAGATTGTGCAAACATGTTAAAATACACAACAACAAAAACTGAGTCTCAACCTTCCCTCTTGAACGTGACTGTTCGTGGCTGTTCTAGTTTTAATACCATTCACAAGCAAGGGCAAATATAGGGCATCCATTATTACTTTGTTGATGCAATATAATGGTTAATTAGCATGTTCTCGTTGAATAGGACTGGTGTGTTGTTGTTGCTTAATGTGGTAACTTTGCTCTAAAATACTGCTGTACCATTCGTTGTGACAATTCTGGACACATAAATTGGACAAGTTTACTGAAAATCGCAATCGTTTTGCCCAAGTTTATGTTGGCGCTAAATGTCGCATTGTAAAATGGCTTCCGTTTCTTTCTTGAACCAGGAAGAGACGAGTCACTGGTTTTTTTACAAATTGCTGACTTTCCTGGTAACTAATAACGTTGTGACCAAGTAATATTGCTGAAACACTCATTCTATGGAGGAACTGCTTAACATGTTGACCAAGTCATGTTCTAATTACAAAATGGTGGCAACATTTTATGCAAGTAAAACATATTTCAAAATATCATTTTTCAGTCGTCTTGAGTGCAATCAGAACATGCGAGTACACGAGAGATTCATCAATTATTCATGATGAAATATAGCTTAAGCCGAGGTCAGAGGGTTTGTGCGAACTAAATGGGCGTATTCAAATTAGTATCAAAGTCAAGTCCCTTGATTATTTTTGCAAAAAATCAGTGGCTTTATTTCTGCCCAATGCATTGTTTGGCTTCCTGATGCAATAGCTCATTCGAAGCGCAAAAAAATCGTGATCAAAACTTTGCCCGTAATATTTGCAGCAACCTTGTTAAACTAAACCAAAATAAGCATGAAATAGAGCGAGTTTAGTGCTCACATAACCCCAACCCCAGCTATTCCCAGCAAATTTTATCAGCAAAATAATATTCGCAAAACACTCACCGTCATGTAATGTGCCAACATAATTGGGGTTCACAAATACCGAAACACGGAACGGATTTGACCTTTGGTCCAATGACGTCATAGGAAAATTTACATATTTTTCTTCATTTTTCTGGGTAGATTTAATAATTTGGTACAAATAAGAACGTTTATATGTATAGTTGGCATTAAATCAAAGCATATTTTCAGTCAAATCACGATTTATTTGAACACCAAGCTTCTAATAACGAGTGTACGAAAAAGATAAAATTATGACGTCATAGGTCATATGACAGTTTGAACTGTTTCTATTTTTAGAAGAACATATAACACACAGTCTACGGCCTTGACCTTTGTCTGGCATATAGTATAGCGTAGCATAACGGGAGGCATTCATGTATGTGCAGATATATATCCTCGGTTAAATAGGACCAATCGAACTCAGACGTAATACAATGCGGTAAAAACATGTATACTTACGTAGCCGAAACTTTCAACTGGCATTTTGTAAATGTTAAAGACAATGACAAACAATAACAAAGCTGTAATAGCGTAAAATATGAATCATTAATTCGTACTCAGATCTAGCCGAACCAATTTATATTTCAGGCCTCAAACATTGTTTCCACAGCTACTCGTCTTGAAAATCCACCTGTCCTGCAGCAATACTTACTTGCCCTGTATTTTTGTATGATAATGTCTTCTCTCGACTGACAAATAAGCGAGAAATGCGCTGGTGTTTGCATCCTGTATTTGGTGGTTATGTAGTTCTTCAAAGAAAACCCTTCGCATGTGAGCTATTTTTCTGTTTGGCACATCAAAAGTTATCACAAATGCATGGTTTTCTATGAAGAACTAGTGGTTACTTTATGTTATTTTGTCATCGTAAGAATCTTATATTAGTGTGATCAATGATAAAACAGTTGTAAAATCTTTTCTCTATGCCGATCTCCAGTCAACAACTCCAGCATCTGTGATCACGCAACTAGGCTCTCCACATTATCTTTGGAAGCGTTAATGTTTTATTTGTATTGTAGAGTTAATGACTTTACTCCCAAATTCACGCTTAGGTATGTCAAGAATAATTGAACCATTTTACTCATGAAAACCTCTCAACATTGAGGCTGTAACAGTTAAATGAATGATGTCGGTTAAGTTACCAAGTAATTGCTAGATGACACAGGCCATTTAGGCACAGCTAGAGAGCCATAAATTACAAAGACACTGATCATCAGACTTTGCAGACTCTGTTTATTGTTTGATTACTGATAAGCCTGAATGTTAAATCAATTTCTGATCAGACTGTGTGTATCTCCCTTATCTAAACACTACTCAGATTAGTGTGAAATCAGAAGGCAAGTGTTTGAAGGTTTCTTTGGCAAACTCTTGTTCAGAATAGTTAATATCTATTGAGACTTACGGGTCGGACGAGCATGATGAAAAATCGACTCGCGCGACCTCATCGAGTGGATTTTTTGAGGTCTGTGTGCTTTACTATGCTAGATATATGTGTCTTGGCGAAAGAAAGTATCCTCATTAATGGTGGATATATTAGACGGAATGCCATTATTTTTGTCCATAGTACAGAGAATATATCGTGTATGTCAACATGGTAGTTCTTCAAAGAAAACCTTTCGCATTTGTGCTATTTTTCTTTTGCATTTGACACATCAAAAATTATCACAAATGAAATGTTAGGTTTTATACGAAGAACTAGTCAACATGAAAGAAACGACAAACACAATTAAAAGACAATTTTTTTTCAAGAATCAATACCCAATTGTTTTAAACAAAGCCTAACAAAAAGCAAACAAATTAATGAATATCCAATTAGAATAATTGATGTTGCATAGAAAATAAAGGAAAATAGTTGTATTACCCAATATGAATTTTACAAATACATGTACCCATCTAAAGCCTAAAAGGGTAAATACCCAATTTCACAAAAATACATCTGTTTCTCTGCAGCCTTATAATAACCCTATGTTTAACACTGTACACAAATTCTGTTTCCTCCACAGATCTTGGCAAGAGACTTCAAAAGATAATTTACTGAAAGATGGGTAGTTCTAGTGACTTTAAAGATCCTTACAGCCAGCTTTGTGCAATTCATATTCAAGCCAACAGTTTGACGAATGTAAAACTTGAAGGAACGGCTAGTGGTATACTGATAGATTCAAGGCACAGATATGTTCTGACTCATGCATCATTACTTTACCCTTTACATGAACTCTTTCACCACAATTTATTACGAAACCTGAGAATCCATGGTTCATCCAAAACCTCAAAGATCCTTCTAGACAATGTAAATCTTGAAGTTATATTGCCTAATCCACCTGTCAATGATAATGTTGCAATATCTGATGACAAAAACATTCAACCAGTATTGTTACACAATAGCACTAATAATGACAGGTTGTTTACAAAGTGCAAAGGTCGTTTGAAAATGGTATTTGAAATCAAACGTCTATGTGAAGTCATACATTCATTGATGCCGAAAGACACTTGGACGTTTGAGGTAGATAACAACGTACTTGCGGGTAATAATGATAGTCGGGAGTCCAGTTATTTACCAGAAAAGAAAAATGAGGACCTGTACTTCTTCCTATTGCCCTGTTTTGTACTTATACAGCTTCAAGACTCCCCTCCTTTCAACAAAAGTCCCAGTTTGAGGTTTAGAGATGCTTCTTGCAACAAGGTCGGAGATGATGTGGAGATTTGTGCAACACCATTTGGTAGCATGAGCCCAGATGTGTTCTTGAATTCTCGCTCCAGAGGTATTATCAGTAAGGTCACTGGTCGTGATAAAGTTCTCCTCATGACTGATGCACGATGTGTCCCTGGCTGTGAGGGTGGAGGCTTATTTTATGTACATAAAGATGAAAGGTAAGAAAAGATGTTATTTTTTACTACAAAGTTTCGTTCTGACTCACAAGCATTGAATATGTTATTGACTTAGAAAATATGTACGAAAGTCTTAGATATATTCAAATTGAATAATGTGATGATGCTGAACAAAATTCCAACTTCATGTGTGACAGGCAAGCACTTTGTGGTGATTTGTTCTCTACTTTTGATTTTAAGGCCCGACTTTTATCAAACTTACTACATGAGGTACATTTGTTTATATACATGTACATGTCCAACATATCTATAGTCATTTTTTTTTAATTATCTAAGTACTGTGTTCACTAGTTTACAATTTCTTATGAATATTAAACATTTCAAATTGATTTTAGATTTAAAAAACAAATTTGTACACAAGTGTACATTTAAGTTCCTCCATTTTACTGGAGCAAAACAGTGCCTGCTTTCTTTCGCCTTGTTGAGAAACTTTGGCCTCTACTTCATACTGATTGGTTCAAGACAAAATTCTATTGTTAAAGACAGTTGGATGAGACTTCATATATGTGTATGATTATTTGTTATATGACAATTATTCCATGTGCAGAATTCTGACTGGCATGATGATAGCAAGTTTATGCTGGAAGAACAATGAGTGGGTGGGATTGTCGTTGGCTTGCTCTATCTCTGAACTGTTGGGCGTGGTCAAGGATTCACGTATATTCAACATAGACCACACTTTACCATACACAGTTAGTACAGCATACAGTAAGTTCTGTCTATAGTTCACTTCATAAAGCAAGATTTATCATTTAGAAATTTGTCTTTACTATGCAGAAACATGCCCCAGTGACTAACAGTCATCTAGTTTGGAATTTCTGGACCCCATTGCACATCAGCTTTGGAACTTAGACTGAATTTGTACTGGTTATATTCACATGAGGGGTTCCAATTCTGTATTACTTGTGTGACTTGTCATTGTACACAAGGATTAAAGTACTTGTCACATACTTTACTCTGTTATTTGTTTTCTAATTGTATAGTATTAGTTCAATCTGTATAAAAAGCAGCATTTTATCTATACACACTGACCCTTGTCCTGGAAGTTTTCACTATAGATTTACTGTATAATAAATGACATTGTTTTGTTTTTGTTATTTTTCAGCTCAGAACTATATGACTACCATTGTTTCACAGACTTGTTACATCAAAGTAGGGTTCAACTGGTGTTCAGGGGTCAGTTTAGACGCAGACAGGAATGTTTTTCTCACCTGTAGCCATGTTTTAAAGGGATCAGAATCATATGCTGGTATGTAAACATGGTTACATCAAACAGTGGTTGGGGAGAGGGAGGAGTTTGGTAATCATAACACTGTGTTGTTTTAGGTTTTTAGAATCCCTCCATAAAAATAATAATCTCTAAACATTGATTCTGTATAAAAAGTAAAACATGGCTTTCAATACCTCAAGAACAAACTGAGTTGTGTACAATGTAGTACTGGTTTTTGTAAGAAGCCAAATGTACTTTCCTAGAAAAAAATCTTAATCTGACAAACAGGAATTAACATTGTATGCTATACATGTTAACATGGGTACAATGGATGGTTGTCAATAACAACGAAATGGTGTTTCCACATAAGCAAACCTTCTATAATGTAAAAAATTAGAACAAAAATGGTATTAAATCTCTTTGGGCAACTGTACAATTTACACTTTAGTATTAAAACTAGTGTTACCTTTCCTAACTTGTGCTTGTGTCAGTGAGAATATGGTTAATGTATTCACAGTTCAAGTGATGGACAGACAATCAGGTTCAACGTTCAACTGTGACATCATATACAGAACACCTATTGGTACCCAGTTTGATGTGGCTGTAATATGTAGAGAGAATTCTCTTGAGAACAGACGTGCCAGGAACCAGTTGAATGTAACCACTGTGAAAGAAGGTACGCTAATTTATACCTCTACTGGTTACTTTTACTGCAAGTGCTTTGTAACATCATTTTCTAATTTGATTTATCAGTATAATTTGAGACTATCTTAAATACTCATTATATATTTTTTAAATTTGAATGACATCAAACCTTGTACATGTATAAACAAATGATTGCCACCCAGCTTGTTAATCCGACATTTTATAAATTTAGTAGAATAGGGATAACCATTGAACAGATTTGCGATAGTTACAAAGTGTATATACAGACCTATCTGGTGGAATATTAGCATTGGGACACAGTGTCCTTAGAGAGAAGACTTTTTCACTGACACATGATCCTAATACACGTATCTTTGTCTTTTAACTTTACGAAAATATGCCTTTATATACCAGTATATTGACACTATTCTTTATTTTTAGGTGACCCAGTTTATGTTGTAGGTCATGCTATATTTAGAAGTGACCTTGACCCTGACCCAATTGTGACACGAGGCATTGTATCGAAGGTTAACAGGTGCAGCCAAATGCCTGTGATGATTCAGGTAACAGAACAATTTCGTTGTTTGCGATCAATGTATTTCAAAGACTCTCTTTTTTCAGTCTAAAGGAAAGTATAACTATAACAGATATTAACAATCCAGCATAATTGTATTTATATCAGCACTTGTCTTCTATGCAATTGAAAATAGCATTGTAAGATTAATTCAGACCCTAGGTTAACTATTACAATAACTGAACATTTTATAAGCATTAGTTTTAGTCAGCTAAACAGCAAATTAAAATGTCAACAAATATAATTTCTGAATATTATGTACAAAGGTTCACAATGCAATCATTTAATCTACATGTCCTGCTACACCTCTCTTTTATGAATACTACAAAGTCATAGGTGAGGCCTCAGTTCTAGGACACTTTAATGAAATGGTAACCATGGTTGCATCTAATCTAAGAAGGGATGGCATGTTTATCTTTACACTTTTCTGAGACCCCCCACTCATATTCTAGCTAGAGAGGGGGGGAACAGGGAATACATATTTAGACATTTATTAAGTTCATTTTATATTGCAGACGACATGTGCTGTCCATGCTGGTAGTAGTGGTGGTGGAGTGTTTAATGCCCTTGGACAACTGGTGGCTATTGTCGTCTGTAACTCTAGGTATACACAAAACCTCTATAACACAGCCAACTTCATGACACTTGGTCAGTTTAATGTTGGCTTTGTCAAAAGTCTGTGGAGTGATTGTTGTAAGTTTGGATAAGGTGTGTGTGCTGTAATTTTACATTTTTTCATACTAGTTATTACACAACAATGTTCCATACTTATTACATATGATACCCAGGCTTTGACCTGCCAATGACCTTGAACAAAACTTAATACAAAACTGTACTCAGTAGTCTTGACATTAGCCTCACAACCAAGCTTATGATAATTCATTTGTTAGTCATATGTTATCTGGTGTAATAAGTTGTGTCAGAAAGGCTAATGGATGTTTTCTTTGCTCTGTTCAATCTTTCCAAGACAACTTCTTATTTATTATATCCATTGTCCAAACTTTTTCAAGGGAGACAATAAGTAGTGCAGATGGGGGTGGTAGGGGGTGTATCCTTTTGTGATTTAACTCAAAGTTACATCTGTTACATTTGATACACTATGAAGCTAGGCATCAACTCTCTACTGGTATCAAGATATTTACCTTCAATTTTACTTAATGGTATTTTTTCCAGTTTCTCTTGAACATTCAATACTTTGATCGGATTGTTTTGAATTTTGAAGATGATAGTGGCCATAATTATAGTACAGTACCTTTCAATATTCCCATGCCATACATCCTTGAGTCTATGTACTGGTTTTCTACAGGGACACAGTTTCTGGAGCGTTCTATCCCCATGTCAACATGTGTGTTCCCATGGCAACTATTGCACCAGCCCTAAACAGATATTTGAGAACTAATGGTTAGTAGCTAGAGTTTTAAACCTGTCTTTAAGTATGTACCCAACTATTTGAGACTAGGGAAAGTGAATTTCTGCTAACAAGACTCTCAGAATCAACAAAAGTTGGTTTTATAATTAGTTTATCTTATAAGGATAATTAAATTACATATAGTCTTTCGAAAGTTGTTTTGGGCAGATAAGTAAAATAAATGTTTGCGAAATTTCACAAAAGCCAACCAAATACTACCTAATTTACAGGATTTCACTTCTCTTTTTGTACTCCACTATATGTTGAACTCTTGGTTGATTGCTTTTAGATGAAGAAGTTCTACAAAACTTAGAGTTGAAGAGTAAAGCTGTTAAACAACTATGGACTATTGGCTCACAAGGTTAGTATGTGATTTAAGTGAGAAGAACTATGGACTATTGCTCACAAGGTTTGTATGTGATTTAAGTGAGAACAACTATGGACTATTGGCTCACAAGGTTAGTATGTGATTTAAGTGAGAAGAACTATGGACTATTGCTCACAAGGTTTG
>ENA-OREC01000614-OREC01000614.1-marine-metagenome-genome-assembly--contig:-NODE-614-length-14826-cov-13.408841_pt1 | contig 14826 bp, 9 predicted proteins | sample MGYA00248626_ERZ508543 | MGnify/ENA primary metagenome ERZ508543 (study PRJEB26211, sample SAMN05518279) | marine metagenome | isolation source: Puget Sound, Washington, USA | host: Bankia setacea... | reverse complement strand
GGATTCATTTTACTTCATGGGGTGCTTATTGATAATCGTATACTGTGGATTCATTTTACTTCATGGGGTGCTTGTTGATAATCGTATAATGTGGATTCATTTTACTGCATGGGGTGCTTGTTTATAATTGCATACTGTGGATTCGGTGGCACGAAATTTGATGCGCACAAAAATGAAATAATTTCCAGTACCATAGATGGATCTCTAGAAAAGCAAATTAGGAGAGTGTTTGAGACTGTTCTTTTTTCTGAAAAGCTTGAAGTTTTGAGTTTGCAATGCCACAAAGTTACTGTCTATTTACATATGTTATGTGTAACACATGTTCACCCTTATAGCAATGTGCATTACAGTAAGGTTTTATTAATTAGAGAAATACATTTTTTAGTTTATACTTCAGTGCATGATACATGTGTTGATCTGAAATTTTACTGATTTTTTTAGCCGAAAATTTCAGCTTATAGATATAGAGAAACTCCGGGCGTCTGGCGTCGTTTACCATTTGCGTTAAAGTTTTGTTTTCCTCTTAATAACTTTTTCATTAGTCAACCGATTTACTTCATACTCACACACATTGTTGCTTAGGTCAAGACCTTTTCACAACCATGCAACATTATGACCTTGACCTTCAGATGATCTAGACATTTAACATTGTTCTTAAACAACTTTTTCATTTTGCGTTAAAGTTTTGGATTTCTGTAATAACTTTGTCATTTATATCGTCAATGCATTTACTTAATACTCACACACAATGTTGCTTATGTCAAGACCTTTTCACCAACATGACCTTGCATCGTGACCTTGACCTTCAGATGACCATGATATTCAACATTGTTCTTTAACAATATTTATTAAAGTTTTGTCCCTCCCGTTCAGAAAAAATGATGTCTGTATTTTCTCTTGAACCATTATTATAATTATGCAAGTTGGTAATTTTTATTAAATAGTTGTTAGATAAACACTTAATTCAATTTAATGGTTGTGATTCTTGCACACGCATTTGAACTACTGAAGCTAATGATTTATAAGCAACAAATTTGGCCTTGAATTAAACCTAAAGTGTGGGCAGATGCAATAAAATATAAAACCATATACTCTTAGAAGATGTTTGATTGTGTGCATACAAGTACCTTTAAAACCCATACATATTCTTTTCTACCCAGAACTATAGGGGTTTGTATACTAATAGTAATTGTGGTACATATATGTAACAATGACCTGTCTGTAACTTTCAGTTTTGTCAGACAGATTGTTGCTTGCGTTCTCTACTCATGCAGCTTTAAAAGTTTTCCACAACTGCAGTTTCACATCTGTTGCAAAGATCTACGCCCTTATGTAACACCTCAAAATGTTAACAACGTCCTTCTAATTTGGCTATTTGACCATTTTTGGACATTTAAGAGTCATGCTTCAAAAAGAATGTGGGAATGAAATTGGCATCATTTACGAGGGCATGTGGTGAGGCTATCAATATCTCTTCATCATCAGCGGTCTTATGTCACTCTGCAGAGTCAATTAGCCTATTAGGTCTGTCCACAGAGAATGCAGCTCTTGTCATTGACGCAATACGAATCTATCCACTTCAGAATTAAATACCTGAGTTACAAGGTTTTACCGTCATCTTCAAACATTTCCCTGCACTATGCTCTCTCAGTCACAGCAAAATCCGACAAATCCTCAGAAATCGGTGTATCAGTAAATCTTTATGAGATCACTGCATTAGCTAATTGATTAACACGCACTAATTACTTTCCATAGTCATGATTTTCACTGTTGCCTCGAGGCTTCTCAATGACTAAATGACCTAACTAACACCGTTACCTCTCTCTTGAAACCTCAAAAACCCTGGTTTGCAATCGGAGTATCGGACTAATGAAGCTATGCGTGTGATGTTACAATTCAATTAACGACTGCATTTGCATAAATTTGCATACATTACATGGGGATACATCTATTATCTTCATGACTGATATAATCCTTTCATCCTAACATGGAGTTCATGATAATTTTGGATGACTTGAAAGTATTTTACTATAAAGCCCGTTTTGAAGATTTAAAGATTATATAGGGTAGAGTTTGAGCACAGAGGGAAAATATGAATGGGCGTAGCTAGAATTATTAGGGGAGGGTATTGTGGGGGTTACATGGAGATGGGTGTAGTAGGTAGTAGTAGAACAGGGCAAACATTCTACAAGGGTGCATGGGTGTAGTAAGGGATGGGAGGGGGGGTGTAAAATGAAACATGTGGGTAGAGTAGAGGATGGAAGGGTGTAGATGCATAGGAAAGAGAAGACAAGGGTGTAGTTGGCAAAGAAAAAGTTCAGAGAGAAGATGGAGGGTGAAAAAGAATAAATGGGTGAAGTAGAGAGAAAAGGTGTAGTTGATGCAGAGTTGGTTGAGAGTGAAATTTGGTGGATATGTGGAAAGAATAGGTATAGGTAGCTAGCTAAAGAGCTAAGAGGATATAAGAATGGATGGGTGGAGTGGGTGGGAGGAGAGATGCTTACAAGTTTGATTGGGTTGGCAATGCTTTTAAGCCCATGGTATCCGACATGAGCAGAGAATCCCATCATAAAAAAATACAACAATAATTATAGAAACAAGCAAAGTGAGGGTAGATCGATGGGGAGGTTAGGACAATGATATCCCCGGTTATGTAAATTTGTTTACGCCACATTAACTCAGAGTAAAGTGTGGTCCTGGTAATTGGATACTCTTGTAACTATTGAATGCATGTAATGAAACCCATGGGGGTCGGACAGGGGGAGGGTGGAGCAAGTGTGAGCTAAAGTGGAGAGAAATGCTCAATTAGAGAGGTTGACATCATAGTACATGACATCATTAGTTGGCTGATTAGGCACACATGCAAATTATCCTCAATCCTAAATTCCCATCAATGCACATCGCAGAATGTTGGTCTTCAAGTAAATGTGTATTCAGAGATATAACTTTGAATTCTGAGCTAGGAATTTCGTTTTATCACATATCTTTATAAACCTTGTTTTCAATGTAACATGACCATTACACATATCTTTATAAACCTTGTTTTCAATGTAACATGACCATTACACATATCTTTATATTACAGCTATTATTTATAACCTGAGATGCAACATGGGAGAAACTGGTGGAAAGTGTGTCCAACAGTAGACTTGTTTGTGCTAAAAAAAGTCACTGATAAAAGGAAACTCGCGCTCATTGTCATTTTAATATAAGCATTTATAAAACTTGTTTGGAAAAAGTTAAATAGCTTGTCAGTGCACAGGCTTGCTTAGTAATATTTCCTAAACTCATTTCCTAAAAGTTTTTTAATAACTCCTGTAAAGTTCTCTACTATACGTCAGCTCTTTACTGACAGGCCAATGTTTAACTGCATGATTTTTCCAGTTGGTTACGTTGGATTATATGTCTTTAAATGAGATACATAGTGGAAGACGACATATTTATAGAACAATTAAATATATCTTGTCAATAAATTAATGTAAAGCTGTTTGCATAATGAGTACAGTATCAATTTTATAAATACATTAATCTTAAAACTTAAATGGGAAAAGTACACCAAAGTTCTGTCAGATTAGAATTAACTAAATTCAGAACTATCAAATTGATAATTCCGTTGCATGTAGAATTTGGAATTTAAATAAGCATGGCACTATAATTATGCCCTGTTTGATATTCTAAGACATCATTGAATTGTAGATTTTGGAATTAGGATGAATAAGAATATGTATGAACAAGGCTTTAAGGCTGGAATAAGGTGAATTACAAATGGAGTTGTATATGCATAGGAATTAAAGCTAGAAACAATATGCAGAATTAGTTGCTTGAAACAAAAAAATATGTATGTCTCTAAGGAAGGACACTGTTTGCTCCCTTAACCACTAGCTGTCATATTGATGTATGATTATCCCCAAGTTTGATTCAGGGGATCTTAAATTGGGACTAGCTATGCGATTTATCGAGTCAATTATATTATTTTGAAACTGTTTGATTCACCCTGATAAACGCTTAGCACTAATCTGTAACAAATCTTAATACCAACATCATACTGGCATTGTATTTGTAAATGATCACCAATTTAAGGGTTCAATACTTGTCTATCGGATAAAAATCTTTTGATAAACATGTCCCTTTGATAAGCCTCCCATTCCCCTTGATACGTGTTTGTCTTTTTGAGATGGTATCTTGTTTGATTAGATTATACGATTTTTAACTAGAATACACACAAAAGTACAAGATCGATTTGATAACAGATAAAATTGGCCCGCGGCTGGTTTTAAAAAAGCGAGTTCTGTAAGCAGATTCAATAGAAGTTAGCTAAAACATTGTGACCTACTGTTCAAATATACGACACCTGTTTGGTAAACATTGAGGTGCCATGCTGCATACAAGCTGTACCGACTTCTGTGCCAAATGTTGGTTTTAGATCTGACAATACTGCAGCTGAATTATAACAATTAGATGTCTGTGTTTATGTTGTCATTGTTAAATGCTAGATTGAAAAGGGTACAGTGAACACTCGTTACATCAGAGGACTAAAATATCAAACCCGCCTGCTTGGTTCAGTTTAATAAAGCATGGATCAATTGTCATATAAGCTTGGCTCAGGTTTGAATCCTCAGCTGGCCAGAAAATTTGTAAATGTTCCTGGGCAAAGTGTGTTTCAATATGTGGATGCCATGGTATACTGATTTACTAAAGCTATTATGCAAAATATGACTTAAATACAACTGTTTAAGGCTTGACTAAAAAGCTAAACACAAAATTGAAATCCAATAGAACTTTATGTTTTATCAGATGAATTGGGAATTGGATCTTATGGTCTTTTTAGAAGAGATTCACTTGGAATGTAAGGGACATACTTAAAGCTTAAATGTTGTCTCTGAGAAATTTGTCTTAATTGCGAGTCCAAATTAAATTTCTAACAACTACATGCAAAATGTCCACATGAAGAAGTGGTCTTTAACTAGTGGAGTGGACATTAATTCTGGGGTGGTCGTAATATAAGGGTTTTACTGCTTTCTGTTACTATAATTTTCTTGTTGAATGATAGTTTCGTCTTTACTAAAAATACATGTTATATGCTTTAATGATGTTGTTATTAACCAATGTAATAGCTTAAATCATACTAGTTAGGGATTTTAGAACTAAAGTGACGGAGGTCTGAAAGGAATTTAGTGTTATTTAGAGTGTTATTGCTTCTATAGGGTTTATAAATGTATAAAGTGACACCTAAGAAAGAGAAATGGGCAAATAAATCAGTACATAATTGATATGATTTATATGTGAGATATGAATTTTATGTTCTGTTTTGTCTCAGAAATGGCCAATTAACTGTGCACATTAAGAAATACGTTAACGCCAAATCATAAAGAAAGTGTTGATCTTCGTATTATAAAGAAACCATTGATTGTACAGACTTATAAAGAGGAAGGGATGTAAATGATCAAAGTAAACATAGCAGAGAGTATTGGTAAGATAAAATTGCTTCGAAAATATTTAAGTCCTTTCATGCATGCATCTGTCAGTTTTAAGAGCGCTGACCCCTAAAAAGCAAATTTTTTTATGTAATAGTCTACATAAGGTGTGGCAATGTGGTGAAATATATGTGAGAATATTGGTAGTCTTGTTTAGATGCTGAAGATTAAAGATTATTAGCAATGGATTATCTCTGTACTGTAGACATTAGGAAGTGAAGAAAATGTGTATAGTTTCCTAGGCAAGTGTGGTGTGGTTTTATTATGTTATACTTTCCTGTAAGTATAATGTATAACATAATGTATACTAATTAATGGAAGGTACTTGTTACTGCTGGCTGTAATAGTTTTGTTTCAGTACTAATGTGGGGCATGTACAGTATTCATTAATATTGTTTACAGATTTGAAGATATCTGATTATAGCCTATACGCCCCCCAATGCTTAGTGTCGCAAAAAAGGAAGATATTTCAAACTCAAATTAAATCGAATCAAGATTTAAAAGATAAAGTTGTTCAAAAACACTTCAGCTTTGCCTTGACTCATTGATTTAATAAATTAATCAACCGATGCATGCAAAGCGTCTGACACCAAAAAAGTGCCTTATAATAGTTACCGATCAAAAATCAAAACAATACAATCATTTAATTAGATCATCATTACATTGTAGATTTCTGTCATACTAAAACAAAGAATTCTATTGTAGGCTTATAGGAACAGGTATCAGTGGTTTTGAAGATACAATTGAAATGAAGTATTTAGATAGAGGGTTTATACATGTTGATAGGTGAATGCGAAATGGTTCTATCTGCTTCTGTATTCAATAGCACTTAGAACCCTCTTGCGTTCATCTCACGAAGTGTGCCTACGCAAAGAAGTCATGGTACAGGGATGGGATTTTAAAAAATTGTCTTTCAGGGCTCATCTAAGTTTATATGAAGGATTTAAGTTTATATGAAGCAAACGATATACATCCCTAAAACTCGAGTGCTCACTAAAATAAGGTCAGAGGACTATATTTTGCTCTCCCTAAAACAGTAGGCATTGATAAAAATTGTAATTTACGACGGGATTTAATGACTTGAGACTATTAGAATTTTATGGGGTTGTTAGCTTCTTATATTGTCAATAGTGGGTAACTTTTTGAAGCTTTGAAGTAGTGGACGATAGACTTAGCGGGAGTTATTGCATTTGGAGGAGAAGTTGTAAATATAAAAAAGATATGAAATAAAAAGAAGAATGTAAGAAATCGTCTTAGAGAGTAAAGATCTGAAAGTTACATATGGATTATATCTAGTGAGGAAGGGGGAGTATACTTATACTTAGAGATCATAAAAGGTGAGTTTTTTTATGAGTAAATTACTTATAGAAAGTGACCAATGTTGTGAGAAAAAAAAAACTGGTGAAATTAATTTAAGGAATGAAAACAGGACTGGTGGTAGTGTAACTGTCTTAAAGTCCCACTGTTTCTCAGTATTTTACCTGGATTATAATTTGCTACCAATGTTGACATTTTGGTTGATTTAATGGCTAAGAAGAGGGTTAAGTCTTACTCAGGTTACTGCTGAAATGTAAATAGAAACTTTCACTTTGGGTTCTACTATCTAATTGCTTACTTTATTTTGACTGCTGTGCTGACACACTGTAAACAATGAGTTATATAATAATTTATGTGATACATGATTTTTGATAGTGGGAAAGATTTTGTCGAATATTGGGCCTTATAGAGTCACCTTTAATATTGCAGTTTAATGTTTAACGGATGAATAACTTGAAGGGTGGAATCGCCACTGAAAAAATGGAGCAGATTGTACAACCTGATTTTTCTCTACAAAATGCTAAATAAGCAATTTATTTAAGAGTTAAGGTTATATTTCTATGTGCACCTTAAAACTTCATTTCTAAAAAACTCATGTTCATCTACTTCATCAGCTGGGTAGTTTAATACAAAATGATACATTGTATACACATATACATGTTCAAACAATATTTGTTAGCTTCAAATCTGATAACAGCTTCACAGTTATAGGGAGGGAAATCATTACCATCTTACTTTCCAGTCAAAAAAAATCTCACTTTTAAGTACATCAAAAAAGCTCAAAATGATACAATATATGTTTTTCTTTTTTGATTTGCTATGCTGATATCAACAAAGATCATCTCAACAAGTTCACAAAGAGCAGTTAACCAACGGGTAAAATGTTTTCCTTATTGTGTAGGGTTTTCCCGAAGATTGCCTTTTTAGATGACAATTCAATTAACGTCTGGATTGTCTTTTTTAGTTTAATGGGGGACCAATAATGTATCTACAGCTAGAAAAGTATATTTAAAATTGACCTTCAGGCATATTTGTGTTTGACTTTATAAAGTTTGAGGTTGAAGATCGTGAAGTTTCAAGTTTCCTTTATGGTGGATAGAATGAGTAACAATCGTACATGTATTGAACTTCGAACAAAAGGATGTGAATTTACGGTGACGTAGCAACTTTTGGACGCAAGAATTTAACTACTGGTGTCAGATTTTTACAAACGTCACTGAATTGCTCAGTTTGTAAATAAATAGCAGTTGTAAGATCTAGAGACTTTTGGTTTGGGATCTTAAACTGTTAGCCTGGACCATTCCTTTTCCAACTTATTAGCATACTTATCATTTCACTTTCATGCAGGAATATTGTTACTGGAAAATACTGACTTAAAAATAGTACTTTTTCGGTGATCCAGTAATGGGCAAGGTTTAGTTTAAAAGGTCATTTTCAAACAATCTATCTGCTTTTGATATTACTGATGTTTATTTGTCGATTGGTCTAAATATCAGGTTTTACTTTCCTATAACAAGAGAAGGTAGTACTGGTTATGGTCAGGGATCTATCATTTCAGAGATGGCGAAAGACTGCCAACTTTAACTGGTCCGAATTTTATATTTGTTTTGCTTATTGTGAAATTTCTGATATATTTTACTGGTGCAACTCAATTTTTACCAGTCATGGCCTAAGGACCGGAGTATTTTGCATAGATGTGAAGTGTAAGTTTATTGTTATAAAAACTCACCAACCCATTAGCGAATTAGGTCAAAACTTAAAATCTAAGCCAATGTGTTAATTAGTCTTTTCTTACTATATCAAGTACATTTGACCTAAAGTTGGTGTATGGATAAACAAAAAAAATGAGCTATCATCTTCCATACTAAATATCATTTAGACCTTTTTTGTTTGCTCTTTTGATTTTGCACGTTTTTTGTTGTCAAAAAGGCGAACACGTTCAACGAAGCTTTTTGTCAGGCTAACATGTTCAAACCAATCTAAAGGCCTCAACTGTCATTGTCTTAATAAACGCTTTTGTTTTTGTTCATATCTCTTTTCACTTTAACCCCTGGCTTTTTTGTTCGAGTATTGTATACCGTTTTTCACTAGGTCTGTGTTGAATTAATACGACTGTTTTATACTCGATGAACGTTTTTGAGTTCATTTTCACGGCTTATTACCTCAGAAAAATATAAATCTTAGTTATGTTTGATTAGTGGGTAATTCGATACAAAGGTCACTTTCAAATGCTTGTGGTATAGCGAGACGCAAACTTTTGCAATAACCAGAAAGTTGTCGTTAATTCTATGTTCAATAAGGCATAAAAGTAGAATGTAATCATTATTTCATGGATGACGGTCAGAATAAAATACTATCTGCGCGTAAATCATAGAGGCAGTGTTTAAAAGTTAGGGTTATTTTGAATATTACAGGTATAGCGTAAGTTTCTATAATGGTACGTTTCACTTTTTTCAACAATGTTTATCCAAATCTGTTGGCGACATTTCGTTTCACAGTCCTTAACACATAAACTGCGATATTTCATGGTGTAATTTTCCCCAGTTATGATACCTGCAATTATTTCTAAAAAATCAATGTTTTTCGGCCCAGTGTTCAAATGCCAACAGCCTTTTACTATTGTTAGGACTAATTGAGGCTGGCAACAGTCTTCTGGCACGATCATTCTGTACGTTGAATTATTTTTTAACTTATCATTCCTACGATTTCGTTTGGCAACCAAAATTGTCTCACTGTAAATCTTTGGTGAAGAGTTTTGGCATATAAATAGTTCCTTAAAGTATTACAAGAAGATACTGATAAAACTGTTTTTCGATAATCCTGACTACAGCTCCAAACACCAGTCAGATTAAAGCTATGAGTTATGTCTATAGAAATTAAAATTACCATAATGAAATCTAAGGGAAACAGTATGAACACCTCTATGTAACAATTTAACATGAAATAGAAAGAAAGAAAAAATCATTTGACTGGCAGTCATTGGTACAGCTTCTTCTGTGTCAAGTATCTACTAAAACACCATGCCTAGTTAGACATCGTTAATTTGAATCAGTCCCTAATATAAGTGTAATGGAGCTTGCAACATAATTCCCTTTTTATCAAAGACTCAAAGGTGGTGGTGTAATTATTTTATCAAGTATTTAAAGGTGAGCATGAGTAACATTGTCAGGGTAATATAAAACAAAACACTTCAAGGTTAATAAAAAACATACCTGGCTAAGATCTGCTACTCTTGTAAGAGCCATACTTGAGTTCTTGGAGTTACATTTGACCAATCAGAAGAGGAGAAATAAAGCTTAAGCTGAACACACTGAAATTGTAGGATCTTTGGCATTAAATGGAAGTATAATGTACCAGATATACATTCATACTTTGATAATCTTTTTTAATGATTTGGGGATCATTTTTTATGAACGCTGCTGTTTAACATCATCAACAATAACCCCTATGCTGCTTGAGACACTGTTTATTGTAGTATAAGGGTTAAGGGTTAAAATGACAGTCTATATATCAGGGGTATTAGAAGCCATTAAGATATGGCAGTCAGCTAGTGACATCGAAAAAATTAGTAATCGAAAGCTGGTCATGATATGCCCTGGATAGCGTGTTTGTGTTTGTAGTGTTTGTGTTTGTATGATAAGAAGGTTGTGTGTCGAGTTGGCTTGGGCTGTGTGTGTGGGACGCCAATGCCAAAGACTACTTTAACTATCACGGCTGTGCTGATAGTGTTTTTATTAGACACTAAAACTGCTGGCTTGTTTCAGGAAAGATGCGACACAGGCACTGTTGCTTTGCCGCGCCAAGTCGTAAAATGGTTGTAAACTGTCAATATCGTATTGCAAGGTACCAGCGTGATTTCTACAAACAAGCACCCTTAGCTATAATATAGGTTGTTTAGAAACTATTACGGATCTGTCAAGTTTTCAGGTCTTGGCAGTCTTGTTCCATCAGTGCTTAGGTCACTTTGAGCTTGGATGGTCATAAAGAATGCCATGGGAGAAGGTCGTGAAAATGTTTCCCAATTACGACTTGCCCCATTACAGTTATTCAGGGCCTGGGTTTTTATTGGGGTCTCCACTAACGAGCAAGGCTGTTAAATTTAATTTGCAGGAATAAAAGAACAGGGTGCCTGGTTGCATTAACTGATTGGGCAGGCTTTCTGTAATTTTGTTTACTTAGTTAAAAGAAAGAGAATGGGTGCCAACAACAGATGTGATGAACAGACACTGATTTGGACAGACAGACTGGACATGGTCAGACAATGGTCACTTGAGGAAAATGTGTTTGATGCCTGAAATATTTCATGTATGCTAAAAAACATGCTTTACCGATGAATCAATCTATTGAGAAAGGCAAACAGAGACAAAAACAAATAAACTAACAAAGAAACACGTACATTATCTACAGAATTGAATGTATTTGAATCACTGTTTTAAAAAGGTCACATACTCATATTTACATACTATTTATAAACTTTATTAAAATTTTAGTTTTGATAAGCAGAACAATGTTGTAGCTGATATTTATTTATAGACTGCAGGCTCTAGTTATAATGTTAGGTACTGAATATAATTGATTACCGAACCAACCTTATTTAGTCTATGCATTGACTTTATAATAAAGTTCTATCTTATGACACAGCCATGTTTGTGTTGCTTTGTCTAAGAGACTGCCATTTATTGCCTTTCTAAAGACCAACATTTCATATAAGGATTGGAGTATAGAAATGGAACATTACATAATAAAATTTAGAAGAAAAAAATCACCTAAAAACACAACATATTTTACCATGCACATTTGTCTTATTTCTTTATACAGTTAATAAAATTTCAAAAGGAGTTTCATTGTAAATGTGTATTTGCAGATTCTATTGCTGTCTGCATGCAAAGAATAGATTAGATAGAGCCTTTATTTCCTCCAACATTGAAGAGCTCTGTGTTTAAATAAAACTGCAGTTTGATGTTTTTGATGCAAGTGCAGGTTTAAGTGTAATAAAATTATAGGTGTGTTTTTAATGAACTAAGACATTTTCAATTTAGTGAAACGCGATACTCCATTTCTATCAAGGAGTTGTCGTTACCCCCACAAACTCTTTTCAATCCATAGTAAAACACCTATCTATCTTTTATGCGAGGTTGTCAGTGGATATTAGCAGGATATATCCGTAAACGATGTGTCACCTGCGTCAAATTACATGTTATGAAGCTGTACTAGTAACACAAGATGCACATCGAAGCCCGAAAGCAAAAGAAAATTAACTGATCTTATATAATGAAGCAGAAAGGTCAGTTTTGCCGCATTTCCGCTATTTAACAAAAGTGAATTAGTGAGTGAAAAGAAATGTCTATAAATTGAAGGGTCTGAGTTACACCATCGTAATGTCTTAAAATTCTTTATTTTGCAAGTGTCGTGTTTTGTCTGTAAGATTAATATTTTGCAACATTTTTTGTCTGACAATAAGTACTTGTAGGTACATTGTATTCATTTACAGGTAATCAAGTTGTCAACATTAGTTTGGAAGAAATGTGTTTGTATCATTTTCTTGTAATTGAAAAAAAAGGAAATGTTTTACATGCAAAAGAAATCAAAATTGAAATACTGAACAAGGATACAAAGTGATATGCCTGTAGTGCATATTGGCCTGAAGATGTATATTCACAATTTTGAAAATGAAATTTTTGAACTACAATGATTATTTGATGGCGCCTCACGTTTATCGTTGAAGGGTTTAAGGGCTACTGTCATAGAAAACAGAGATGAAAACATAAACAAAGCTGAAATGTCTGATGTTCCAAGTATCTGAGCCTTTATTGTCACAGGTATTGGGGATTTTTGACGCTCTAGGCTCCAAAAATGTATCGTGTTACCAATTAAAATTACAAGGATGAGTACTCTGTCCACTCTTATTAAAAACAAACTATTTAAACAAACTATTTGATTTTAGAATGCTCGATATTTGATTTCAAAAACTCACGGTATGATTTGGAAAAACACACAACTTGATTTAAAAGGCACGCTATTTGATCTCAATTTTTAGTTTCAATTGAATAAGTTGTTGTGTGAAAAAAATGCATTTAAAGTGCCGACGCTAAATTTGAATTAAAGGGGTAAAAATGTTTGGACAATTGGTGGCCTGTAAGGGATACATATGAGCGGAAAATTAGGGGCACACAAGAGGTTACACGCATGCCTCAGAGCTGGTAAAATATGACATTGAGTCTGAAATAGTATGGTATTAGTTTCAGTGCAAACAAGATAAATGTAATACATGATGTAAAGTTTTTAATGGTAAAATGTGTTATATTGTATTACCTGTATTCTGAGATGCCGTTGTCAAAGTAGAAATTAATGTTGCTTTAAAAAATGTAAAAATGATTCAGTGAAATGCATCAACAGTGGAAAAAGATTTATCTGTTTTGCCAGAATTCTGTGTTTGATTAAAACATTTTTCCTTTCACATTGTCTTTATGAACAGTAGAAGCTGTAAACATTCCATTTAATCCAATGCAATTTTTGGACATTAAGCATTTATTCTGATACAGCTTTTGGTGGTATGAAGTTGACATTTTTGTAAGAGTATTCATTTTTCAAAATATTTTGTCAGAAGTCGAGAAATGTTATATATTGATATTTTAATACTTTGATGTTAGTTACTTTGGATTTTAAATTTCACTTCTTTTGACCTTCTGGTTGCTCAGGTAACATTTCCTTATGTTTCAGTAGAATTGACTTTTAATTACTTGTGTTCAAAGGCAGTTAGGGTTGAATGTCATGGTGTTTTCTATTTTAACTTATAATGGCTCAAATATTGCACACAGATTGCAAAATGCTTGTTGTGGAAAATCATTTTATGTATGAAAATGAAATTCACAATATAAATCCAATATACATGTTACATTTTCAAGTCAACCATATATATGGCGGCCAATGTTAAAATGCTACATAGTTATTCATGTTAGATTATGATATAAATTAAATAACTTATCGCCAGTTTTCAAACTTGACTTACGATGAAAAGCCAAAAATCCACACCAACTGTGCTACATTGAATGGACGCATGCAGGGACTTTTACGAGATTTTCTGTCACATTTGAAACATTTACATAAACAGAAAAACTAATACCCTACACTCCAGCTATTATAAAAATCGGAATTTTACCTAATTTTCGTGAATTTATACAGTTTGTACAATATATAATATTTACACGTGACAATGCATACGCAATTCTTCTACATCTGTAACTGTGGTATATAATGCATACGCAATTCTTCTTCATCTGTAACTGTGGTATATAATGCATACACAATTCTTCTACATCTGTAACTGTGGTATATAATGCATACACAATTCTTCTACACCTGTAACTGTGGTAAATAATGCATACGCAATTCTTCTACATCTGTAACTGTGATATATAATGCATACACAATTCTTCTACATCTGTAACTGTGGTATATAATGCATACACAATTCTTCTACATCTGTAACTGTGATAAATAATGCATACGCAGTTCTTCTACATCTGTAACTGTGGTATATAATGCATACACAATTCTTCTACATCTGTAACTGTGATAAATAATGCATGCACAATTCTTCTACATCTGTAACTGTGATATATAATGCATACGCCATTCTTCTACATCTGTAACTGTGATATATAATGCATACATAATTCTTCTACATCTGTAACTGTGGTATATAATGCATACACAATTCTTCTACATCTGTAACTGTGGTATATAATGCATACGCAATTCTTCTACATCTGTAACTGTGGTATATAATGCATACACCATTCTTCTACATCTGTAACTGTGATATATAATGCATACACAATTATTCTACATCTGTAACTGTGGTATATAATGCATACACAATTCTTCTACATCTGTAACTGTGATATATAATAGTGTTCTGGTGTTATAAAGAAGCGAGCACACGTACTATAAATGTGATTAATTTAAGAAACTTGACATACATTTTAATGAATTTGTAGCTGTGATGTCTATGTTATGTTGACAGCACTTACCA
>ENA-OREC01000613-OREC01000613.1-marine-metagenome-genome-assembly--contig:-NODE-613-length-14828-cov-10.749441_pt1 | contig 14828 bp, 5 predicted proteins | sample MGYA00248626_ERZ508543 | MGnify/ENA primary metagenome ERZ508543 (study PRJEB26211, sample SAMN05518279) | marine metagenome | isolation source: Puget Sound, Washington, USA | host: Bankia setacea... | reverse complement strand
TATCTCGTCCTCGTCTCAGAGTCACACTATCATCTCAATCTGAATCATCGTTGACCGTTCTGTATCTCGTTCTCGTCTCAGAGTCACAATATCATCTCAATCTGAATCATCGTTGACCGTTCTTTATCTCGTCCTCGTCTCAGAGTCACACTATCATCTCAATCTGAATCATCGTTGACCGTTCTGTATCTCGTTCTCGTCTCAGAGTCACAATATCATCTCAATCTGAATCATCGTTGACCGTTCTGTATCTCGTCCTCGTCCCAGAGTCACACTAATATTTACTGGTATGCTTGGTCGTTCAAGAAGTCGTCCATGGTGTAACCCCTTTAACAACACTTAACATAAGGCATATTGAAACATGATATTATATGTTGTATATAGTCGTGGTTTCTTGAAGCCTTGACATGTGTTATCAATGAGTCCATCGTCTGTGACACAATTTAAATGTGTATTTATATAATTCTTATTGTTACTCGTGCTGTTCATGTTCACATTATTTTAAGCAAATAATTAAGTAACAATTTATATTTGTCGTGACTAGATCTAGTCTTTCTCTTTCCTAGCTGGTATCGTATGAAGGCTATTGTACAAACGTTCTATCAACTATTGGTAGCTGTATCGTCCTTGAGCGGACTGTCTACTCTGTGAGTCGTGTCACCATAGACACCATACTTCCAATGCTACTGGGTGGCTGTTGTTGTTGTGTGACTATTCTATCTCTTACATGTTTGTACTGACTCAACTTGTCTGCTTGTTTACTCCAGTGACTAAGCACTCATTACCAATCAACAAACGTGCTATCGTTCTTGAAGTGGCATTTAGAACCGACTCAAGCATTCTCTGCATGTATGAATAGTTACATGAGTTTTGTATTGAGTATTGGATCATTTCATGACAGACTATTCCAGCTCCACACCATGTTTTAACAGTCGTGTGCTCAGCCTTCTAGTAAACTGAGTTCAATCGCATTAAACAAGTTTATAGCAATCGGATTCCGTTCATAAACTTTTATCATCCTTCTTCACGAGGTCAAGAAGCTCTGAATAGAATTCTTGCTGTTTCTCTAATTATATAACAGAGAATGGTTCCATGAAAGAGATTACTGCTATAAAAAGGTGAGTAGATGGGTCTAAAAGTGTAAACAATGAGCTCCTCACACGCTAGCTACTCAAACTTCTTGTTGTTATGTACTCACAGAGAATAATGAATCAAACACAAGATCAAACGGTTTGTTCATGTAATGCTTATCGGTCATTCCATCTTAAAATTTCTTGTTCAAAGGTATTGTTTTGTTGCGCCAATGAAATTCAGGCGTTTTCTTGGAATCAGGCTGTGAATAGTTGATGGCCATTTATTTAAATGCCAGCATATTCACTAAGAGCTCTTAGCCCATTGACATACTTACGAGTATACGAGTAATGACAGAGGATCCTAAGTAACATTGGTTGAAAAATCAATAATTTAGTAAATCTTAACGTTTGACTTTAACTTTTAATCTAGCTATAGATTTTCGACATCAGCTGCTCTTTTGAGTGATGTTTCAACCTTTCAAACGAACCCTACGAGCGATTTAAACTACTCAGTCGGTTCAAGCGAAACTTCAAAACGGCACCAGTAATTTGTTTGAACCCAGATACAACATGTTTGACAGCCATTCTGAACAGTTTCATTGAGTTTTCCGAGATATTGACAATGTAGTTTCAGCACAATACTCGCACACTGCATGCTACTTCGCAGAATTGAGTCTGATAAACGGTCGAATTATTGATACGGCTGTTAAATTCAATTCCACGTAATGAAACCTTATCTATATACAATGGTCTGTTTGTTGACGACAGAAGGTCATGGTGTGCGAATTTTGATCTTTCACTATTGGACAAAAGACTGGTCGATAGTAAAAATTGGAGAAATAATAATCAGTAATATGAGAACTCGCTTCAGCTTTTGGAGTTAAAATTGAGCACAACGGGGCGGGAAACCCGGGCGTGAGAGTTGTCCGCTAGGTTTATTCAACTTGTTATTATTTTATTGGTCTGTCTCGATCCGTGTGTCTGTTTCGTAAGATCTCGTATAGTATTTCATTGTTACAGACCTTGGGAAATGTATTAACTACCACGCATTGCACATTAAATTAACCGAGGTAGCATTGTTGAATGAGCAAATATGTAGATGCAGCACGTGTTGGTTGTATTAATGCAGCGGGGTATCATAGTGTAAATCTACCAGCCGCGTGTGTTTTTGTGTGTTTAAATATATCTATAGTTAAGTGAGAAGGGCGTCCGTCAATTGAAATAACCTAAGTATACTTGTACTTGACCGTATTAACGAGTTAAACAAGTTGAACAATTAAAAAATATTCAAACCCCATGTTGGTGATTTCGGATAACAATGATGTGTTTTTGTTAAAGATATATTAATAACTCCGCAAGTTTTAGTTTTTTGGTTAAGTCGTGTGTTGAGTTTGATTGTCTGGAACCCTTTTAACTTGGGGATATGACCGTGATCTTTTTGAACAAATAGCTAGTATGTACACGTTTTATCAGTTAGTTCGGTATATGCAGTAATTCGTTTTAACAACGTTTAATGTGACAATGCTAAATGATAAGCGTCAATTACGCGTGCTAAATACTTGATAACGATTGGCTGGTTACCATTTAGCCAGGTCACGTGTCCCCAATTACGTAGATTATCCATCACGTGGACGACACGCTAATATGATCTACTCTATCAATAATGACCATTTGAGATATAGGAAAGTGAAGTGAACGCATGCGACACTCGTGCATTATGCATTTAATATTACCCCATGTAGTGGTTGATCCTCTTCGAGGCCATACTCGGCATACAATAGCCCGCACCTGTCACCTTAGGCGTCACATTTACGAAGCACATGACGTACCAAACGATACATCACAGTTAACTCCCCTCTTTGACACGTGACATGTAGTATTTTGAGGCATTATATTGGTCGATTAATGCTCCCATGTGGTCACTCTTTGGTAACCTTTGGCTATGTCTAATGACCATGCTTGGTTTAAGCTTCTACTGGAATTACTCGATGTGACCTTTTTGAGTTGGTATTAGCAGCGTTAACTGTAATTATTGATTTAGGGTGCCGGGAAACAGTCAGCCTTACCGAGGACGGATATTTATTTTGCGGCTAATTTCTGACCATACCCCGGTGGGTTGCAACCACAGTACACGTGTCACAACTGGACAACGTCGTGTGGCTCGAGGTGAGAAATGACAGACAGATGGCTGCTCGGGAACATGTATCAAACAATAACTTACACTTACAAAAAAGATTAGCGTTGATACAAAAGACATGCATTGACTTCGTTTAATATATCGTTTCTCAATGCAGTTAATATCTTTGGATTGTGAAAGCCATTGTTGATGGGAATGTATTGGGTGCGAGTTTGTTATATAAATGGTATTAGTCCCCTAACGTTTATGTGTACTAATTATTCATTTGATAGAGGATGGCATGGGCTATATTAAAGGTGGTATGTATGCACAGTAGCAACCCCTAATGGTGGGTGATATATTTGTTTATCAGAACGGTAATAGTTTGATTTAACTGGAAACTGAATGCATTGGTAGGTTTTCTAATTTCCACGTAAAACCTGCGGCCTATTCATTTTTTTTCATAAGGTAATTTCGATGTGTAAATGTTTGGGATAGGCTTTCAAACCACATTAGCATTGGTTTAACGATTTTGTAGGTATAGAAACATTCTGTAAAGTCAAGGAAGCTTGAAAACATGGGACGTGAGTTATTAGTCATTAGAAAGTAGTCCGTCAGTTATTTAAATAAACCTAAGTTGAAAACAGGAATGCGTGCAAAAGTTGTAAATACAGTAGACCATAAAATAATGTGATATTTCAAGTCTTCCAATTTCAAATATAGATTCAAATACAGAATTAACGTTTAACTATGTCTATAGAAGGAGTTATATTTCTATGTTTTGTTAGATTTTTGCAATGCCACCTAAACATTCGGTGCAACTGGTGTGTGAGAGTGTAATACGAGGTTGTGTTGCCCTGGTTACATATTTGAGAGATTCTTTCTCACCAAATGCTGTCATAAGTATCCGATTCAAGAATGCAAGAAATGCGTGTGATGTACTTATTCGATATCAAACCGGTATGCATAAAAAATGATAACATACGTTCAGCCACGTTTCACCATTGTCCGAATAATTGTATTGTTCGACGTTTGGCTCGTTAATCCAATAGTCTTCCTGGATATACCAAAATGTTGAGCCTTATGTTACACATGCAATATCATTTTTCTCTAAATTGTCATAAGAATGTAATATAATGGCATTCCTTTTTGTAAAAATATTCTCATAATCCACAAAAAGGAAAGAACATTTCAACGTAGTAATTACTTTAAAATATGCAAACTATGCAGAGTCGGTGTATGTTTCAGAGCGAAAGATATGTATGTGTGTTATAAATGTCGCTTTTGCTTAATGTAGCAGCCTTTTTTAACCCAGATACAAGCCACGTTGAGGTTGAGAGTTTATAAAGGTTTAACTGTACTCTGATCTTTTGGTTAATGTAGCAGCCCCTTTTTAACCCAGTTGCAAGCCACGTTGAGAGTTGATAAAGGTTTAACTGTACTCTGATCTTTTGGTTAATGTAGCAGCCCCTTTTTAACCCAGTTGCAGGCCACGTTGAGAGTTTATAAAGATTTAACAGTACTATGATATAAGGCAAATATAAGATGTTAACTAGGTTAGGTTAAGTGGTACTGCACCATGCCCTTTGCAACCTGTAGTCCATATAGTTAGCTGTTACAGTTACAGATCAAAGAAAAGTTGTTTGACTGTAAAGCTTGTTAACGTGCATGTTTTACCAGTGTGGATAGACATTGTAAAGTACACATACTTCACGAGGGGGGCTGAATATCTGAACAAACCGAGAGATAACCTCATTTATAGAAGGTGCAAAATAATTTATATCAATTAATATAAAATATGGGTAAATCACCTGCATCAAAAGAACGTTCGTCATGTTTGTGGTTCATATTTCATTACACGTTCACATTCCACGAAACATTAATCACATACTTTTCTGTCGCTTGTGAGTCGTTCACATGACTTTGCTAATTTCAAGCATGAGATATAATTACCAAAATATATCCGAAATACATGTTATCCGAAATAGGTCAAGAAAGCGTTACGCAAAAAACAATGGATTTACGTTCTAACATTCTCTTGTCTGTAATGGTAATTTCAGTTCTTTGTCGTATTTGTCTAATTATGGCAATAGCTATCATGTTTCACAAAAACAAAGCAAATACATGTGTTCATTATTGTTTGTATTAGTTTCAAAATAAACATTGGGCACCTTTGAGTGACCTAGTTTTATCCACGTGTCTGACAAACATCACGTAAAACATAATTGTCATATTGTAAATTATAAAGTCAATCTCTGAGCACTTGACCTACAAATTGAGAACATTGTTAAAATACTAGTGGGTGAATGGTTTTAAAACTAAACACACTTGCGCTGGTAGAAGTAGACTGGACAACCACCCGTACTAGTAGAGACATACAGCATTATAATGTTTGGCATGTCTTTTTTAATAGTTTACAGTAAATCCACTATGACTATAGGTATATGACATTTGGCCTATTCCAACCATAACCAGTGTTATAGGGTACTCATGTGTGTAGACAATGGTAGTTGCTCGTGAATATTCAGTTCTTTCAACGCGGTTTAACACTTGTCTGCCCTATTTTAAGGTAGATTCTAAAATTACACGTGACTTAGAGGCTCAATAACTCTATTATTTAACTGTAAATGTTATGTAACTGAACTATTACTACCAGTGTTCAGAAATATGTGTAGACTTATCGTTAAGGACCGTACCAATTCACCTCCTTGACCTACATATATGGTTGAAACATGCTGCGTAATGTACTTTTATAAATATACAATCCAAGCAAGTGCCAAAGACTACAAAACACAAATAACGTTTAGCTTAAATGCTTATTTTAATGTACCTTGAATTTATTGGCTATGTGACTGTAATTCTGATTCAGCACTAGGAGAATCGATGATGTTTTGAGTTTGTTGGGGGGGTGGGGGGGGGATAGGTTGTCAGTAGCCAAAATGGTACAGGTTTTTCTTCAACTTTCCATGACGTTTCTCCAGTTATGTAAGCAAGTTCAAGCGTCCTTGGGATCAAATAGTATGCATAGTTTTAAATACCCTTTTAGTGCTTTCTAAACTCACGTAATATCAGCTTTATTGCAGAACATATAAAACAAATCGTCTACAGGTAAATTTAGAGTCTTTTCTCAGCCAATCAAATTGCATGTTAGTTAAGTAACGGTTACAATTTGCCAGTCAGCGAGCGCAATGCTATGTTTTTGTTTTATTTGTTTAGTACAAATGTTAAAATTAGCAGTGGTTGTTATTTCTGTAGTTTTAATTGGTCAACAAAAAGGTGTGTTATGCTCATTAGCTATGGTATGTTTTATCAGACGGAGACGATCATTTAGTTGCAAAATCACATCTACGTGTTATGTTAATTTTACCGTGTAGTTATGTTGTTTTAACGCATATTACAAGACAGACAAAACACAAACACATAACATTTTTTTATACGGGTAGGTGTATTTTGGACCTGTTGGTGTTTCAATTTTCACTTCCTATTTGTCAACTTACAAACACTACTGGAGATAGTTGCTCATAAAACGTGTATACATTAAATACAAACTAAACAGAGCCATTATGAAGTGGGCGGTTGTTGTGTTTTCGTTGCTAAAGTTAGTTTGATTCATTACGTTCAAAACAGCAGTATGCGTGACATAATCGAGTGGGGTGATGCTGTAACAGTGACATCGTTAGGTAAGTCATGTAATGCCAGTAAATGTATAATGTCTACTACAAACAAAGTTAATTACATGTACACCCAAGACTTCCCCTCCCACCATGCCAGACAACTTTAAGTTTAGAACAACAGGTAAATAATTTGTGTGACCCCGAAACAAATACAGGCCAAAGTTGATCATCTATCACGGTGGAGGTTGTTATATTATTTGAATATTTCACAAGTAGATATTTCTAAAAATAGGCCGTTAAATATACACGTCTATTTTCCATGAATTATGCAACAATCTACAAAAAAATAAAGGGACCCAGGTTTTAAGCGTGCCGCAAAGACAAGTTTAAAAGTCGGGTCAAAGTGTTCTCGACTGCGGAGTAACCTTGGCCCATAGAACGGAAAGGTAAGTTTGATAAGTTCATAAGTTGGTTCCGCTCTTGTAGTTTAAAGAGTTTTGATAATGTAAGACAAAGCTGAGTGTGATGGTCATGTAAGTATGCTAAAATCCCAATACATAAAGAGTTGTTTGTAAAATAGCTCCTTAAATTGTCGTACGGATAAATTGTTACTTTACTATTTGTTTTTTTGCTTATGACAGTATAATAACGAAATGATTTAAGTTGCAAACTCCTTTGATTTCTATAAAGACATGTACTGGTGATGGTAAAACTACGCTGACGGGTACCTACTTTGTTAGCTTTGTTCATAGTAAATGTGTTTTCAATGATTAAGCTAAGACCAGCTTCTCCTAACTAAGTACCCATACCTCTCTTGTTACCTCTCTTGTTACCTCTCGTGTTACCTCTATTGTTACCTCTCTTGTTACCTCTCTTGTCACCTCTCTTGTTACCACTCTTGTTACCACTCTTGTTACCTCTCTTGTCACCTCTCTTGTTACCTCTCTTGTTACCTCTCTTGTCACCTCCCTTGTTACCACTCTTGTTACCTCTCTTGTTACCTCTCTTGTTACATCTCTTGTTACCTATCTTGTTACCTCTCTTGTTACCTCTCTTGTTACCTCTCTTGTTACCTCTCTTGTCACCTCTCTTGTTACCACTCTTGTCACCTCTCTTGTTACCACTCTTGTTACCTCTCTTGTCACCTCTCTTGTCACCTCTCTTGTCACCTCTCTTGTTACCTCTCTTGTTACCTCTCTTGTCACCTCCCTTGTTACCACTCTTGTCACCTCTCGTGTTACCTCTCTTGTCACCTCTCTTGTTACCACTCTTGTTACCTCTCTTGTTACCTCTCTTGTTACCTCTCTTGTTACCTCGCACTGTTAGTATGTACCATGGCTGGACATCCCTGTAAAGTCATCTATAGAAGTCGAAGTTATCGGCAAACAAAAAAAACGAAATATAAAAGCAAAGTACCAAAACCCAGTACATAACTTCAGTACTACAGTTGCTATCTTGGAACAAACTGTCAGTTCCCTTCTTCTTGTAAGCATCGTTATGTACACACACTGCACTTCCACAGGATGAGTAGTCTGACTCAATGACTCGGTGAGTGATTATACGAGTGACCAACTGTTGACCATCGCTCGTTTGACCGAATATCACCTCTCCCCTCAAGTATATCAACTCTCCACAGGGAAATGACCTTCTTAGTATTTGCATAATTCGGAGGCCTGATCTACATCTGTGACCATGCTCCTTGTATTTGACGAATGATAATCTGACGTTATGTGAATAGTTCGTTACAAAATGAAAGCTTATGATCAGGGAAGTGGTAGTTGTGTCAAGGTCTTTCCAACATGTGAACATAGCGTGGCGGTAGCTGTTAGAAGTTTAGAACTATATTTGTATATTATTTAGCATTATTGACAACAATTTAATAGCTTAGTGACAGAAGCTCACTGATACCGTGTTGTATTATCGTCGGCTACTTTCCGCTTTCTGCAATGGCCTCTCTTACTATTACAGGAAGCAGGTCAATCTCATTAACACTAGAAGTCGTGTAATGTCGTAATACACAAGCCTTACAACTCCTCATGTGAACGAACAAACTCTTTAACCACGTGACCTTTGCATGCCGAAAAACCAAGTCAGCATTACATATGAAGATTTATTGAATACCTACCTCCCTATATTTCCTTTGTTTTCATTGTTTCCATTATCTCACAACAGGGAAGTGATTGGCCATTATAGAAGTAGAATCTAGGAAGAAGATACTGATATTTTAAAAGTGGACTGTCGTAAAAAAACTACTGACCAGATATCGAATTACGGCAGCGGCATGACTAAAAATAAGTTACCACTATAGCAATGCTCCTTTGAAATTTAGTACATAGTAAAACAGCTGTGAAGGTCAAAAATGCATGATGATAAGAATAGTACAAGATATACACATTAGTATTGGTAAACTGAGTGTGTTATTCATACGTTTAATATAATACTTTCCGACATTGTGCAACACGTGTATAAAAAACACATTTCATGAACCCAAAGCACCGAACCAATGATGGATTAACGGTTATGAAAAATCAAAATGTATTACATAATTTTCCCGAACACGTTTTTTGTTGTTTTAGTTGTTGACGGCGGCGGTAATGGCTACTCGAAACAACGACACGTATGAAGCATACAGCTTCACTCAAACAAATACAATGCAGTTTAATTCAATGATGAATAGGTGGTATAACTGATGTGTAAAACAAGTACCAGAATGACGTCCTTATCATTGTTGATGTATTGGTTTATGCTCGTTTTAAATCTTAAACACAAATAGTTAGGTGATGATGACAATGAGAGCATCGCCCGGACGGAATCAGGACTTCTTGGTCATGTAGAAGTATGATACATGGGGTGTGTCACGAATATAAATGAGGTATTCCGATTGGGTATTTACGATAAGAAGGGAACGTATACTAATACAGTTTCCAGTGACATTTCGTACACTAACAACTATGTACAATTGTTTAGTAAGTGAATCGAAATACACATGTTTCAGCTAGTGGATATGGTAAACTATTGTTTTCGTGGTTGATGATGACTAAGATGTAGCGACAGATGACAAGTCTCCTACGCGTTTATAGCAGCTGTTGCTTCTCTCACTACTGTCTTTCATATTCCATTTTAAATTCAGTTGAGGTTGTAAAATAGACAATACAGATCCACATGTCTTAATTACACAATGAACATGACTTATAAACTGCTATGTTTCGTCATTTTGGTTCGTGAAATTATTTTGATTTATGTATGCCTATGTAGCTATGAAGACACACGTTCTTATTTCGTCATACATTTGTATATGCAAAAATGCGCGGTTGAATAAAATAATTAGTCTTCATTTCTGCCTATTAAATCACTCAGACGATATACGTTATACTGTGATCACAAACAAACAATAGACATCAAAGCGAAACCGTCAACTTACAATACAGACATGCTAATTAAACAAGGTTAAATAAACAAACAAACAATCATAAGGGACATGCACAGTAATTATAATTAAGTTATGTAAAACACAAACAGTGTAACGACCTTTTTAAACAGATGCACAGAAAATGAAACAACACACATGAGAGACTATGCAGCTGGATGTTAAAGGCAATCGTATGTTAGTGAAACACACACCTGACTTAGAAAGCTATTTAGAGAAAGACAATGTACCAAAAAAGGCGAAATTGACGAAAAGAGATTCCACGTTTTTTTCTCTTATGTCCCAAACGTTCCTCTCATGGCCAATGACGTGAACTATGAGTCCGACAGATTGTGTTCAACAACAGTGTCTATACTCAACCCGTCATGGTATGTGAGTTAAAGTAGTGAACTCTTGAATGCTAAATCTTACACCTAAATAGTTCTACAGTGATATGCACGTTTATAAAAGTCTAGTTAATACCTGAGCAGAATAGCAAAACATACTACATGTCTAAATTACAAGGTTAAACACAAGTTATGCATTGTCATTCGTATTGACTTACAAGATACTATAACAAACACGTGCAAGATATTACTAAAACACTTGACAATGAGTTCAACCGTGTTGTTTAGACAAAAGTTACAATTCAGAACATTCACGAGAAGACATAACCTGGTTGTTTTTAAATTTCAAATTATTGTCACACTTCAGCCTATGTACACCACTAGTTGCAGGAAGTTAAATAAACTACCACTGCCCAATACAACCGCACACATACATACATTAATTCAAATTAGTTTCTCGTGAAATTCTCGATTTAGACCTTTCACTAGAGTTACGTCCCTTAGACTATATTACATAAATGCTAATGAATTATTACGGACACATTACATAATCTGTATAATATAAAGTTTGTCATGCCGTAAGTGATTTATCATGATGATGTTTTGAAATAACGTCCTTGATTCATGTTTCTTTGAAATGGAGCGGGTTTTATAGGAACAAGGTTCTCCACTAAAATGCCCACCGCAAACCACCGAACAACGTAAAAAACCACCGAACAACGTAAAAACCACCGAACAACGTAACAAATCACTGAACATTTTGAAAACATATCCTGAATTCATGAACTTTCAACATTACGTTTCAAGCAAAAACAAAGTCAAACAGGATCTATAATGTATGTTTATGTTTCTAATCTCTTTTTGAAGGTGATGCCATTAGTTAGAAAGTAAAATGGAACTGAAATTAAGCAGCATCTAAATGTACAAACCCTCTAAGCACACACTTGAAAAGCCACGTACTCCATAGCATCGTTCAATGACTTGTGACTTTCACGCTTAAATGAAAGTTGATTGGGTTTGTTCAGGGTTGTCACAGGTTGCCACAAACTCTTAGATGCACATATAGTAGCGTTCCAGATATGCAGCAACCATGTCTTCATATCTCTTCCGTGAAGGACCACACTCTAAAAAGGGTCCATTGCGTCCATTCCGTAACAGTTTCCGTACGAACAAGTCATACACAAGCGTATCAGCGTATGTTTGTATATTGTTTTAACCTCATTCCAAGGGACATCTGATGTAACAAGGTCCTTCATCTAGGACACATATCTCACCTTATTGACCATGAACAGATCACAGCTAATTGTCAGGTATTAATCAAGTCACGAACTATAAAATATTCCCGTCTATAATTAGACTCCATGGTCGACCAGTTGTGACGGGGAATTACATATTGTATACCATTTTGGGCCAACTTCTATTTTTATATTTAGCAAATGCAAAACTGATCTAACTCACTCTTGTTTCTTTCATACAGTAGTTCATCTTTCAGTTTGAGTAATAGTGTTGCGCTCGGTATTCAATTGTACCAACAATGATGTACCGAATATAGTTGTCTTTCATCGATGTGTCAGTTTTGCATCATGTTTTGTTATCAATATTCATCTTAGAATTGTTTACATCATTTCTCACTTTCCCACCTTCACTTCATAATTAAGTTTAGCATGGAGCAATCATCGTGATCCAAGTAGGTATTAGCAACACTATTTAATCAAACTAAGCAAAGTACTTGTCTAATTGTCAAACACATTTAGCTCAGTTTTGCCATCAGTCGATTATTTTCGTCCTAATTGTAATCGATTAGCGTTTACCAAATACCAGAAGCAGACCAATATAGACGAGAATGTTTGAACGTCGGCTAGTGTTACACGCTACACAACGCTTCCTGGTCAGACGTGTAGCGGACAATAGCCGACAAAACACGAGTTAATTACCACATACGTGAGTTTTTTACTGCCTTGCTGGCCTAGTGTAGTCTGTTGGCGATAAACAATAGCAAGGCCACTCATACAATGGGACATATGTACTGACTTACGTGTACAATGATTAAATCATATACATGTTAGTCAAACTCTGGAAAGGGTCCGGTACTGTTGATGGTTTTAACTAGATGGTTTTACTAAAGTCGGTTGTGAAGTACTATCCGCCTATACTAACACATTAAATAGATATTGTCTGACCATGGTGTACACGTTAAAAGTTGGGGTGTTTGGACACTTGCAGAAAGATGCTGCCTTTGATGTATAGTAGGTATTAGTATATGCATCTACACGGTTTCTAAATGCTTCAGATACAGCTGGAAGCAAGTTAGCTTTTAACTAAAGATCTAGTGGCAGGGTACAGCTGTTACAGTGTAACTTTATATTTTTCATCAATGAAATACTTTTTGTAAAACAATGTGACAACATTCGAACGTTCCGAGCCAAATTCTGACAGCGTTAACGTTCTTTGCTGCGTTAAATACGGGCCCTTGTTGACAGCCCTGTCTTTTGTTACAGTCAAGTAGACCTTAAACCATAAACCTAAATAAGTCATAAACTGGGGGTTAAGGAAAGGGGGCGGGGATATTTCGCCTGTGACAAAAGCTTTTCCATCAAAGGTTCAAAACGAAATTGTCGACATTCTTGAATGGTGATAGTATCAAAACCTTACGCTTGTTATTTGTTTAAACGTGTAAAACAATGACGCCATTAACATTTGAGAAAGTGCACTTGTGCCAGTGCATGGAACAGAAATGACATAATATTGGTAAAATAGTGAACGTTTTGAGCCTCGTACAAAACAGTGTACGGACTTTTGACAGACGACATACTTAAACGAGATAGAGTTGTGTTAGACAAAGGTTAAAACGTGTTAAATAAATGACACAATTACGAAGCTAACGATGGACGAACGAATTGATATACCAGTACATGGACAAAGGAAAAGGCTTGCACCAATATCTAAACAACCAATGAGAGAACGGCAGTATGTGCCAAATAGAGCATGGGAATCGTCACAAGTTACATTCCCTTGTATGTACCTTCTAATACAGACTCCTACTCAACTCGAAGTTCGGTTGCATATTATGTCTTCCAACATCGGTATTAAGCATACTTACATTTTCTCCCTATCCCACCCTTTAGCAGATACCCGGCCGGTCAAGGTTATCAAATCATTGGGAAAATACCACCGCAAATATGTCAGGCTTTGTGCTCGATGTTTACCTTGGAGAGCGAAAGGCTTTGAGGTTGGGTTATTCATCTTCCATGTTATTACCGTATCTTTTGAATATGAGCTAACTTTTCAAACTTGTCTTTCATTAACCCCGCAATAGTTCACAGCATTGCGGTTAAAGGACTCTAGATAAGTTGTTCATTTTTTTCCTGTGAGAACTTCGAACACTATACAGTCATCATGTATGGACTTGATAAACTGATGGGAAGCACAATTGTGGTATGGTATTTGATTACACCGCTTTCCCACCCGACGGTTAAAAACCCCAACCCCCACGTTATGTCCCACTCCTGTATTTAAGGTTTTTAGTTCAACATTTCGCCTCATACGCCCCACGTTTAATAATACAAGTAAAGCCTTGGTTCGTGGTATCCTCGTTAGGTAGTGTTTCCCCTTGTTTGAAGACTTCATTGTGAAACTTAGTACCCTTAGAAGAACCTGCATACTCTCTGCGTCACACTATTGTGTTCATTGTGATGTAGTATTGCGACTGAACATAAACAAGAGAAAAACTGAACACAAGTATGTCGAACGAGCAAGTTTCTTTGTGCGCTTTTGTTATCGCATTTTACACCAATTTATTTTTGAAATGGATGCAATTCAAATATGACAAAGAGTTACCAAACAGTATCTGTTTATATCAATGCAATGGAGTGTACATTAAACATAAAAAAAACTATAAATATGTGATAAATTGCAATTTGCATTTATAGAAGTAATAACAAACAACAACAACAAAATGCGGGTGCTCTATTGTTTTAGTACTCACTTAACTCTGTTGTAGTTTTATTTAGATCAAGGCATTGCTTTTGTGTAGTTGTTGTGAAAATGGCGGAATGCTTTTAGTTGTGTTTTCTGATAATGAATGAACGGAGCGATGAGTCAAAACAAGGTGTACACAAACGAGTGAGTCTTTTTTGTTACTCTCTTTGCTCTCGCTCTCTCATTGTATAACTTTTGGAATGCTTTTGGTTTGTCTGTCTGATACTGAGTTGATTGTCGAGTCAAAAAAGCACGCTACATGACCTAGATGTGTGTGGCAGACAGGCATCTGTT
>ENA-OREC01000612-OREC01000612.1-marine-metagenome-genome-assembly--contig:-NODE-612-length-14836-cov-14.153466_pt1 | contig 14836 bp, 7 predicted proteins | sample MGYA00248626_ERZ508543 | MGnify/ENA primary metagenome ERZ508543 (study PRJEB26211, sample SAMN05518279) | marine metagenome | isolation source: Puget Sound, Washington, USA | host: Bankia setacea... | reverse complement strand
AACTACCAGTCTCAAGTCAGTCCACCACAACCACCAGTCTCAAGCCAGTCCACCATACAAACACCAGTCTCAAGTCAGTCCACCATACAAACACCAGTCTCAAGTCAGCCACCACAATCACCAGTCTCAAGCCAGTCAACTACACAGCCCCCACTGTCTAAATTCAGTCCACCATAACCAGCAGTTGAAGCCAGTCCACCACACAACCACCAGTCTCAAGGAAGTCCACCACACAGCCGCCAGTTTCAAGCCAGTCCAAAAGTCACTTTTTTTATATAAATTCTATTAATGTATATTAACTATTCTGAGCTGTCTTTATTGAGTATTCAAGTTTGCAATTGTAATGAACTGTTGACTGGCAATGACTGTTATCCAGAGTATGACGTTGAGGCCAACAGCTACTGTTCAAAATGTCATCATCAACACCAAGGGACAACAGTAGCCTGTTTCCCTAGTTCCAATGAAATAACTGTTCAATATTGATTATTAACTTGTACAGATAATTTGTTCAGTCTACAGATTTTATTCAACCAATCGATAGCTAAAAATGTATTTTAAAACGATGTCAATTCACGCGAGGGCAGTAGTTCATACTGAGGAGCCATCATCAGTTTATTACATTGTGATTTTGAAAGTTCCATAATTAATCAGCTCAAAATAGTAAAGTCATATCTGTATAGTAAACCAGATAATCATTTAAACTGGTGTGTATGTCATTCTAGTATCTGGCATGAGAGTTAAGTACAGCGTAGGTACTCTACTGTCAAACTTTAATGTGTTTCTAGTAAGTTTCTGACACTTCATTATGAAGCTTATGGCAAACAGCCAACACAAATCTTGTTTGGGTAAATATGAGATGATATAATAGCTAACATTAAGCATTTATCATCTATCAGAGTAGCATCAGATAAAGATTATATTGGAGATGATGACGCAAGCAGCTGCCAGTTGGCCTAGCAAAGAATAATAGTATCATGTGGTTTCTGTACTAATTGTTTTATGCAGAGATTACTTTCTTTGTGAAGACAAGTATCATAGTTGTAAAAGCAAACACTGATGGAGCACATGTGAGTGTGTGTCTGTTCCAGTATCATATGTAGGCTTACTGTCTCCAATGTTCCAAGAGATGTTAAGTATGTATGGGTAATAATTCCATCTGTGTATATATAGGTGATCTTTATAGACTACACATTCAAAACTTTCAGTGTATTTCTACTAGGTGACAAAACAAGGTTAACTGAGGTGTGCGAAACTCAGCATAACGCATCAGCATACTTATAAATGGAACATAAACATCTTCACAAACATACTGCCAACAAATACAGCCCTAGAAAGTAGGCCAACAATGCTATGTGGTTTCACAAGGATCTAGTGCTTGTCAACAGTTCAATTCCCAATGAAAAAGTAGTGTTTTGTGATAAGATTGTTGAACTCTATTGGTTTACAGGATTTTATACTTAAAAGCCATAAATGATGTTTGGCTGTGGACCAAATCAAGTACATGTGAGTTCCAATGTGCAACAACAGGCCACCAAGGGAGATTAACACTACATCTTGATATTGTATTGTTTGTAAACTATGCATGTTAAACGATCTTCATTATGTGGAAAAAATTGCATTTGTAATGGTTAGCCCTAACCAACATTAGTTCAAACTTCTAGTCACTTTTATAGTTTTGTTTTTTTACCCCTGGGTCCTCAGTGCATGTGTCGGTTACTTTTTCAATAATGTGGCTTCCTTTACGGAGAAAAAACTTGATTTACTTGAAGAGGTTGACAAACCAGAAGTTAAATTGTGTAGGTTTTCATATTTATTATGTGCCATGTTGCACCTTTTCTTTTAAAAAACAGTTACATGTTTGGCTGCACATTTCAAGATTTAATAATACTGTAGTGCCTGTACTGAATTCTACGTTCTGAATCTGTGGACTCTATTTTCGTGGGCATGAATTTTAGTGAGTTATCATGGTCACTTAAATTTGCAGATTTCAAACTTATACAGTAACGTTCCACTATTAAAAAAACCTATATTAGGTTACAAACATCTCATTTCATTGTATTTGGACTATAGATTGATGTTATAAGCGGAACTTCACTGTTTATGCTTGTACATTTATTATTGAGCTGATCCACTAAAATAGGGGCAGATGAGAATAAAAGACTTTACAGTACCGGTAAGTTGTTTTGGTGCATGTATGTAAAGCTTTATGGAGACAAGTGAATTATAGATAAAACACTTTGTCCTTGTCTAATGCTGTACAATGCACACTGCACAGAAGTGTAAATTTGAGGGTTGAGGGAAACTGTATATTTCTCACCACTTCTTTCTGGTAAGATTTCCACTAAGCAGCTGCTATACAGTAGAGGCTCAAAGACGTAATCTCAAGAATGACAGTTGTTTTGTGTGTGATCTTTTCTTTAATCTTTGGCTCAGTAATCAGTGTTCTATCATGAATGTTACTTGGTGGGTTTACAATGGTACTCTACACTCAAATGGAAATATACCCATAGTTCCAGCCAGAGAGGACATCAGACAACATAATGCACGTTTAATTGAGATCTTGGTAAAAACACCTTTAGGGCCAAGAATACACATGTAGTTCAATTGGAGATGTAAGTTTCATTAAAGTTCAACAGTATAAAGTATCCACCAAGTTTTTATTCACTTGTCAAAGGGTAAATTCTGTAAACTGAACAGTAATTTTAATGTTTTAGTTTTAAGTGCAAACACATTCTGCAGATATTTTGACATTTACCAGTACTTCATACCTTCCTTTGTTATTTTTTCTCCAGAAATTTAGTGATGCAATCCTTTGTCTTCTTTTTCACTTTACTTAAAAAACAATGTAATTACTTAAGGAGGAACATTCTGCTATCTAAGTGAGTCTATATACTATTAGACCTTGACATGGTTTTATAGATGGAGACATAAGATACTATTAGACCTTGACATGGTTTTATAGATGGAGACATAAGATATACATTAGTCACTTTATTGGGTCATTATCTACACTGTTCTGCCAGTGCTTGTAGTGTGTCAGCTATATTATATGTATAGTACTAGCCCATGTCACTACTAACACACTCTCAATGTTTTATTGTCCAAAGTGTTTCAAAGACAAACTGTTATTACATTTATTACAGGTATTTTTCGGTTCATTTCTCTTTTATGATATAATTAAATTTTAGACAAATAAATGAATTCAGAGTCACATGGATTGCCTTGAATAGGGATGTACTTCTATAAACCTATCTTTGTGATCTAAGGCAAGAATTTGTTTAAAGCATATCTTGGTTCTTTATAGAAAACCTGGCATTTGTGTTAATTTTCTGATATCTCAAATGCACATCAGAAAATTAACACAAATGCCAGGTTTTCTATGAACTAGCTATATCCCTGCATAGATCTACGTCGTATTTGTGCCCCAAATCAATGATAAGACTATTAGTTGAGTCCTTGATTAATAGCTGAGTTTGGTATAAGCAAGTTTCACTGCTGTGTTGTGTCTTAATGTCAAGGGTACGTGCGGTGGAATTGTGGTGACATGTTTTACTGTTAATTATTTTTTTCCAAAAAATAACCCTCAAATATATTTATTATGGTTTATTCATGAGGTTTATGTGAATTATTGCAATTGTGTTATAGTAATTACTTGCTATTTTGTATAATCTGTGAAGACTTTCAAATAATAGCAAACAGTACCCAATGTAGTTTACTGTTTTTAACTCACCTTTAACAGTGCCTAAAGTTTAGTAGAAAGAAGAACAGCTGGTTGTGTACATAGTATTGATATTTAAAAGTTTAATCTTGTGTAAATCTATCAACTGCACACACATTTATAGTGACTTGCTAAAAGTTTCCAGGAAAGTGTGTAGGATTGAAAGAGGGTATCACAAAAGTAGCAAATGAGCACTTATCCAAAGATTCATGTTTGAACATCAGAAATAAAGTGTGACCAGTATGCTCCTGTCAAGTGTAGGTATATTAAACGTGTATCGTAAAGACAGGATATTATGGTAGCATTATCACCTTTCCAATGTCACCTTTATTTGACACTTCCTTTTGACTGATATAACCAAAGTGTATCAGGTACTTTACTATACACTAGTCTACTTAAAATGTCCGTCGCTAATACTATACTTGAATTCAATATGTTGTTTCCAATGACTGTAGTAGAGCGTAAATGATTTAGAAAGTTGGCTAAGGATTAATAATTTGTTCTTTTTACCTCCACTATAAATATGGGGTAATGTCAGGCCAATGACACATACATCATACAAGATTTGTTACCCGTGAAACTTGAGACTGACGCTAGTTTGGCTTGTGATCAACTCTTGGCTGTTACTTCGTATATTTATCTAATATTTACTGTTCATGTGTATGTAAGCTTGTTTAACAGGTATTGCGAGATTAACAAACGACCAGGGATTCTTGAATGTCTAATAGATTTGTTTTTATTCAGGTCAGCTTACAAGTTAATACTAGGTGTGAAATAAGTACAACAATAAGCACATGGTAGATAAATGACAACCAACATCATACGTTTATTCAGCCCAAGTTTTTATTCCCTTCAACTCCGTACAGATGAGCTAGTCAGGTATTTGCAGTAATATCTGCACAACCATGTTCCATGACACTTTAGGTATTGCTGGTTGCTATAGCAACACATCATATACCAATCGAAAATGAATGATCTGACAAAAGATGACTATATAGATTTGCTTCCACAATATTTTAGTGTGGAATTTGTAATGAGTGGTCATCCAAATACACGACTATGGTAATACAGATACGAAACACCAAGCAGTCTTTGTCCCAAGTAGTTCAAGATCTTCAAAGCACTAGACTGACTTTTCAAGCCGTTAATAAAAGATACAATGACTTTGATACATTCATGATACTTAATAAATATATGTATATACATGATAAGCGCAGAAGACAGCATTAAGGTTGCAGAAACAAAGACTGTGTTGGTCAAGTGTATGGGGACGACCAGCCATTTTACAGAAATGTATTAACAAATGTGAAACCCAGTACGTTTAACAAACATAGCACATTACTGAAAGACTTTGTAACTTGTTTTGTGCGAATAAAATGGTTCTCTTTATAAGGGGGGAAAGGTTGATGATAAAGATGTGTGAGAGAAAACCTAACTACATTTAAATGGCGACTTTGACCAAGTGTCTACAGTCACGGTGTGATTTCTTACAGATGATTTGTTTTCTATGCAAAAATTGAAGAATTATCACAGTCTTATAAATAAATAAATAAATAGATAATAACAAATGTGAAACTCCCATGATTCTCTAAGTAAAAACTACCTGTGTATTTGATGAGGAATGTTATTTGGCACAAACCAACGGTATCAAGAGAGAATGAGACTCCTACCAACAAGACAGCACATGTTCTCAACACGATGTCAGCCCATCTCAGAGCAAGAGAGTACTGACCTGTTACACGCTCTCACGTCAACACGGCTTAACTGATCGTTTTAACAACTTCCATAGATTGCATTGCAGAATCTACACTCAAGTCTCTGGTATCATTTTTCCCTAAATGTTTAAATACATGTTTGTTTTTTTGGTTGTTTACAAGTGGAATAGTTCAATGTGATAACTTATGGCGATGATAACACAATACATTATGACCTATACCTGTCACATTTGTTAATCAGTCAGGGCATCCAAGATAATTCATGGACAGAACTATCAGGGGCCAAGAACTGCGTGCCTGCGAGTCGTTGGGTGGGGGATAATACACCAACAATTTGTTTTCCTTGGCCCCATCGGCTCTCTATGTACCCAGCTTTAATTGACCAATCAAAACAGTCGAAAGATTGAACCCATCAAGTAACTTTACACATAATCCCTTCATAGAATGTCTGAGTTCTCTGTTATTACATTAACTGCAGTTTTCTTAAAGAGAAAAAAATCAAAACTGTAGTTGAATTCATCTGAATCCAGCTAGTATTCCAATTCCTATCTGTACAAAAATATACCTAGTTACTTGTATGCAATACTGTTTGACTGGTGCTTCACGAAAACAGAAAAGTTCTGAATGATCCTCAGATCTAAACATAGCAATATACATGATGTCATGGAGATATAAATGCAAATACCATGTACACAAGTCCATCCAGCCATTCTGTCCCACATACACAACATGACTATATGTTGAACAAACAAGTCTGCACTCCATTTTCATAAAATGCCAGAACTCCCAATTTTAATCTCAAAACCAACACTGAATTTTTGGTCATTTTTTTTTCAAGAGCAAAAAAACTTAACCATCACTTTACCAACAAATAGATTTCAACAGAAAAAACCCACTTAATGATACAAATGTTATAACAGAGGACTATGAAAGTTTATACTGATTAGTTGATAGATGATGGGGGGAATTACAACAAACAAGTAACACACACAAAAGTCTGTATACTAGCACAAAACCTGCATCACACAGTGCTACAAAGTTTTTGGATTCCATCATATACAACAAGGTATGAATGATTTCAGTGTTGTTGTTTTTTCTACTTCAACAAAACGACACTAGTGGCTCTAGTAAATGGAGTGTAGATAAGTTTGTGATACAGATCTGAGGTCAATGTACATAATGATCATTACTTGTAGAGGGATGTACAACTTGTTTACATGTGCCAGTTAATCCATCTCATTCAAAACAATGTGAGAACAAAATTACATTTACTATGATTACATGCGTTCAATTTTAAAATCATTCGATACATGGTGAATAAAATCTGTAAATATATTGTCCTTGTATGTTCGCTTTCAAGCTTTCACTGGCACAAGTAAACAAGGCTTCAACAAATCAATCCTGTACAATATTTGTTTGGAATACATACTTTTAACACATCATCAAGAGTAGGCAAGGCAACTACTTTACATTTTTATACTTTCCAACATAATGTTTTCGTTTCTTTCCCCGGGTAGAGTTAATACATGATACACAGAATGGACACACTGCTGATCTGATAGGGTTGAATCTCAACAATTGTAACTGTCTACTTCATGGAGGAAATACAAAATAACCATCTATTACTGAGATAAAACAATGATCATTACTTTATACTTCTATCTGACACTGGCCCTTTGTTTTGACTTATTTTGGTTTCAAATGGCTAGTTTGACTCGAAATGGATATTAATGTAAAATCTAACAGTAACAAATGGAACATGGTTTGATTATAACACTTATACATGGAGATTAAGATAGGTTTAAATTTCAGTGTTCATGTTTTAGTTCAAAGTGACTGTCCAGATATCAGTGCAAATCTATTTTCTTCACTGACAATACCGGTTATAATACGGCAGAGCATGCGTTTGTTTATCAATTTAAAGCACTAGGTAACTATCTGAATATATGTGTTGTGTTGGTATATGTTACATTTAACCAATTATGAATGAGAAAAAACAAAAAAAACAAATACAATCTAGAATACAAGTGTATGATATTGTTCATAACAAGTTTTATGTATGTATAGACTACAAACAGTGTGCCCCAGGTCTGAACCACGGCAGGCTAACACAGGCTTCATACACGTAACACATACATGACACATACTTCTATATATAGGTAAGTAAACTCTGAATGTTACAAGAGAATAAACAAAGGCCTGGCCATAGTGGGGAAAATCACAATGCTTTGCAACAAAAAAAATATAGTAAAATAATAATCCCTGTATTAGTAATGACACAGTTATGTACCCTTGTGGACCACTCACTTATCTCACATCTAACAATACCTAACTTCCCCGTGTCTCACAGTGAAAGTTATGGGGTGGGGTTTGTACTTCTGTCGCGGTAAGGCTAAAACATTGTATACCTTTGCATAGTCATCATAATTGTGTGAAAAAAAGTTTAAAAAATCCAAATTTACAAACTTAAAACAAATGTTTGTCATACCTAAACCTGTGAACTGGAGTCTAAAATGTTGGACAGAAACTCTTCTAAAAGTGTGATGATAATGAAATAGGACAAAATGATTAAATAAAAAAGCTGCTTTTTGTTGATTTTGTTGTTTTAAAGTTGATAAACTCATCGAAGGATTGAGGTATGGCACAACCACTGAGGTATGTCTAGAAGGAAAGTGTTGCACCAAGTATACCAGATCAGTTTATGGATATACACTAGTCCCATAGTGCTTCAACAAACAATGAGCTACAACGGTGTAATGTGTGCATCTATTTACACTGATGACCGGATGACAGTTAAAATATCACTGCCACGCCAATGTGACATCCATTAAAACTTAAAGTTAAAATAATAGGACTTTTAAAACAAATTGTCAACGTGTTGAACAATGGGATAGTGAAGACTATAGTAAAGGTTGATTAATAACAGTATTCACAGTATATATGCACAGAAATGGTGATTATAGTTCAAATATCACAGCATATTTAATACATACTATATACTTATGGTAAAATGTGGTCAATAAATGAAGAAATACTTTGACTGGAGAGATGTAGTTATACCCCACCCCTTGTGTATGCATGATCTTATTCAACATATACATCATGTTGTAGAGAGATGGGCTTGTACAGACACAAGGATGATGTGAAAGACCTTGTAGCTGGTTAGGGTGGACTAATGTCTGACCTCCGACCTCTACAGACAACAAACTTACAGCTAGGCTCATTGTCTCTAAAAAACACAATCGTATCTGGCCGAAAAATGCAGACTGGTTTTCGTTTCTGAAAAATCACTATTTTTTTATCAATTATACTAGAAACAATGGTTATCCTAGCTGTAAGTGTGCGTGTTGTAGAAATGGACGCCACATAACAATGGCTTTCCTCTGAGTGATGAACAACAATATCCATGATAACACTGATGATCTCATATTGTTTAAAACACATGGGCTGAACTATGATTATTATATTTTTTTAGATATAACATTTTAGCTTATCAACTGTATTTATTGAATGGGTTACAGAGAATCAGTCAATACTTGATTACTAAGTCATGAATCAGTAGTGAAATTTGGTGCGTACATATATACATTACATTGAAAAAGATTGAGAAGAATATAAGACAATTATTGGTAAAATACAAATCACTGCGGCTGAATTGAACTTTTCTTTACTTCATGTCTCTGTTTAACACTGGTATAGAAGCAAACCTATTTATATGGCAGAAGCAAAATTACGTTGTTGTTTTTCTTCAATAAATACAGTTAATAAGTGATTATTTTATTATGATCTATAACAACAAAGTGGAAACAAAAGAAGGCTATGACTTCCCCTTAACACTGCTTAAATCTTTATAAAGTACAATAAAAACACAGTCATCGTTCACTTGACACATTCCTAATCATGCTGTTTAAAGTATTCAAGTCAAGAGTAAACACACTAAAAATCTAAAAACTGGACATAAAGACCTCTACAACAAGTAAAACCAGATGTGTCAAACTCTGGCATGGATTATCTCACTTGGGTAAAATTAACAATCAAAAGTTTTGTACTTTTTTCATTTGTTCCAAGACACAAAGACATAGACAGTTTTGGATAGCCGTTACACGAGACACAGACTCACTAGGATCATTGGGTTGGTATCATTCTAAATTACACTTTGATTACCCGTTATAAAGGCAACAAAACAACAACAAAATATTTGCTACTGAGGATTTTTTGTTTTCATTTGTTGGCCTAAATTTTAAAAAGCTTTGTTTATCAGAACTTGAATGACAAAAGTGTTTCTAAGGAGAATACATGCCTTAGTACATAAAAGCCGAGGAATAAATTCTTATAAAAGCACATTGTTTAATAAAAGAGCGACTCAAATACTTGACACTGCCAAACCAAAAATAATTAAAAAAACACTAGACACATTGCATTGCTGACAAGTGTATGGGTGAGAAAGCTTACACCAGAAATGTGAGAGGAAACAGTCCACTAGTTGTACTCATTACTTCAACCTAGACAAACTAATCAGGTAGATAACTAATCATTAACTGCACTTTATTCCATCAACAACAAATCAATAATGTCTTAAATTCAACTTAATTCACCGTTAACAATGTAATAAATTTACACTAATAAATGAGAAAAAGAAAGGTAAACAAGACAAATAGTCTAATATGCCACACCTGGGCAAAATATTAAATAAATATATAGATACACACGCACACACACAAAGAGTCGTGATTACATATAATAGTAACATCAGCTCTGTAACAAATTACTTAAATAAGATTTAACAATTGACTAAACGTTATATATTAACAAATTATGATAATTCCCAATTCAAGGTATATATATATAATATATGTATCATAATACAATATCTATGTTAAGAATGATACTTATAGAGAACATAACACCACTATCTATAATGCATATTATAATTATTCAACCCTAGAAATTAAAACATCAACTTTTAAAGTGGAGAAAAAAACGAAAAAAAACTATAATCCACAACAGTAATAAATAAAACAATCACTGTTCAACAAAGGTGCTTACTTATGCAAGATAAAATGCTACGCTTAAATTGTTTAAGAGAATAACTACTATACACACATGGGTATCACCCATGGGTAGGTCTTAATTATGTACACAGAAATAACAACAACATCCTTAGTTACCTAAACACTGAAAAATGGAACATTCCATGATACAATGGACCAATCCTCTGTGATGAAATGATGATCTGTGATGGTTAAGTACGTGCGTACCTAGGATGTCAAAGGAGATCTGTTCCTATGATCAGATGTATATACAATACACAATAACTGCAAGTCCACTTAAATACGTATTATATATATTAGTCATTGTCTACTACAGACTAAAGCATGCAGGTGAAAGAGTTCAATGTCAAAATCCAAAATGGCATGCAAGTGTACTTCTAGTAGATTTACACTCTACATCAAAACTTGAAAGGATAACTAGTTGATGACGAATCTATCGCCATGTTGTGTGCACTTCACTATACCGCAGGTAGAAAGAAACACTAGAGTGAGACAAGATGAGAGAAGTCTGTTACAATATTGGTGTAAAATCAGTTTGTTTAAAGCCTAAGATAAACCAGTGTTAACGGCCCGAGGCTTGAGCTTGTCTGGCCCGTTTCAATTCTTCCTGCTGTATACGCTGTTGTATAAGATACTGCGCTTTTGTGATGTTTGTTGGCGTTCCAGTAATCGTAACAATTCTGTTTCGTGTACCAGGCATGTAAACACCCTTCTTCGAGATCTGTATATTGGTTTGAGTAAACTGCTGTAATTCCACTATGCCTTTACCGCCTGGACCTAGGATTGCGCCAACTATACTTTCTGGAACTTCTAAATCTTGCTTTATGGCTGCTGACTTGTCCTCTGTTGGACTATACATGCCAGTCCCCAAACCAAATGAGTTTTGGTTTATATTAATGCTAGGTGATCTCTCCCCGCCCACCTGGGGACCAGCAAATCCTGCAGCCTGTGCCCCCGGGTAAGCTGGGTTACCCGTGTATGACTCATTCAACATTGGACTTCCACCGTATCTCTCCTGCTGCATGCCTGGAGATGAACTGCCAAACAGACTAGAGTTGGCTGCTGTTGAGCCAGAACTGCCGAGTCCAGACGAGCCACTACCCACTGGTCCAAATAAACTTCCAGATGAGGTTGGAGTGCTCATCATATAGCTCTGTTGGGGGTTCTGTTGTGGAGTACCAGTGGCTGCTGTCATCATACCTTGTTGTTGGGCATTCCCCATACCTATCTGCTGAGGCTGTTGAACATTACCTTGCTGTCCATGCACACCTACACCAACTATACCATAATTCACAAGAGTATTCATAGCCGCACTTATTTCATGGCATGCATCTTCGGAAAAACCATTACTTCTTAATTGCATTCTAAAATTGTCCAACGTGGCTGGAGTCATTGCTCCTCCTAACAAACTGATGCCACAATTTCCCACTAGATTCGGATTTAATCCCAAACCAAACGTAGCACCAGCCGGGAAACTGTTACCACTAACACCAGTGATTTCTTGTGTTTGGTTCTGCATGAAGTTTGTGTTGGCGAAGGGTGAGCCTGTGGGGTTGGCACTGGCCACAGGTCCTGTATAATCTGCATAGCTTATATTTGGACAACTCCCGCTCTGTGGATCCTCAACTATCTTCTGTAAGATCATGTCCACCGCTTTTTTGTTATTTTCCATATCTCCTGTAAAACACAAAGATAGTCCACATTAGCGTTTCACACTTTGAAAACTTGAAGTAGAAGTTTGAAATTCAGACAAACCATGAAACCTTTCTCAATCATTGCTATTGAAATTTACATTGAAAGCTAGTGTTAAAAGATCAAAGTTAACCTGAATGGTGCCACAACATTCATTGCCAATATTCCATGAGAACTTTGCTTGCCTCACGATTTTTTAAAGAAATATATTGCTGTTATTGGCACAAACTTTCTAAACATTTTCGTTCTCATTCTTGTCATTAACAGTTCAAACTTTGTAACAGATTTGAGGGGAAAGACTTATTATCATGAGTAAACTGTGAGATAGACCAAGTAAATGGCAGATAGATGTTTACCTGCTACAGTGATGCATCTTTCTGGTAGATTTGTTTCTTTTGACTTCTGTGAAATTTGAACATAGGCACCGCTCTCTTCTTTGATTTGTTTGATGTAGTTTCCTGCTTTGCCAATTATCATCCCAGCAGTGCTGTTAGGCACAAGTATCTTCACCTGAAACCAAACAAACAACTACCATAAATATAACATAAATATAACATCAAAGAAGGTACGAACCTTATAACCATATCATTACAACAGTAGAGAACATAATCAATGGAAAAAGCCTTCTAGGTTTGTTCTTATCTCACTTTCATTGTAAGAACAATTCAACCCAACAATGACACCTCACAATACTGCTATACATGCCTATAAGCTAGTTTGTAAGGACATTTCTGTATCAAGTAAAGTGTAAGCCTTTGGACCCTTGCAACTTTAAAGTGACAAAGAGTTTCATGTAATCATGTGTTGAGTCTGCTATAATTTTATATATATATGTGTAAAATGGTACAGTTAAATTCCATAATAATTCATATAAAAAGTCTGTGCACACCACATTTCGATTGTTAACAATGAAAGTTGTAGAGAAAGGGGACCAACACCACAACTAGAACAGCTTTGTATTGAGCCCTTATTATTACAGATTAGCAACAACTGGACACAGATGCTAAGTGCAAGAATGTTTCGAAAAAATATATTTTGAAATCACAAAGTAGAATAAGTGTTGCACAAAGCCACATAAGTGTGTAGATCCTTTTTAAACTTTTAAGTGTGATTGCTTTCTACAGAATTCTGAGCTATACAGTTCTACCTGACTCTGTGTTTTAAAGCTCTTATACCATTTTCTCACATTTTCCCTCATTAACTGATCCTACTGTAACTTGATCATATCTGTTCTTTCACAGCAGTTGTCAAAAGAAACAAAATGCTAGGATATCTAAGATTCCAGTATGTCTAAGAGTAGGAGAGAAGCACACAGCGATTTACAGTAATTGGTGCAGACTCATAGGTTGTGTAATAGGGGATAGACCGAGAATCACACACAAGAGATGAATGCTTAGTACTAGAAAATGTAACCAAAGGTAAGTATAAGAGTAAGGATGAGTGGGGAGGTGTGAAGTGTACAGGTAGAAGAAACAATGTCAGAAGAGTGCATCATCAACAAACTGTTATGGGAAACATCAATTATAATTCAGACTGACTGATTAACCTATTACCATTAAATTCATGAATACCCCTACCTCTCTTATCTATATTATTATTCCCTTTTGTTTTAAACTTAATTGTTAAATTGAACAAAACAAAAGTCTTTATTTTCATTTGATATAGATAGGGTTTAGTTTGAAAGTTTTAATAATTTTTTTCCAACTATGTAACTATTACAGGTATATGGACATCACCGTATGGTATTGTTAACAAGATATTTAGGGCAAACTAACTTGCTGTTGCCGTGGATGTACGCACCAATCATGAAAGAATGGTGGGGAAGGGGGGTTGGGAGTGATGGGTGATATCAACTTGAAATATTTCATCTTAAGCAAAATAAAGTTCACTAGATGACCGGGGGCCACATATACAATGTCAGATCACTATATTGTCTCAAGTCACTTATTCGTATTCACTAGTTTATTACAAATCATTTCTTATCTACGTCCACTCAGGATATCAATATTAACAATCACCTAACGTAAAGTGTCATAAGGAAATAACTGGTCTTCCGTTTAATAATATTCAGGACATATTTCAATAATTCAATTACAAAATTATAAAAAAACGTTCCTCATATAATTTTCTCTAGTGAAGATACTATCTCATACATAAGACATGTGCCTTGATAAAAAGTCCTGCACAATTTTTTTTCATAATATTGAATTGTCACATCTTGGGTTAACAATAAGAGATGGTGTATTACAATGCAGGCCAGTGAAAGCAAACCTGTCCTATCTATCCACAATTATACTAGGTAGATACATCTGTATAGCTTTGAAGTCCTCATGTGCACACCCATATTCAATAGTGGGTGACACATGGAGTACATGTATATACCATTAATTATGTAAAAGAATGTTTAGATGCAAAAAAATACATGTACTACCTAAGATAATGTCTCACATCAGTGTTTAAATGTTAAAAGTTAAGGAGTATGTATAAGTCTATGCAAAAGACACAGGTCTGTCCTTAGGCCATGATTGGTAACAAAATGTGTCGGTCCAGTAAAAATAGTTGAAATTTCAAATAATATTTTGGACCAGTAAAAGCTCACTGTATGTTGCCATCTCTGTATAATATTTATGTGTTTACTTCCTTTTGTTCAACAGTGTTTC
>ENA-OREC01000611-OREC01000611.1-marine-metagenome-genome-assembly--contig:-NODE-611-length-14839-cov-14.445265_pt1 | contig 14839 bp, 12 predicted proteins | sample MGYA00248626_ERZ508543 | MGnify/ENA primary metagenome ERZ508543 (study PRJEB26211, sample SAMN05518279) | marine metagenome | isolation source: Puget Sound, Washington, USA | host: Bankia setacea... | reverse complement strand
AGAGGTGATTTGTAGCAGAGAATAAAACAATGGACCATGATGTAACCTAACAGAGGTGACTTGTAGCAGAGAATAAACAGTATGAAAGATAAACTCTGCTTTGGTTTATAACACTGTCACACTAAAATGTGTTTGTGTAGACAACCACTACCAGGACTACAGGTTAACTTTTCATATCATTATTTAAACCTACCCAAGTATAACATATGTTTATACTGACTGCTAAATGGTTTACCTATCAAAAGGTTAGTGTCCTATGATACACTAAAGCAGGTTCCATAAATACAAACTGTGAACTTATCAAACATTCAAATGGGAACTGCTTTTAGGTGCAGTCAGCATTAATACCATTCATGATAAACATATACCAGGTTTTCTGTATAACAATACATCTAGTTTAATAATGAAACATGACTGACATTATTATACGCTTTCCATTGGAGGAAAATCTACAGCTAAAGGGGAAAACTCTCGAAACCCTGGGTTAGGCTTGACAAAATAAGTCTTGCAAGACTTATCTACACTGGATAGGGATCATGTGTAGAAAGTTTTGTTCCTATGACTTGAAATCTTCGAAAGAAGACACAAACTATCATCAGTAACTAAGGATTATAAAGCAAAACTGGTTAAGTTCAGAGGGTTGCTGTGACCTTGACCTCGATGGTATGAACACAGGTTTTATGTTCGCCACGTCCTCATACCAAAGTGGTCACTTATTTTGAAATCCAACCATGAGTTTTGAAGATATGGAATGTACACAAAATCAGGATTGAGAGACAGAGTGATGGATGACAAGCATGACCCCTATATATATACTGTATATGAGGGTACAACTCAACTCAATTTCATAAGGCAATATCAGCAATAACAATGCTATTCAACAACAAATAAGGGTACGGACAGCAACTCTTTTAAAGGAATGGGTGTTGGGTCACATAGTTAAAATCTTTAATAATATGTACAAGTGACAACAAAATTTGGGTTTGCTTTAATCCTGCATAGAGACACATTGGTATAGTCTACATCTCAATAGATAGAATCCGGTTTTGAAACTTCGACATGTGAAAAATGTTGTCAATTTCCTTAATACAATCACTCTACGAGTAGGTATAATTTATAAAAGCTTACCCTGTTAACATGAAATGAATCAACAATTAAAATATATAAAAACTAAAGACAAAATGACTTTATGCAATGAAAGCATAACTCATAATGTTACTTTAATGTAAACCTGGGCAAAGTCCAAGGCAATCAATCTTGGCTGTACACAGATGTGCCAGTTTTTATCTAATAACACTTGTTTTCTATCTGTTGGTTCCATATGTTTTAGCCTTAAAATCACATGAAAGGATTCAGTAATATCTCACAATGGCATGTATATAGTTCATGCCTAGTTAGTCAATATAAGTTGTTATCACCTTTTGAATACTGCGGAAAACTGTGTCTCGACAAGATATCAAAGGAAAAATACAACACAATCATTAAAGTCAAAAGAAAATCAAGTATTTAATTAATATTCGGTGAACATAAGAAGTACCAAACTGTAGAGACTCTAGCTGTGCTTAACAATTAATGTAAAACTGTTAATTCACAGATATTGAACTATAAATATTGAAAGACATAGACCACAAGAATAACAATGCATTAAAAAGTACTGCTGTCACTCTACAATATAAAGAAAGAATACTCATCTCCATAACATGGGGTTGATTACTGCAGGTTAAGTTTTTACTTCAAATGTTTCGTGAATTATATTGCTACCAGAATGATACTAACATCTACACTGAACGGTGAACAGGACTTTACTACTTTTATCACATCAGTTCATGTCTATATTCACATATCAGCCTGAGATGGCGAAATACTGTTTTCAGTATCTCTTCCAAAAATAAACATGTACCAGTAGTTGTTTTTTTCCTATCATGAAATTTCCAATCTTTGAAATGGACCAACTTTTCATTAACAGCTAACATGTAGATCTGTCTTGATGACTTGTTGGTCATGTTTTAGATAATAATATGAGATTAATTGCATAAATGATATAAACAAGGTGTCATGAGATCATGCCACAAGATCACTTTTTAAATGACTATTTAAATGTAACATAATCAAAACACCACATAATATTATGTTGCTGAAATGCTTTGGCAAATGATTGACCTATAGCTGAATAACTTAAGGAAAAAAACTAACTCTAACTTTTATAAATGCATCCTATATAAATATAGTTTTATACAAAAGCACTGAGTCAGCAACTTATTATCGATTTAGTAAGAAAAGCTGTGCATAACTTCTTCCTACTAGTAAAGTGATAACAACTTTTGTTTTAGATAGTTTTATCTGTAAACCGAATTCCTGACATTGGCTCAGGAAATTTCCATTTTAGGTCAATGGTAATTAGAGATATGAAATAATTTAGAGATCAAACCTGCACGAGATAGACAATTCCACAATGTTTCCTGGATTAGATCCCGACCCTGGAGTAAATTCAGCTAATCCATTATCCAAGGCCATATTGTTTACATAAGTTAACTTGCTTTTTTAAACACTTGTTTTTGGTTTAAGAACGTTTAGTTAGTGTCTATTCTTCACGCCGTTTATTTTCCATATGTGTACTCAAAAGCAAACAAACACTGATTTTGACATAATATTTTATATACACTGGATGAAAACCCTTTGGTAATTCTATAAATAGATATTACAGAACTAAGGATAGTGTTTGCCTATTTGGCAATCAGCTACAGTAAACACCTGAAACGGATCAATACATGTTTACAATACATATAGATATACTGTAAGGCCTTGCAAAATAGACAATGTAGTTATTTCGCAATGTCAAAATGTAAATCATCATTGTGCTTTTTTCTTAATTCAATTTATTGTCATGTGATTTCAACAAGACTAAACTTCAGAAAACTGAAAGTTGTGTGAAAATTAGTAATACTCTATCAAGATACCTTCTTCAAAAACAGGAAATGATCTTACTTTCACTTTACAGTATACCTAGTATTTTGACATGCAACTGTGTTACCTCCCTTGATCTGTCAAAGTGTTCCTTGCGAAAAACAGGTTATTTGTCAATATCTGCAATATTTTTTATTGGGACAAAGACAAACCAAACATGCTTTAGTGCAAAGAAGATTCTACTTTTGCATATTTTACCTGCAACCAACTGTCAACTCGACCAAAGTAGCTGGCGCAACGCCAGTTCCTGGTTGAAACATTACTTCTTCAGCCATGTTTATTTAGATGTGGAATGGTGGGAAGGAATTCCAAACTGCGCATGCGCAAAATCAGCCTGGATAGCCATTATTGCAGCAGAGATCAGCACATGTGCAAGTGTATGATATACTCGGCATTAAAATTAAGTGTCAAGAAAAGACAGTTGCTCCATATGCGTTGTAACAGGCCTTGCCAATGATTCGTTCGATAAATTGAAGTAAACTTTAAAAAGAAACAATGGGAATTAAAGACTTGCAAACCTATTTAGAAACGCACTGTTCTAGTGCTTGCATGTCAGTTGACTTGTTGAAAATATCACGAAGTTTCATACCAAAGAGGCGTGGGCGTCCACAAGGAACTGGTCGTTTTTGTTTGATTGTGGATGCAGAAAGTTGCCTTGACAGACTCTATGGGGGTTATTACTCAGATTGGGTATGTGGTGGGCAGTGGAACCGAATGCTGACATTTCTGACAAACCTTATGCAGGCCTGTCAAAATGCCAACATGGAGTTGGTGGTGTTCTTTAATGGTGCATTAGAAAGCCAAAAAATGGAATCATGGTATGCCATGCAGCTCAATCAGAAGAAAAAAGCCAACATGGTTTTACGTCATATTTACAATCGTGGCACTCCCCCACCTAAGGTTTGGTGGAACCCACCAATATTCCTATCGGGTGCTTTGCGACTGGCTTTAAGACAACTTGGCATTGGTGTAGCAATGTCCATGGACGATCATGAACAAGAGGTGATAGGTTTTTGTCGTGAACATGGTTTGCAAGGGATTCTTGGACAAAATCCAGCATATGCCATTTTTGACCCACCACGCTACTTTTCCAGCCAGAACCTCAAGCTGACTTACAAAGCATCTTTGGAAACAAAAGAATATGTGATGGATGAGATTGCAAAGTCCTTAGACTTAAATCCAAATAGATTTTGTCTTTTTGCAGCATTATTAGGTTAGTAACGAATGGTACTGACCTTTTATTTAATACAGTATCATAATTTCACAATTAAAAGGCAATAATTTCTCGGACCAATACAATTTTACTGTCTAATACAATCTTATAAATCACTGGTATATATTCTGTGTTTCTCTGTGCATTGTTTACATAGCTCTGCTATGGCACCTAAAATGTTAAATTATAAAGTCAGAACAAACAAAAAAATGTCATTCTGAAATGGGAGAAACTTTTGCTGCTGTTCATAGTCATAAATGGTCTAAGCATAGAAACTCTAGGTTGTAGGTTACTGTTAACATTAAATGACATGATATTTTTATGCAGTGCTGATTCTCATTGATACAAGGTTCTTGATAGAAATATATAAGATTAAAAAATATCTGGAATAAATGTTTGTTCATGAATAACACTGATTTGCTATAAACAAGCTATTATCAATGAAACTCAATCCAACTACTAAAACCAGTTTTTGGCACTCCCAAGGGTGGTCTTATTAGAGGAACCTCTCCGTTTTTGAACCAATCCCATAAGCCTTTTTGAGGAGTAAACCTGAAATAAACATTTATATGATAGTTTGCCTGTTGAAATCAACAATTATCTGTGTAATAATGCTACGAATAAGGTTGCAAACACAATGCCAAATATGTTTCTTTATTTTCATAGTCCTACAATCTACAAACCCTTGTTTATTAAAAGCAAGTCTTGATGAGAAAGAAGGATAAATATGTAAATACTGTTACTTTTGACGTTTTGTACATTGATGGTTGTGGGTTAACTGCCTCGATAGCCTAGTGGTAGAGTGCTCGCTTCTAGTGTGGGAGGTCCAGGGTTCACTCCCTGATAGAGGCTGCGTCATACCAAAGACGTAAAAAATGGTACCAGTGGTTCCCTTGTTTAGCACTCAACATTAAAAGGGAAACAATGGCTCTTTCTAAATTCTCAATTAGCTAATAGCAAAAATGCCATCTTTGAGGGCCTTATGGAAGATTGACTATGTCAAATAAGCTCCCTCGTTAAATATCATAAAAAAAACACAGTTTAAATATACTTACAATGATTTTCTTTTAGTGCTTTCATGCATCAATGATAAATTAAATGGAGATAAACTTTAGTGCAATGAAACAGATTAAATTGTTGATAAATTGATTATAAAAATCAAAAAGACTTTCCCATTTCAAATACATTGGGGCCATAAGGATGGGAACAATAATTAGGAGTATGCGTACTTGATTTAGTCTTCTACTAACAGCATTTAAACATGATTAATCAAGAGTTATCTAGTTTTTTGTGAACTGTTCTACACAAAGAGCATAAATTCTTTTATGAATCTTGTTATTTTCAGGAAATCATATACTCACAGAAGAAGACTTGTATGATTTCTACAAAGACATGCTATCTCGTGCTTCACAGGATGCTGGGAAAACAATCAAAGTGAGAATTTTTGTGCATTTCCAGGTTCTTCACTCATTTCATCTTGATCATGCATGGCGCAGTGGGTTGCACGTCTGTATCGTAATGTGGAGGTGGTGGGTTCGAGCCCCATCAAAGGCACCCGTTGGTTCATTGAGCAAGAAACTTTACCCCTATTGCTTAGTACTGGTTGGTTCCAGGAACGGATTCCAGCGTGATATCATAATCAAATTAAAATAAATTTAGGGCCTTATGGAATATTGACTTAGATGTCAAACAAGACCCCTCGTTAAATATCGTCAAAACCAAATGCCTTTTGTCATAGAAAGCAACATGCTCATATATATATATATACAGAAAAGAATGTGCATGAACTGAGCAAGGACATTGTTTCTAGAAAAAGTGGTCCATTCAATAACTAAGTCATAAATATCAGCACCAGACCATGGTTTATATGGAGACCAAGCTAAAGATTACTTTCAGGGTGGGCCCAGAAAAGGTCAGGGTTGCTGTTCCTGAAACATGAACTTTGTAACGTTCTCACATTATTATGAGATGCATTGTACTTAATGAAGCAAATGAAACATAAAACACAGAAGTTTGCCTTAAACATGTTGATTTGTATATGTGCATATTTAATAGCAATAGAAAAGGATAAACTATTGTCAGTGAACCAGATAAGCTTTAAAGTCAATTGGGTAAATACCCAAGCTTTTTTAATCAATTTGGGATTGGCCTTTTCAATGGGGTATCACTTGTTTTGATACCCAGGGCAATTTACCTAATTGGGTATTTCCTCAAAACAAATGACTATTGGTAAACAATTTGACTTTGAAAAGTACTTTTTGAGGCAACTCGCAAAATGAAAAATCAACTCGCAATTTTATTATTTGCTTTATTCCCTTATAATAATATCTAATTAAAGTAGATATTTACACCTTAGACATATTATGAATATTAAACAGTATCAATCTTTGCAAAATATAATCTACATCAATTGATAATACATTAATTTTAATATCACCATAAAGAAATGATCATGATTATTTTATACCTGTTGAATGTTTACAAAAACAATGAAGCGTTATCGTTTTTAACCTCTTGATTGTATCAATGTGGGTATTTCAAATAAGTCATATACTTTGCTACAGTCTAAAAGGACTCATCCTTGACGTCTTATAATTACCATTAATCCAAATTAGACACATCTAATTCTTACTGTAATTTCACAGTTTGTGTTAACACCAAAGACATGAAACAGTGACTGCAGCGGCCACCTGGTCCAACGAGGCCAATAAAAAAGTGTTTTTCATCTGAGTAGACAACAAACAATAGAGATAATTGAATGCCGTAATTATTGGTATATCATCAACGTCAATAATTACCCTACACTTATGAAAAACACGTAATTATGTAACTGGTTATAACAATAATATACACATGTTTAATTAAACAATTATTCACAATCAACTCAGTTTACTTCCAATTGACAAGTTAAATGACGTAATTAATATAACACGAGAACCATATTGTTAAAAAAAAGTTGCCTCAAACCCTGCTATTTTGATCAATTTTGCATCAATTGTCACCCCAACCTTTTACATCTGTAATGTTTTATAATGTTTGTAAATGTTCAACATTGATGATACCATGGATCTCATGTTTATTGTTAGTTGAAGGCCTTGTATTATTCAAGTTGTTCATTGTTGAGTGCTAGGATTTATTATTAACATTATAGGTTCCGTCATTTTCCCTAAACCTTGTCTAGCATTATTTTAACCATGCCTATATGAGATTGTAGTCCAGATACTTATTGCGACCGATTTACTGGTATCCAACTTTTACTGAATTACAGAGAGTGATCAAAAAAGCATATTTTGGTTAGTGCATCCTAGTTGAACTGAAATCTGTGTCAAAACATTCTATCTAATCTCTGCTTCTGTGTATCATTTCTAGCCAGCTCCAGAGAATGTTATTAAAGCTGTGGTAGACTTTGTTCGAGGGTTTCCGGATATTTCAAACATGGAAATTGTTGGAGACTCTGTCTTCAGGTAAGTTGCCCTCTTACATTGTTTCATTTCATTTCAAATGTAAAACTTTGACACACCAGGTATTTTTTGTTTGTTTCCATTGTAACTAGGTCAACGTTTACAACAATTTCTTCTACAACGGAAAACAATGAGACTAGTTTTCAGAAATCATAGAAACTTTGTGTTTAATTTAAATGAATCTTAGAAACTTTGTGCTTAATGTAAATGAATGTAACTTCTTGGATGTGAAAGATTTCAGTGTTTTTATAAATAATTCTAAACAAATGTACGGTATACAGATATAGTGATAGATTCCCATTATATAACATGATTAATTAGTACCAATTCTTGCTTACAACTTTTCAGCGATTCAACCAAAGGGAACAAATTGGAAATGATGAACAAACTAAAACAGAGTGTGCAGTATTACCAGAATGGCACAGAGGAAGGATACTTCAGATACAAGCCTAGATCAAGTATGTCTACCTGATGTGTCTAAAGTACAGTTTTGTAATGAAACTAGTATGCATAGAATGAACTGCCATGCATAAAAAGTGTAAGGCTATATAACAGCAAAGACTCAGATTGACTTTTCACAATATCTGTTGAATTTTGTTACCCCCATCACCTTGGTAAGCAATTGAGATTACAAAAGAAAATAGAGTGACTATACAAGTAAGTGCCTTAACTGTTGCTCTGAAGGGTTTCATGTCTTTCCTAAATGAACAGATTTGCATTACAAGCATCAATAAGTTGCACAGATAGTAATAATGATTTCATTTATACAGTGTTCTGCCAAGGATTTAAAAATGAGGGGACATTTTCAAAACCTTAAGGACATCAACGTTTATGTACTGGTTGTATAATATAAACATCAAAATTAATAACAAGTTTTCACCATTTATCTATGAGTACCTCTAATCCCACCAATTCATCTATATGAATAGTAAATAAACAACTCATTACCTGACATATGAAATTGGCAATTTTAAACTACTACTTTAAACCGTTTTAAACACATTGTAAACATTTGTACTGTCACGTTACTGGAATAGTTTTCTGACTTGTATTCCCAGCTCAAGGGCCCTTCACAAAATAATTCAAAAGTGTTCTTGCTTTCTCTTTCTGTTATATGCTGTATTCCACGGGTCACACAAATGAAGTCGTGAATCGAACACTATTTGTGTAAAAACAAGTTTGCATCTAAATACTTTTATTGATCAGTTTCGAATTTGATTTAAAACTTGTTTACGCCCAAAACACAATGCAGAGGCGTTTTGTCACCTGTTATTACGACGTCGCCACTCGCATAATCGCTGTGTCCAGAACGTTTCATTCATCAATCCAAAATGTTTTTTGTGGTACTGTGTTGATTTTTTTATCATTAAACACAAACAAATGCTCATTTTGAAAGCTTAACAATCGTTTTTACAAGTGTTTTTACCATAACGCCCCCGAGGTACTTGTAGAAAATCGAGCCTACATACTTTCTGAATTGTTAACATAAGGGAACACAGGATGCAAAACTTTAAATAATGATCATTAAGATTATACATACTATCAGAGACTATCTGCTTGTCATGTTCTTCTCCTTTTATCAAATTTCGGTTAGCTTTAGTCATTTGTTTCAAAGGCAATTTTGACATGAAGAAACTTTTATAAGAACTAAACTCCAGTGATATAATACGTTCTGAAACCTTGTCTTAACTATTATAGATAAAAGATATAACAACAACTTTCAAGTTTGAGAAATGATTGCAGTAATAATCTCAATCTTTCAAACCATGTGCGGGGTTAATATGGCGATCACCGTTTACAAAAAATGGAAAGCATTAATAATGTTTTATTCGTGATGACATAAGTAAATGTGAGTGAGATACGTGGTTAAGAATATTCGATGGTCATTTTAGATGAAAACACTCACCCAAAATCAAAACTTTACATGTTTATAATGGGATTTACTACACCTGTACCTCCCAATGCAGGAAGTGAAATTCAACTATTTGTATGGATGTTAAACTATCTGTTGGGAAGTAAGTTTTCTGATCTAAGGTCATGACTTCCCCTATATATTCAATACAAAGGGAGCTAATTGAAGAATTTGAATCTTTACAGTCTCAAATCTAGCTTTTGCATTGTGTTTTCATAAAACCTTTTTTTTTTAGTTTTGACAAAGTTTCTTTCAATTGACAGCAAAAAGAACACTCGTTCCTTACATTCAATTGAGTTTTTGATAAACTGTTTGTTTTTACTATATGAGTTATCTCCCTGGTATGCATGATAAATGACTTTAAATTTAAGGCATATTATTGCCTTTGTTATGTGTTCTATTTTATAGAGGCGGTGTGAAATACATTGATTTGATATTGTATTAGCTATTTGTATTACAAAAGTGTAAAGTTTTCATTTTGGTTCAGTATAGATTGTTTTAAGGTCGTAAGCAAAATGAAAAGACTACGAGTCAAAGACAAACAGTCTGACACCTTTCGATCGTTATTCTGCTTATCAAGGGAGATCACTGTGTATTTATTAGGATTCGTCCCCACGCAAATTCGTACGCGACATATGGCGCACATAGACGATTTTGTATGCGACATTTGGATTTGTTTTAGTGAGAATGAAAATCGAGGCCTCTGCAGAACACTGCTAATGACATTGATTATGTTTTAGTGCCAGGTGGTAACTTTCCACCAGTGATGAACAAGCCCTCAGAGTATGCAGGCTATGCTTCACATTCTGGTAATGGTCAGTCTCAGAGAGAAGTCAGCCCAGATACAAACACACCCCCTACAAGAAAGGTAGGCGCTCTTTACTTCCTTAAATGTGATGCCACTGAATGGTATAATACTATAAATAGATTTTATGCACAACTCAGCAATATAGAATTCTGTTTCTCTAAATATGTTTCTGTCCTTACTAATGCTTCAATGGACATATCAAAGTTTACTGATTTAAACTACACACATTCCTTCTGATGGCTATCATATTTGCAGTATCTATATGTCAACTGTTACACTCTCTCTATGGTAATGTTGAAATGATTGCAGATAAAGAAGGTTGCTGGCAGAGAAGTGGAGCTGCCTCAAGTCTCTCAGAAGATACTGAACATTGCTAGTGAAAGACATCAGAAAGGCATGATGTCTCCCTGGGTGTACCAACTCCTCTCACAGGTAACTACAGTGTGCTAGTCTGTCTGTCTTTCTCTGTTTGTCTGTTCAGCCATATACATGGATGTCCATAAGCATTGTATCTGAATATATACATCTTGTCACCAAAGAACTGATAAGGAACACATTTATGGTATTTAAAGTAAAGTTGAAATTAATCTGGCATAAATCTGTGTCAAACTTTAAACTTCCTGATAGTTAATTAAGAAATAAACATCGGTACCTGTGTTTTATCGCAGGATAGAATATAGGTACGAGTAAGAGTGCGTATGAATTAAAGCACAAGTCCGCTAGCTGATATTTTATTCTGCAATAAAACACGGTACCGATGTTTTATTTCGATTCTAAGATGGCAAGACCCATTGTGCCTCTATAATGGGCTGCACTAGTTTTTTTAGAAAGCTTAAATTGACAAGATGTTGTTTGGTAATGTGGACTGTAAAAGTAATAAGCACGGACCCATATATAAACGGATAAATAATACAGTTCGTTTCATTCTTTGTGCATAGGAGAAAATCACGGGTTGTTTTAGAATACACTTTAAAACATTGCTTCCTCTTATAAATTTTTTATTTTTTTGTGAGGTTAGACTTTGTATATTTGGCTAGATCCTCTTTATACATTCATTCTTATCATGCATGGAAACAGATTTCTACTTCAGTTTTATTATCTTTCATATTTAACTTATGATGAAAAAATGTTTATTCAAAAGCATCAAACTGTCAATAAAAATTGTTTGGTGATTTTATTTGTTTCTGCTTTATATATACTGTACATTTTAAGCAAACAGGATATGTTATATTGTGGTGAACAATGTTGTATACAAAGAAGGAAAGATTAAGTTTGTGTATAACTATTCTATAGGGCGAGATTAAAATGGTTGTATCACTAGAAGATGAAGCCAACCGTGAATTACCTACTAGTATGGATCTGTTCAGACCAATACGGCAGACTGTCTACAGCGTGTTGCTCAATCTTAACAAACTCAAGATCATCCATGATAACCAAAGTAAAGAAAAAGGTACGTTTACATTTCTATACTCCAGATTCTTTAATAAGTAAGATGGTATACAGTCAATCTCCCATGCAGAGTTGTTGTTCTTTGCAGTCTCTCTCAATCTCTGCTAATGTCCAAACAGTAGTCCAATAACCGTTAATTTTTAGCAAGAAGTTCAACAAAATGGCAGAAGAAAATCAAAAGAATCACCTTTCTTATCAAATAAATATTTAAAATATGCATTTGGCAATCCGTAAACAGGATGTTCTTGGCATAATCCTTAAAACATTCTATCGGATGAATACATATACCAAATTACTTAGAATAGGTACACAACAGTATAGTCCCTACATATATTTCTGATTTCAAACAGTATTTTCACCTCAAATAATAATATTAAATTTTAAGTCACAACTACAGATATATACAAAAAGAAGAATAGCCTCTGAAAAGCAAACTCTAGAACGTAAGTGTGTTTTACAAGAATCTTTCAAGTATGAAACTTGTATGAAGAACATGAACCTTGTATCTAGACGTAAACTCAAGCTTATTGATATTTCATAAACTGATTTACCTCCTTACCAGTTGACGCAGCTGGAGCGGCCCCTAAAACATTTGAAGTCCCTGTGAAAGAATGGGTAGTGAGGAGAGTGAACAGTCAGAAACCTAGCTTTGATCTTGTAATGGCGCGTCCAGTAGAATGGAAGACACCAAGTATAGAGAGAATGTGGTTAGGAACTCAGCCAGAAGATAAAACAAGGAGACTCAGAGCCTACCTCACCGTCATGCACAGTGATACTCCACTAATGTTGAATACAAATTATGTACCACAGCACCTACTGATTCTATGTTGTGTTCTCAGGTTTGTACATACACACCACTTCACTCAGTTTGTTCCAGATAGATATAGGGCAAAAAAAAAAACTACTAAGATTATAATACATCTTCAACATTGTTACATCCTGTGGAATCTCATTTCAGTATAGTCCCGTCTCAAGTTCTAACTTTGCCTCAACCATTGTATTGGATTCATATTTACGTTACTTATGTGCAGCATGCAACTGTTTTAATGGTAATAGAATTATGCATAGTTCAAACTGAGGATAAATAAAGCTATTGTGGAAGAGAGAACAGTAAATGTATAACGGTTGCTCTTACTACATAATTGGTGCTTATATATTAAGTGAACTCATGTTTCTGTGTATCCAGGTACATGTTGGAGTATGGGCATATCCTACAGAGACAAGAATTAGATGCTTTCTTGTCCATGAGTGTATCTCCACTACTGATGGACGTACAAACAATGCAAGATCTTAAAGTAGGTGGCAGTCATTGTCAGATATACACCATTTTTGTATAAATATGCTTTTCACTAAAACAATTACGTTTTCACAGTAAGTTAGCTTGTCTGTACTTAGCATAAAGAGATCCTTTGTGCTTTAGACATGTGGAATTTACCAGCCCAAGTTTTAATTCATTCATGACTGTTAAAGACTACACTTAAGAGTAGCATAGTGTTTGCTTGTATTTATTTAATGAAAATGAGATGGAAAGATTTCCTTAGAGTTTAGATACATGAACAGAATCACAGCCTCCTTGATAGCCTAGTGGTATAGTGCTGGCTTCGAGTGCGGGAGGTACCGGGTTCAATCCCCAGTTAAGGACCGTGTCATACCAAAGACGTTATAAAAATACTGGCTCTTTCTCAAGAATTAAGATAGGAAAATAAATGTAATGGATCAAATCTGGGATAGAAAATCCTTCGAAGTCGGAGGTCATTGGCCGAAGTGGCGGGGATGAAAAAACCAAATGACCACGCAGAACCGACAAAAGTCGAACGCTAAAAGAATATTTAAAAACTGAACAGAGTGGTTAGAGGTTCTTCAACATGTCAACATATATCCACTCTTATTGAGGAATGTTTACTTTATTATAGCTACCCTCCGTACAGCCACGAGGTGTAGCCCTAGCAGGTCTGTTTATGGCCGGTATAGAGGTAGCCCAGTTTGCCAATGATGTGTGTGGGTCCCCAATCACATGGAATATGGTCTGTCCATGGCAGTACTTTGATGGGAAACTGTTTCACTTTAAGTTACTTAAAGCCAAGAATAACACCCCCCTCGTGGACATGTGTGATGGTCAGGTAAATTATAAACTTTAATTTATTTCTTGCAAATACGACATAGATATTACAGAAAAGTATTTGCAAAAACATTCATTTATTTCATGGAATGTGTACATCTCTAACATCTGCTCAATGTCCAACATTTATATACTTTTATGATACATCTGATTGCTCTAGAAATGCAGAAGGAATGTTTATTGCAACTTTACAATTGTATGGTTGTTAGTCAGGTGCCATGTCATACCCATTCTTTTCCTTGATCACTAATTTATAGTTAATGTCATGTACTTGTAGGTAGACCAGGTGCTTAGAGTTGAACGTCTACGACAAGCCATCATGGAAAACCTCAAGTTTGAGTTTGCCAAACCTTTCTTGCCATCTGCTGCGCTATATGCCGGCTACCCAATGCCATATGGACAGGCTCCAGGTGGACCTTTCCCATTCCGTGCTGCAGGTATGGGTAGGATGCCTCCACAAGCACAGGGAGGTATGAACTGGAACATGGGACCTATGGGGCCTCCAGACATGGGACCTCCACCACAGGGCAGGGGACGCGGAATCCTTGGTAAGTGTACACAGATGCCATATGTTTGAGTAACACGCTTGTCTTTTCAGGGTGTAATGTAGTATTATTATATATTATCTGCAGCATTATGATTAAAACCTTTTGTTTGTCTTCAGAAAAATATTCTCTCATTTACTTGTACTGATGATTTGTTGTAAACTATTAATTTACTCATTTAGTGTTTGGTTTATACAGGATATGAAATCAGAAACCCAGGTACAAGTTTGGATGTTTAAATGTTACAGTTCTGAAGTTTGTTCTTTATCATAATATGAGGTAGTTCTATCTCAGTTATTTATCAATTAGAACCCGTTTGAAAGTACCCCAATATGAGGTTGTTCTATCCCAGTTATTTATCAATTAGA
>ENA-OREC01000610-OREC01000610.1-marine-metagenome-genome-assembly--contig:-NODE-610-length-14839-cov-15.858217_pt1 | contig 14839 bp, 5 predicted proteins | sample MGYA00248626_ERZ508543 | MGnify/ENA primary metagenome ERZ508543 (study PRJEB26211, sample SAMN05518279) | marine metagenome | isolation source: Puget Sound, Washington, USA | host: Bankia setacea... | reverse complement strand
TTCTCTCGGAGAAATAATTACTCGCATAATATAAAATGTTTGCGTGAAGTAGAATTTTACATGCGTATCGGATACTCATGGAAATGAAATTCTATGCGTATTTGGCATTTTAAATTGCGTATTATACGCAGATACGCTGCTTATCTGGGGCACTGACTCTACATCTATACACATATATGTTGCAGTCACATAAAGACTTACAGTAATGATATAACTATATAGTTGCCCTTATGTAAAGCAATACACCAATTAAGTATTATTCATTTGTCATAACACTACTATATGACTCATACGTATCTTATCCAGGTCACCATGAAAAAACATATCTATAGTAAATACTCATTCACACATATGTATACAAAACGAATTTCATACTCTATTAATTTATCAACCATGTATAATGACGTACCGGTTAGAAGCAAACTACAGTATATATATAGTCTTGCACGGTTGCTGATGTGTTATTTTAATATTATTTCCCTTTTTGGCAAGATATCATACCTTTTGTTATACATGTATAGTCCTTATTATTTCAAAGTTTATGCACGACACAATAATTTCGAACTGGCACTAGCCCTGACTGGTTTTGGCTAGTAGAACTTATTCAGGGCTAGTAAAAAGTACATGCATATCAAAACTTAAATTTTATCACACAAGTTGGTTGGTTGTTACTACATGTATTATATAGAGTCTCTCCCTCAGCTCAATCCAGTTACACTATCACAATGAGACTTAGCTATATATACACTTCATTAATTAAACATCCAACACACACTATAAGCAGACGAATGATTTGTAACATTTAATTCGTCATATTTAACAAAGTATAATTAGAACATGCAAAGTATCTTACATTGTATATAGGTGTTAAAATAGGGTTTAAACTTTGATTCATTGACTGGTCAGCTGTTTAAATAAGATAAAACCAAGATAACAGTAACATTACTAGTTATTGTACCATATACTTACATGAAAAGATAAAGAGCAATCTATTTCAAACCTACTATGAAACTTCGATAGATCTAATTTATTTACTTCTAAACTTGCTATATGATAAAATAACGCTAGGGTGCAAATATTTCACTCAGTCTATCGCCCTGACAAGTAGTTTTGCCTGCAGGACAAGTGGAAATGTTGAAACCTGTAATATGTTACCTTGTTTTTGCCATACCCAACGTTTAGCAAGATGAGTACATTTTGATAATTTTTGTGCCATGACCGGTATTGGGGTGGCTGTACAAATAATGCAGTCTATAATATATACAGATCATGCAGCTTTGTATCTATATTATTACTAAATCTGTGGAAATGTGAAAACTTAAATAAATGTTTCGAAAAGGTAATGTTTTTAATGTGAAGTTATCAATGTTTAGGATATAAAGAAAACTTAAAATCAAGTTTAGAAATCACGCATATATTTTTTGTTTTCAAAGAAATAAAAATTTAAATTGAATACGGTGGATTATATGGTAAAAGTGCTTGTTTGTACCATACCTGAATTGAAAACCAGAGAATATAGACAAATATAGATACCATATTTATTCCAAAGACCATTTGGACATAGAATCGTTCCACTATTATGACCATACAATTGCCATTTCAAAAGACCACACAATATCAGTCTCAAAAGACCACACAATTTCAGTCTCAAAAGTCTCAAAAGACCACACAATATCAGTCTCAAAAGACCACACAATATCAGTCTCAAAAGACCACACAATATCAGTCTCAAAAGACCACACAATTTCGGTCTCAAAAGACCACACAATATCAGTCTCAAAAGACCACACAATATCAGTCTAAAGGACCATCCAATATCAGTCTCAAAAGACCACACAATTTCAGTCTCAAAAGACCACACAATATCAGTATCAAAAGACCACACAATATCAGTCTCAAAAGACCATACAATTTCAGTCTCAAACAGCTGATTTTAGTGTAAATTTGTCAAAGCTTCTATGAACAATTTGCTGCTGAGGCCAAACATTAAAGTTCAAAAAATGTTCTGGTCTGGGTTTAGATGGCCCTAAAATTTATTTATTTACCGTAAAATTGTCATCCCTGGTCCTTTTATCAAACAATCACAAGGCCCAAGGTAAAAATAGCAATTAGCTAAAGAAGATATTGTTAAATGAGATAGACAAGAACAGCTACTGGAAACTGTAGGAGTTATGCTCACAAAACCTTTCTTCTATATACAATTTTTAATGTAAGAATTAAGCAAGTTTGAGGACAAATCTACTTGATACTGTAGAAGATGAGTTGCTAGATTCAAATACAGAAGGATGGAGTGGCAGGACACCTTTTTCCATAATGCAACACACTCTTCAGGCATACAAAATGATAACAAGTTCATCTGACAAAAGACCAACGGAAGCTATTACACTATACCGCAATTGTGACAGCTATATCAATTGTGACAGCTATATCAATTGTGACAACTATATCGAGCTTCTGCAAGCTAGCTTGACAAAAACAGTAAACTAAAACTAATTTGAAATCACCCATACCATTATGCAGGGCTCACCAAATCTATTTTTCAGTCACTTGGCCGGGACTAGACTCCTGATAAAAGTCACTTGTCCTATTAAAAAAGTGACTTGTCCCTCTTGATATGTACAGTTGTCTCAAAATACGGATATATGTTTCTTGGTGTTTCAATGTAAATGATGGGTGGTTCTGTGTATCTTAACTAAAGAAGAAAACCCTTTAGTCTAATATTCTGCTTAAGTATTTAAAATTATTATTTTGTAAACCAACAACATATAGTCGCTCATTTTAACATATTCACAATTTGAATCTTTCCCCTGAACTTGAAAGAATTTGAGCGAGCTTGTGGCTGCACATACAGTTGCAAAATGGCAGGTCCAGGACAGATTTTCTTACAAAACAAACGGCAATGTAAAGACCTGTTTTTGCGACGTCGCCGTTCACAAAATCGCCGTGTTGAGAACACTTCGTTCATCAAAAGCTTTATGGTAATACGTTAAACTGCAGTTTTTATTTTTCCCCGGGAAAAATGAAGAGGTTGTGATCGCCGAAAAAAAGCATTGTTCTTTGTGATTATATTATTATAAAACACTAGCGAGGTAATTTCTTTTACTTTACTGATAGAACTTGTTTATGAGGTTTGAAAATTAATAGTTAAACAAATCTAAATAGTGCGTTGGCAAACAAATCTGTAGCTGATTTTCACTCAATTGTCGGTAACCATGATCATCCTTTAAATTCCCTTTTTCAGAGAAATAAATTTATGTTGTTGTTGATGCTGTTGGTTAACCAATGCCCTACCGGAAAACTCACCGGATTTACATAGTTTGGAAAAGTGACCTCTGACTAGGCTGAAAATGCAGAATTTCGTAGTTATACCGAACACGTTCACCCATGCAATCAAGGTTAATTGGTTGAATCAATGTGTTGTCGCGATTACTTGAACCAATTAGCAGTAAACAAACTTTCGGTGTCTTTACTCATTTACTTTCGATTCACCATGAGTGTTTCATTAAACACGTTTCCATTGGATAGGAAAAGACGTTACACCGTTCTGATTGGTTTATTGGTACTATTTGGAATACTTCGATAAGCATGGTTAGTGTGTATAGATGATTTATAGTGACACGATAACTTCCCAGCAGGCTACAATTATCGATCTAAAGATTATGTTTGGCTGCATGAACACTGACTGATAAGGTGCATCTTGTGATTTATGACACTTGCCCGACCAAAAAAAGGCACTAGCCCGGGGAAGGACTTCTGCTCATTAGTCACTTGTCTGACCGTGAATGTCACTTGTCCTGGACATTGGGCTGATTTGATCTGATTTGTAGAGCCCTGCCATTATAATTACCGTGAGTATATTTATCTTGGAAAACTGATATCATTGAAACAAATCTATAGTTCATGATATCATCTGCTCAAATGTTTGATACACTTAGCTGGGTGACAAAAAGTGGTAGCTTATCAAGTATATATGAGGATAACTTTGTATTTCAAATGTAACCTTGTTCAGTAGACTCTAAAATATACGGCCACTCTCTCAAAATTACAACCATTAAACTTTCACTGAAGTTGATGAACACACCGTCCTGTTGATACTTTCGGTTTGGACAAAAAACAAACAAATAACAATAACTCAATCAATAGTTATTTAGAAGAAACAGCAGGTATGCCTGACAATAATTACTTCAGTGAAGATTCGTTGCATTTTGGGATGAAAATTAAGAGATTCTTGTTCATCTACAGATAAGACCGACAGAGTTTTACCTGGCCTGGAAAAAGCAGATAAAACACTTTTACATGCAGCCTTGAAATACATGTACTTGGTGCATCTAACTATGGTCAGTTGCAATGATGTAATGATGATAGTACACAACAACAAACAAAAAGTCATGTAAGGTGCAGGTCACTGCAGGAGTTGGTTAAAACAAATCTGACAATGTTTAATTTTTAGAGTATTTGAGATTCGATCTGGTTCAGCAATATACCATAAACAATTGCAAGCTTATAATTTGGACTTTTTGTTTCTGATTTAATGTTTTTGCCATAAAAAATGTCTCAAAATTACAGAAAAAAGGCCTCTTTCAAAACTTGTATAACAAGGCCCCGACACGTAACGGTTAACCTTGCAACGGACATGTAACCGTTAACCTTGGAATATATTTAACGCATTAACAACTTTAACATGTAAGATAGTGGGATCTGAGTTAAGCAAGCAATTAAACATCTTATCTTGAAACGAAAGCTCAACACAAGTCTATTCCAATAAACTCTACATTATGTTAAACCTGTCATAAATCCTCTATCGTTGCACTTTCAACAGATAAAAGATTGTTGAATCCTTCAATATATACTTTGCATTTCTAAAATGTTTTGGCGCGAGGGGGCATTCATTTTTTGTGGAGTGATTTGACACACATTTCAGAAAAAACAACATCACATACAGTACACTAAGTCTTGTTTTGTTATCAGCTCAGTTGTCTGAAAATTTGTCTACTGTTATTTTTAACACTTGAACTGGACTACAAAACAGGATATATGTATTCCTGTTCTGCAAATAATGTGTGAAATTCACTCTATTTTTGAAAACACATATACTATAAAATTACTGAGATGACATGTAATCAGTATTCTATAATTTTAACAAATTAATTTTTGGTAAATCTATCAATCATGATTATGCAGAGAATTCTTGCAGCTTTAACCTGAATAGTTGTTAACTCTGTTATGTGCAAGGGTGGAAGACTGGTTTTTAAACCCCAGGTTGAGCATAAGAGTTTCTACCTCCCTGCTGTCCCTGCTGTCCCAAGAGTCTTTCAACCCTAACATATATATGTGACCTATCTAAAAATGTTACTCTTGCCTTCTTTAACCTAAATGAAAATGATTTATTGACAATTGTTTGAATTTTTGCAGTGTTATAACAATATTTGACATCAAAGTTGATGACGTCGCTTCAGTTTGGTTCATAAAGCTCATTTCAAGCCAACTTCAATAGCCAAGCATATTGTAGACGGTGAGTCTGAAATGTGTCTCTTAATTATTTATAATAAATGACTACAATTTAACACCCAGGTGGAACGACAAGAAAATATTGCCTCAGTCACATGACCGGATAACTTGTCTGTACAGGTTTGGTGGGCTAGAAATACTGGTCATAAATACAAGCAGGAATAAAGTCTGTTTTTACATCCTCTTACATGAGGGGCTTGTTTGAATGGAGTTACCTACATTCAAACTTTGACAAAGGAGAATATCATGATGCACTGTCAGAAATAAACAAAAGTTTGGCGGACAAATCATGGACTCGACGCTACTTTTGGCAATGAAAACAACGTATTGTTTGTAGCTTTTAGGATATCCCCTTCTAGTGTGTATTCGGCGGTTTACGCTATTTTCCAGTGATTTACCTATTTAAACTAAAGCTATATTTTAAAATACCCAAACAATTTTAACCTCCTATGCAACCTTTAGCGTTTGCTTAAATCTTCTAGCTATTGTGCGTTTGTTTACATCTGACACAAAATTGCCAGTACCTACTGAGCATGTGTCTGCTAATCACATGTTGTATTTTCGATCGTCAATGGTCAATAGCTATTAAATTACACTACACAAGTTAAATTTGTCTAAGTTTGAATATTAAGAAATCAATCGACTTTGACATCTATAGGGGGGCAAGCAGTTACTGAGTATACTTTCATTTTACAAACATCAAGGCGGCCCGAGAGCATGCGCAAACGAAAAGCAATTGGATACCGATGGATAATACCCTAGGTCGAAATGACCCTACTGTGGGATATGACAATATCATGATAACAATTGAGCGCAATGCTACAGAGACTTATGCAGTTAATTCTTGTTATTTATTCTGATATGTCATTCTGATTGTTGCTGCAAACAAATGTAAACAGTCGATCACGGTAGACACAGAATATTTTCCAGTATTTTACTTACAATCACATTTGATTATTCACAGCAGATTATTTCAACTAAACAGTGTCAATGTCAATAGCATGAAGAAAACATCATCACTATTACACAATTTAACGATAAACGCACAACATGGAAATGTGCTATTAAAAATGACTATTTTCTATTAGAACGTCTGTAGATATGTACCTCCTGTGTATCTGATCTCTGTATCTGTCTCAAATTCCTCGATATCAAGAAGGTTACTATCATCACTGTCCACATTACCCGCCATTTATACGAGAACTGTCAAACGAGATTTCGGCAATTTCCGGTGATCTCCGTAAACAGGTTCTTGCTTTCCGTAAAAAGTAGTGCATGTTGGTGACGGAAGTTGATCTATATTCATGAGTATGATACATATTCAATTTATTTCATTTAAACTACCGTAATATACACGGCCGTAATATGTTATCCTCTAAAAATGTATAGTTGTTAAACTTCAACTAACTTTATATCATTTGTCAAACAGCGAACTTAGCGTATGCAGATTTTGTTACCGATCTATTTGTTGCTGATGCAAACATATTAAACAGGAATTCGGTAGTTCGGTTTAAATGTGATAACAACAAACCGTTTTGGATTTTGACTTTAAAACCGACGAATGTCTTCAAATCTGAAGCATTCATAACGGTTTATAATTCACATAGTGGAATCTGAACAAAGGTGATCTAGTGTCATCTATTTTTCCCGATAATAAGCAGGTAAAACGATCCAAACCAAGTCGTGAAAATGGCGACTGCTGCAATGGCAAGAACCATGACTGCGACAATTAGTGTGGAGCCTACTCTACAAATGAGGCTCCATCTTCCAAATGCACCAAAGTCAAAAGCCGCGCATGCTGTTGGCAATAAGCTGAGGAATCGTTTGCGTCTAGATCCTTCCCGAGCATTGGAGCCAGCTCGCAAGAAAATTGCTACCATTGAAGCCCAAAGAGTCATGTCGGTATTTGATGATACAATTGCAAAATCTGAAATTGTTACGCTTCTTCCTTACATTATTGATAACCTCGAACGATTTCGAATAAACCTTGGCTCTGAACTGTCAGATCTAATTGAGCATCATGCTGTTATCCTGGGAAGTTATGAAGAAATTAAGCAAACATTGGACAAACAGTTACGTCGTAATGCAAAGCGAGAAAAGTCTGGACGTAGATCTCAGACCCCTGCTATGTCACCAACTGATCCAGAAGGTAATCAAATGCTAGATGAAGATGCAGCTCAAGCTATAACACCATCAGATATACAGAGTTCAAGACAGTCACATTACAGTGGGCGCAGTGGATCACAAGGTATGGACCGACCCTCAAGTACTAGCAGTGTTGGTTCCAACTTCAGTATGGACAGTCAAGTGGAGCGAACAGTGAGAAGTCTTACCCTAGTAGCACAACAACTCAACACATCCTGCAAGAATGTGCTACGTGCCTTCCAAATAAACCCAACTGCGATGACTGCCATCAAGAACGAATACTCTAGAAGGGGCGAGTCTGCCAGAGAATTTATTACCAACATGAACGAGCTGAAGGAGATACTGCTCAACAAGCTTCTAACTACTCCTGAAGAAGAGAAAGAGAGGATGGACTACATACAGGAGATATCAAAAAGAGAGAGAAACAATGCATCTGTGATCGACAAACTAGAAACAGAGCTAAAAGCTGCCCAGGATGACAAAGACGAAGAGGTATAACATCAAATAAATGGTCTCTTCTAGCATTTTTCTTCATACAAAACTTGACTTCTTTGACTGTGAAACATGTTTTTCTCAACAAATCATATTAACCTGATCGTGAACACAACACAATATAAATAGATACAAAAAGTTTAAACAAAATAAAACCTAGTTTGTGCAGGCGTTTCATTTTTTGAGCCTTTTGTAAATATTAAGAAATACCAGTTTAAATATGTTGTATTTATGAAACTTCAAACTTATAAGTAAATATATTTATTGTTACAAAAGTGTGTCACTTTTCTTTTTCTTTAGATTCGTAAAAAGAATGATGTTATTCGAGGACTACAGGCAGATCTACGACAGATTCAGAAGTTTTCAGAGGATCATATTCGTAGAGTAAACTCAGAGTCAGACAAACAGAAAGCCGCAGATAAGAAGAACAGTGAAGGCCGTAAACAGAGACTCACCCAGGAGATAACCCAGCTTCAGACTCAGTCACAAAACATGGTCTCAGAGCACAGAGAGAATGAACAGGAACTTAGAAAGGTTAGTGTTGAATGTCGTAATTGGATCTTACCAAACATATAAACAGTTTTGTGTTTTGTTGTTCAGATTGATGACGACTATTAGGTGTCTCAAAATAAGTTTTGCTGTTGATGGTGTCTTTTTACTTGGATTGATTTATAAAACGTTTTTTCTTTTTAAGAAACCTGTTATTTTAAGCAACATTATAGTAAAGGGCTAAACATGCAAAATCCTATTTTATTGTTTAAATCACTGCACTTAAGAAAAGTGCTATTGAGATCAATGTGTCCCAGGATAGATTGGTTAGTCTTAATATCCAAACGTCATTGCATGTTCTCCTAGTTGAAGTTAAACATTACTCAAGTAAAAGAACTGTATGGTTTTATTTTAGTGAAAATGTTTCATATGGAGAGAACCAATCTGATTTACATGGCCTTCATTTGTATATAACTACATGCATCAATTTCTTGTTTTTTAGACAAAGTTTAAGATTGAGTCTGAGGTGGAGTTATTGATACAGAGATATGACCAGGACATGGGAGAGAGACAGGTTTGTACAAACTTCTCATTACATCTGATCTGCGAAAATTCTGATGGTCTGTTTATCAACAAACATTTTGAAAGTCTGTTTATCCGCAAAAACATCCTTGGATTTGTTTTTTGTCAATTTCTATGATTACGTCATCCATCTTCCTTTTTTGTTTGTGTTTAATCCTGGTTTTGAACGGTTCTTCAAAATAATATTTATCTCTAGTAGAAAATTTATATGTATTAAGAGATTCTCCTCCTAAATATTGTCAGATAGGCATGTCTCAATATGATTGTCATTAGCAAGTTATTGTCCAAATCATAATACACAAGCTATGCAGGCAGCAGCACTTTATTAGTCTGGGATTTATTTTAGTTACCTCAAAGTATAAACATTATAAGGTAAAACTGTGATATTTGCGACAGTAATTATACAGTATTTAATTGTTGCAAAACTTGTCTCGCCATCAAATTAAAATCACATTTGGTTTCAAAGCCAATGCATTAGAATTCATCATAAGTAATTATGTCTCCCCTCATAAATGGAAAGACCTGTCTTTATTGGCTCTAGTTGTCTGGCCGTCTGTCTGTCTTTCTATCACAAATCGTATCTGCTTGAAGGATTTTGAAATAACTCACCACAAATGTTCACCATGTCCAGCTGTTTCTGTTTCCAGCTTTCTATACTTTTCCATTCATAAGTTTAATATAGACTTGACCATGTTATTTGAAGTGCTTCTATTGCAGTTAAATCGGTATATTTACCGTACATAATTATATATAGTTTCAAAGGGTGATTTTTACTTGTTTTTCAGGATGAGTATGAGGAAATTGATGAGGTTTACACCCAGGAGAAAACTCAGCTTCACGAACTCGAGGAGCGATTCAAAACTCTGGAGGCGGAGTACCAACAGATCATGGAGGAGCGAAGACTGGCTAGAGAGCGTCGCGAGGCCGCTGAACGAGAACTGGCTCTAATGGTTAAGGCGTCGACCACAATTCAGGCATTCTGGAGGTCATTCAAAGTTAGGAAAGCTCTCAAGTCAAGGAAGAAGAAGGGAGGCAAGAAGAAGGGGAAGTAAATGTGTCAGAGATAATCGCATCACACTGCATATAATAACTACTTAAAGACTATCAAATATTCAGTTCATTTTTGTTTAGTATGAAAAATATTCTTTATCTATGTTTTAACAAAATTGTATAATGTAAAACAGTGGTGATTGTGTAGTTTTTAAATAAAAAAGAGAATAATATTGAACATTTGTTTGCATGTTCTATGAACTTATGTAAGTACCATATACACTGACGTCCCTGTTATTGAAAATCATCAAAGTTTATGCCAACAAAGTCAGATTGTTTCACAGTATGCATGTACATGTGTTGTATCACTTGGCATGCATATATGACTTGTGTTAGAGTTTATACCTGTCATGTGACCAACGTATTCATTCATGGCTAGTTTATGGTTTTGTACATTTTAAATTCATATAAATAACTATCATGGTTTGATACTGCAATTATGGATATTTCAAGGGCAATAACTCTGCACACCTTATGGTCTGGTTCTGGAGATTACTAGATGTAGTAAACATGTTTGACCAATAAAAAGAAAGATTATCATAAAGTTAAAAGAATAATTATACACTGATTGTAATACAATGTACCTGTATATGGCTTCAGATTATGTTTAAATCAGTTCCAAAATAAACTTTGGCTCATTTAAACTCTACCCACTGCTTTGGGATGATCGTGTTTTAGTTGATATTTGTCTGTGATATGCGCATTTTGTGTGATCTTTATAACTTTGATTACTTTAAATGTTAACAATTTTGTATTTTTGCTTCATTCATTTTGTAAGAGTTCTCTCCAATCGTACATAGATAAGTATTTTTGTGTTCTCGATATATCAAGGACATTGTCAACAACTGGTTTAAACTTATTTTATTCCCCAATTGTTTTTTACAAATATACACAAACACATACAATTACTTATAAACAAAAGGTCGAACCACAAGTTCTAAAACTTATTTACGGCTCTCCCCTTATATCAACAACTGATTACAAGTTCATACTTCATCAATTAAAATCTCTGTTATCAGAATAGTGTGAATTTTCACTATGTAATTTGATCAAAATACCTACCCTTTACCAAAATGGGAGATAACTCTTGCTGTACCATGCCAAAACGAGTGACTACTAAAGAGTGCAATGAAGCTTCTCTGCTTTAAATGTTGTTGTTGTGTTAAGAAAATATTACCTCTTTGTGAATATGTATTAATAAGCAGCAAGGAGTTTTTTAGAGTTCTTGTTAAGATTTGATACTTGTTATGTTATAAGGAAGAAATGAAATAAACTTATTATCTTTTAAAAAATATTTTGTTATTGTTTCCTTGCCAAATAATAATACACTCTGTACCAACTTATAAGTCTTGTCAAGAGAATTAAAAAGAAATGGTTTCGTGCAACAACTTCTGGAATATGTGTTAAATGCCTCAAAATGAATGCACTGTAACAGACCTGTCCTGTTGGCACCATAAAATATCCACTTGCAAAGTACGGTTGTATTCCCTCTTCTTTTTTTAATACACGTTTTACTATATACACATTATTGAAATACCTACCAACAAGGGAGCAAACTCTTATACACTTAAAATTTCGAAAATAGGGAATTATGCATGGAACTTTCATTGGAAGCTAACTGGGGTTTTCCACTAGATCATTTCATCTCGATGCAAATGGTAGAACGTCTGACTTGTAATCGGTCAGTCATGAGATCGAACCCCATCAAAGGTTCGCGTTCTTTTCTTGAGCAAGATTCTTTACCCTCATTGCTTAGTACCTGTTCAAAAAAGGTTGCACAAATGTATGAAGACGAAATTCATTGTGGGAAATTGTTACTTAAACAAACAGTCTGAATTAAAGAGACAGACAATTATACTATAAATATCTTGTTTTAAAGGGTTAGTAACACAGCTTTTTAATTGATTTGCTCAAGTGGATATCTCCTGCAGCTTACATCTATTAGTATTACAGATATACAGTGCACAGTGTCCTCTTTGTGTTTAAACAAACTTATGCCACAAATGCCTCTATAGCACTATAACAACTGATTAAATAATGTAGTCTTGGCATTGTGACAACCTGGTGAATCCACAGTCTTTATTTCTCATGAACGTTATTAGTATTAGTTTTTGCCAGTACAAAGAGTAAATACAGTTGTTACATATAAGTAAATGAAAATGTATTATACTGCACAAACATGTGATAGTGATATTTGACCCCAGTGACCTAGACCTTTGGCCCTAAGATCGATTGGGTTTCTATGCTACCCATGATGGATGTGTGGACCAGGTATGAGGAAGGTAGGTCTAATAAAGATTAAGATAATAAATGGTTTTGGCACATTTGACCCCGGTGACTTTGACCCAGTGACCCCAAATTCAATGGCGTTCCTCTGCTACCCAGGATTGATGTGTGGACCAGGTATGAGGAAGATAGGCAAGGTGTTCTCAAGTTATTGATTGGAAACGGTTTTGGCACATTTGACCCCAGTGACCTTGACCTTGAGGGCCTTATGGTAGATTGACAATCTCAAATAACCTCCCTCATTCAATATTGTCAAAAACAAAAACAAAATCCATTGTTCGGCCTTTTGTTGCAAGTGTGTGCGATGTCCAGATAAGGTGTCATCATGCTTGTTGAATCTTCCTGTAATCGTTGGAATTTTGCCTTCACAATTTCCTTACTTGTACACTGTTGATAGGTTATAGTTGCAAGGCTCCAATAAACACAAAGCCAGCATAGTGAGGGGCAACTGTGTACATTTGCATGAGTGCTTTCCCTTTTAGGTAATTTCATTATTTTAAGAAAAAAATAGCATGTGTAGTCATGTGCATTTAACAACTTTAACACTCTGTTCTAACTGACATAATTAGCTAATGCAGACATCATTATGTAAAACTAGGTAGCATCTCTTTTATCAAACAAGTTCAAGAAGCTTAATATGTGAATGAATGAATGAATGTACTGTCTGAGTCTCAATGTAGTTATCTTGGTACGTACAGTTCAGTTTATTGAGATCACAGCAGATGGAAGTGATATTATTTTTAACATCATGATATTAACTAGGAAAAGGCAATACAAACCATTAAATATAAATATTATAATGTAATGTTGCAATTCATTTCTAACATTATACATATAACACAAATCTAATATAGGCTCATACAGTTATTCATAATTGTCATATTACTCTGCAAACAAGTAACACATAAACTATGTGTGATAAAATTACCATCTACATGTAATGAATGGAGACGTAAATGAAAAGTCTGATTATTTATTTACTTATACTGTACAAACAGAAATAACATGTATGTGGCAGATATGAAACAATGATTATGTGACTGTCAACTGGCTTCTGAAAGGATTTTTTTTAAATAAGTCAATATCAATGAATCTAACTGTGAACCAAGTGAAAAGCTTGCATCTGTTAAGGAATAAAGTGTGCTGACATAAGAACTCCACATACTATTTGAGTATTGTACATGAATACAAATTACACTCAATTATAAATCTGTAATCTCACATCTTAAAATCTGAAAAGCTGCTTTCTTAACAAAGAAGTTGAATCAATAAAAATAAATATATTAAAATGAATTTTGGTGGCTTTCTTGTTAAATATGATTGCTTGGCTATACAAATTCATTGATATTGTATTGACCCACCACATACTGTACACAGTGTCTGAGGTGTATCTTGTTGATATTTGAATTCATGGTTCAGCTGACTACCATGATCAATGAAAAATAATGCCCCACAAATATTAATGATTTCATAGTACAAAATGTAATTATAAACAAAACAATACAAAATTTGCGTTTTTACAACTTTTGATGTATTACAGATGATTTGTTTCATGTCACATATCTGACTTGGCTTATATATTTGTCATCAAAGTTTTCAGTCTTTACCTATCTACCCTTATATATATTATTTCATCAATTTCACAAGATTGTTAGCTTCAGGCATTTTTTATATATCAACCTTAAAAAAATCATTAAAATTGCACGATAAACAAGCATGTACAAGAAAAGAAGAGATGGTAATTATATAAAATTACGTAGTCTGTTGAAATCAAGTTGTATAAAATCCCCAAAGATTATCCAACTTGGCAATTAAGCAGTAGCAGCTTCATTTGTAAACACTATCTGGTGAATGTTGTCATAATCCAATACAAAAGTTTGCGTTATCTAAATCACAGTTATAGTTTGTGAGAGTGTTAATTAATATTAATCAGCCAGCATCAAGATTTCTGTTTCTCCCATTGTTCAGGTGTCAGCGTTTTCATCTGGAAGGCATGAATTTCCTTCATTTCAGCTTCTAACGAAGAGTTCACTAATCTAAAAAAGGGAGGGAATAATGATGTAAAGGCTTGTCAATAATTGTCAAATTACTCACCTTCTCTTCTGTTCTACAGAAATGGCATTATTAATGTTAACATATATTATAAGTACACAATATTGTTCACTGTATGCACACTTTTATTTCCTCTGGAATATATTTTAACACCATGTTTATTAAAGTAATATTATACTCATATTTGATATTAAAGAAAATGAATGAACGTATAACAGACAGTTAATATATCAAC
>ENA-OREC01000609-OREC01000609.1-marine-metagenome-genome-assembly--contig:-NODE-609-length-14841-cov-14.250677_pt1 | contig 14841 bp, 6 predicted proteins | sample MGYA00248626_ERZ508543 | MGnify/ENA primary metagenome ERZ508543 (study PRJEB26211, sample SAMN05518279) | marine metagenome | isolation source: Puget Sound, Washington, USA | host: Bankia setacea... | reverse complement strand
AAAGAGACCACCTGTAGACTCCTCTAACAGTCATAGTTATTGTTTAGTGCATTAGCCATACAGTAAAACCCTGATAAAGAGACCACCTGTAGACTCCTCTAACAGTCATCTATCCATAAATCCTTACTTTAAGACTACCTCAATGATAAGACCAACATAAAATGAAAAAGAGACTTAGACACGCTTCCAGCAGTCATCATTATAACCTTTGCTTAAAGACCACCATATCAAGATTATATATCTTGCATTATATAGTGTTTGGTTTAGACAAATCTTAGGTTTGCATTGTGCTTGGTTTAGAAAAATCTTAGGTTTGCATTGTGCTTGGTTTGGACAAATTTAAGGAGGTTAAAGTGCTTGCTCTAGACAAATTTTAGGTTTGCATTGTGTTTGGTTTAGACAAATTTTAGGTTTGCATTGTGCTTGGTTTAGACAATTCTAGATTTGCATTGTGCTTGGTTTAGACAATTCTAGATTTGCATAGTGCTTGGTTTAGACAAATTCTAGGTTTGCATTATAAGTGCTTGGTTTAGGCAAATTTTAGGTGTGCACAGTTTAAGTTTAGACTTCAATTTCAGGTTTCAATTAGGCTTGATTTAGATTCATTTTTACAGGTTTAGGTGTGTTCAGGTTTCATTGTTTTAAACATTTTAATTAAAATCCAGAAACATGTCGAACCAAAAACAAAAAAAACATAGTAATCCTCAAATGTAAATCTCCAGTAACAGTTGATATTAAAGTAGTGCTATCATTTAAATCTTCGTTAACACGTTAAAACTATCATTATGTTTTTTCTTTACCAATTGCATTGTATCATATTCTGGTTTTTCTAAGAAACAATCTCCACTGAGTGTTCATTTTCAACTATCACTAAACATAATGAAAAGGTTAGTATCTGATGTTTGGAATCGTGACTTTACATTTATAGCTGAACTAAAAACTAGACTAAATCTATCAGAAAAGGATAAAATTCCATGAAAAGCCCAGTAGCACCTTTAAAGTGTTTGCTAACGTTTTTATTTACCCATTTATATCTCAAACAACAGTTTCAAGGTATGATCGCAATAACGTTGTATAAGTCACTCAACTTCGAGAACATTTAACGCGGTTTTACGATTCACACTAAACAATGCACGAGAATCATTCAAACTAAAACTTCTTTGCAGCTACAGGGAATAAAACCCTGTCTAATGACAGTACAATAACACATTACACATTTTACTTAATCAGGTATTTTGTTTCCGACATGACAGAGGTATCTATAGCCATGGCCTGTCGTTTTATATGCAGTTTTACTTGTCAACATGGGAATAGTTTGCAATTTATCTTGGCGGTTATAAAATCATGCATTTTTAAGCTTTTCTCCACACAATATCTATTCCCTACTCCGGCAAATGGTTTATTTGGATGGATACGCAGTCGCTTTGTTAATACGGAATTAAAACCTATAGAAGCTCAATACCGAATCTACCATGTAAATATCATTCCAGCATTTTTTTCTATAAATCTTTTAATGGGAAGCAATTAAGTAAATTTGTATTTTACAGCATCGTCGTAATGTAAGCAGTAGAGTTTGCAGGAATCGCTGGAACAACTTGATATTAAATGTTAAATGGATATTACACTAGGCCTGGCTATAAAGATGACATGAACGATTAACAGGCTAAAACCCATTATATATAAGTGCACCATTACATATAAACTCATATACAGCAGTCGTAACCTCTCTTTAAAGACCTACTCCATAAAAGGAACACCTCACAAAAGACGACAACTTCAAGATTAACTTTAAGAGAGCAGTTAAAAAAATCAAAATGTGCTAAAAGAGGGATTATAAATATAAAAGTTCCATGAGCAAAAGGATAATTTAATTTTCTTGTGAATCCTGTGTGAACCATTTTCATATAAGGATGATTAAAGGTACAGTATGTACTAACAACCTCATTTAAAGATTGGGCAACCAAAAATTAAGCTGTAACAAGTTCTAAATCTCTATTTCCCTGTTTGTTAATGTTTTAGACAGTTAGCTCTGTGAATATGTCAATATTTGGCGTACAAGGAAAATTAAGAGACCTTATTTGTCAACTGGTCTTGAGAAGTATGTCCAATTTAGAAGAAAGGCATATCAAAATAGTGGTTTTATCAGGTGTAGTGCCTTTGTTTGAATGCTGTTTTGACTATTACTGACCGGGGATTTCGAGTTGATAACAATTTTGATTTGATAACAATTTTCATTTAACAACGATTTTGATTTGATAACAACTTTGATTTGATAACAACTTTGATTTTATTACAAAAATGAACATTTAAATCCCTTTTCATTGCACTATTGTTACCAAAGCAGAAGAGTTTATACTTCAAAGATCTACAAATTAAGAACGAATTCTCATCTAACTCTAAGAAAACATATCTACAAAAGAGAACAAAAACCAAACTCTCTTTAATTCCAAGCAACTGTAGTTTTTGGTTCCTGCCATTTAAAACTTTCAATGATTTATCAGCAGCGAAATTTATATCTATCATTTCTGAGTTATCCCTTGCCCTAAAAACACAGAAAATCTACAATCTGTATTAACAAATGACATCATGCGTACAATTTGATGCATTTACTATCTGACAAATTGCTGCAGTGGATCCCATCAGTTTTCCGCAGAGTCCCAGGGTAAGTTTTACATACAAGTGGAATTAAAGATACTCTGTGGCTCACAAACAATGTAACCAGTTCTTGTAGATGATAAAATAAAACATGAAACAAAGATGTTATTTATTCATAGACTGATGTATACAAATAACAATCCAGAAACAGAACATCACTCCATTTGTGCCAGGCAAGAAAATTATGGCACTTTTTCTGTCTACCCTTGATTAAAAGACGTCCCAACTTTTATTAAATCTGCTACATCTGCATAATTTGGCATCCAACATCTACTGGTATTTATACATTACACTAGGTATTCAATAAGCAGCAATGACAAACATCTATACTTTGAATATGATATATTTTGAACTGATTTATCGATTAATTTTGACATTGATAAGGAACATGATTGTATTTTTAAGTATGATCGACTTCAACAAATGATAGCATGAAGGCATACATGCAATGGAAGTACAATTCTTTAACTGGCATCTCTCCCTTTGGTTTGTTTTGTTTGTTGCTTTTTTCTTTTTTTTTAATGATTTTCTTTGTCATTTGGTTGACATATTTTTTTAATGATTTAAACAAAATAAAAAATCTTCAACAAAACATATATTTCAGATATATTTACAAGCTTTATATAACATGCAGTCAACAGATAAATTAAGTTCCTCTTATCTATGTTCCCATTGAATTATATGTACATATTCTACACACTTTACCCTTTCAATGACATACAATCTGAACAGGAATTTAACAACATTTTAACACCTTGTATCTTATCAGTAATTATTTATATCCTGTTTTTATACTATATAGCCAAACTGATTTCAAGAAAGTAAAAAAACATATCCACTAAATTGCATCAATAAAGGTCAAAATAAGAAAACGAAGACATATATTTCAACATCATTTAAATCCATTAAGTGTGTTATTTTTAATGCAGGTGTACAATTACTAACCAAAATACCAGTAACATCAACACAGCATCATCTCATTTATAATCCTTAACTTTTCTAAATCCTCAAGTATTTCCATGTTGATTTCTTCTTCATAAACTAGAATCCTTGCTATCCATAAATGACTGTTATTTGACATATTTTACTTTCCTGTTAAATGATAGTTGAAAGTATAAATAGAACATAAGATTTTTTTAAACTATTCCTTCATAAAATTATACAATGTGTAGTATCGTAGCAACTACTTGCATGACAACAGTAATGTGTTCGGTTACCATTTAAACATATGAAATAACTCTTTATCTAATTAAATAATTATTTATCTAATTAAAAAAAAAAGTGTCAAATTTTCTATTTTTCACAATTTTAGCAATTTTTAAATAACACTTACAAGCGAAACCAAGATGATTTTATGGTAATCCTACGGTTCTTCTTTGTTTACACATTGTTGTCAACATGAAGCTATCCAAGCCGGTAGTTAACACAATATTTGAAAGTGCAAAATTTCATCAAGGTCTATAAATTTACATAAGTAATAGAAACCTTTATTCATATGTATATTACATTTACCATGGTGACTATATGGGGTTTTTTGACGACTGTAACTTAAGTATTTATGGGGAAAGTGTACAATAACTCCTTGATTACCACATTTACTCTTAACCTACATTATACAATAAAACGAGCATAGAAAATGTGACACTTCTTTTATCAACGTAATCAGGATATCGGAGAAGTTTTGAAACATGACATTAAATACATTTTCAAAATAAAAATCCCTATCGTTCAAGGTTTAAAATGCAAATGCACGTTTCAACAACAAATTTTTCAAAATTATTATATTTATAACCATGTCCCAAAAATTAAATCATTTATGCTACGTGTTTATTGCAAAATTGTTTGGTAATCTAAAAGTAGTAAAAGTTGCTAAATGCACATTATGAAAGTATGAATTTATCAATGTGACTATATATATATATAAAGATGTTTAACGAGGTTAGAGAAAGTATAAGTGGTAATACATACAATGTTCATAGTTTGTCCAAGTGTCCAATAGAAGCACACAGTCAATAGAGCACGCGAGCGATGAGTACGGTGGGTCTATCCCAGAGCTATACGGGGAGAAATTGGATATCCAAAACTCCGTCGTCCAATAAATCCTGCTTTGAATCAATGAAAGATCTGTTGCCTATAAGACTTTAATACATAGTCCAGAGTATTTGCTGCATATATCATAAGTATTGCTGTCACAGTTTTGATCACTCACTGATATAAACCAATAGGAGCCTTTCGTTATTTCCCGCGGAACTTCATCTCTATTATAATCACACAGGACTGATACAATGCCACTAATACAATGGAGCTACGTTATCTGAAAACAATCCCAGATTTACTATTTCATTTATATTCAGCATTTCATAGCAACAGCATTAAGTCCTCTTCCGGTAGTTGTAGCAAAATATCCGAAAATTCTTCTCATTCAGTGGTAGATCTATAGATTAAACGTATTAATATTATAAGTAACTCTCCACTATCCCGTAATAAAATCCCCAAAGTTTTCCGAAAGCAGAATTCCTGCTCACTGTCTGTTACATTGACTACAAATGATATTTTTCCTCTACTAGTTCATCGAATAAGTTCAGCTTTTCCCTTTTCCTGCCCCTAATTCACTTTTTCTCTGACGATGTCACAGAATGTTAATACTGAAGTCAAGTACTATAGGCAAACAATAGCTCACAAAGCAACGATAGTCAACTCAGTCTGTAATTAAGTTAGGCTCAACCCCCGTATGCCAATGTTCTCTTGTGTACACTGAAAAATATTAAATATCGGCCGGCCCCCTTTTCAGAATGCAGGCTAGGGATCTTCGGATATTATTTACATACATATGGCGTACTTAACAATATCGTCAACGAAAAAAAATTACACACAGGGAGCAGGTGCTGGTGAAGAATCAAACTCATAAACTATCATAAAATAAACGTTGGGTTAATTCAGTGATTCACTATCGGCCAATCAAATCCAAGCTTGCTCACGACAAAAATCCTTTTATCTTTGACAGGGCCCTGTGTATTGATTTAATTTCAAAAGATGTGGACCATTTCCCGACCAACTCAAGTGGAAAGTTTTGCCTGATGTAGAAAAAGTTATTATAATGCATTATAGCACACGTCGGCGCGTGGACGTTTATTGTATTAATACCTATAACTACATACACTAGAATAAACCAGTCGACAGCTGACTTACTGATATACACTGATAACACTCCATAAAAGGGGATAAAACCATTTGGAGCCAAAGTAAAAAAATGTACAACAAAGTGGATTTTTAAAAACTATCACTATCAAAAAATTGTTCATTGGTTACTATATATAGTTTGGTAAATATTGATCTATCTTTGCTAAGCTTTTGAACACCACCTGCCCCTTTTAACGTTGGTAGTACTTGATGTACAGCCATGGTTGAAATTGAATGCGTTATGGCGTATGGCCCCAGGGAACAAAAGTGTGCCTAGCGTGTCTACATTTTAAGCGGGGTAAAGGGGCGTGATTAGAGATGTTTGAATAGCTTTTCCTACCTGTGGTCACCTTGATAATATCTCTGCCACCAAATGAGACGTTATCAACCTAGTATCAGGTGTAATTGAGCAGAAAATTTAATATAGTTTGTCTATGTGCTTAATATACCAAAAAAGGGCCTACATGAACAAAGGGAGAGTGGCTGGATTGACGTGTACATATGTCTAGTATCAGCAGGCAAACAAAAACAGCCTCCAACACACAAAGGAATATCACGTAACCCCCAAACATTACCCATTAAACCAACTCAGATTAAGTTCAAGTCCATCAAAAATTCTCTAAAGCTTATGAGCGAAGATATCTTTTCAAATTTAAGCTCAAATCAGTAAGAAATTAACTTTTATCAAAATTCTATTACAAAACACAACAGCCTATGACGCAATATTTTTAAAACAATTTTAAACCTGGTATCAGTAAAAAAAAATGAATTTTATCGAAATCTATTTAAATAATTATTTTACCCACAAAGGGCCATAAAGGGTTCATGTGGAACTGATGTACGTGCTACATGAAACGATATCAGATAAAGGCTTATTTATGGATCATTAAGGTAAGACTTACATAATTACTTACTCCTTTCTTCTTTTGTGAAACCTGATCTTTGATGTAGTTATTTGATTTCGTTTTTGGAATTTGAAGTCGCCATACAATTTTGTTAACGTATTTCCCTTACTTAACCTAACACTATCAATAGTATATAATAACTTTCATGTAAACAATAGTTAAGTGCATCGGGGAATGGAGTAAGTATTCTGTTTTCAAATATCTATGACATAAAGGACAGGAAGACCATGGGGAGAGTTCACGCTGCACAAAGAATTTCAATATCGGCAATACTACAAACAAAGAAAACCCAGATAGACATACCAAGTGCATGTATCACACATAGTGCTTACCAGGTTTCTATCAATACAAAAGTACACTATGCATCGGAGAAATTATTTTTTTTGTCTGTGTTTTTATTGTATGATTAGGCAGCGAGCGTCATTAATTGGAAATGAGTCAGCCAGCCGTCCTTCTCTCGCAATATCTCATAGACAAAACATTTTAGTCATTATATTCCAAAGCTTGCAACTATATTTACCCAGGCCTTACCATTGTTTGAAAGCACGCAAACTTCTCACTGAGGCTTCATGGGATAGATTTTCCATATATGGTCGTAGTTACTCGTGAGTTGTAGCGGAGCTTAGCCTATGAGAGCGGCCCCTTGCACAAAGGCGTGAAATCAATGACTGATGTGAATAGCTACAAATCAAGCTTCTACAACTACACTGACTTATCGTAAACTTGCACTGCTCTGTCCAATAAACTCGTATAGACCATCACGATAACAACGTCGCTAAACCACTTTTCAATCGAGCCTACTACATTTTTCAAGTATCCAACAGATTTTGCAGTACATCATGCAAACAATGGGTTAGATATCAGGGGCAAAATACATTAGCATTTAAATCTGTTACTATAGCAATGGAAGTGGATAAAAGACGCTCCATAATAGCTCATTAATATTTACATCTGAAAAAGGGGCCCAATCGCAGGGAGCAATGTAAGGGGCTCTGTCGATGTCGCGTTTTTTTTATCTTGTAACAAAGACGTTTGTCTCAAAACCAACCACGGCAGCTGAACTTGACATATGATTGTATCCCTATTTATCAATCTAGAAATAAAAAACGTTCTTAAGGGACAAGTGGAGCAGACGAAACATGTAAAATAGTTCAGTAAAGCTGTAACCTATGAAAAGGAGAGTTTCTCTTTTCAAAAATGACTTAATAACATTAAAAACACTAATCCAGTTTCATCAAAGGGAAGTCACAGTATGCTGAAATAGTAGCTTGTAGGGTTAAAGCACCTTTGTACAAGTTCAAGCCATACATCGTTCAACTTTCTAACCGAGTTGTAACAGAAAAGAAAGTTGAAACACTGATTGCTACCTCTATAAACTTTGAATTTGAATGAAAAGGGAGACAAAGCAAATTTATACATTTAAAAACAACAGCATTTAATACATACCAAGGGGTTAAAGCAATAGGGTTCTAAGTAGTATTAAATAAAGAAGCAGATAGAACTCTTTCACATTCACTCCTTGATACATACAAGCTTTATGCCTATACTTTACACTGATTTAAATACTCAACACCTATCTGTAGCAGCCACTTTCAATAAATAAACTAGTACAGTGACCACCTGTCTAAATCGTACTCTAGGTAGACCTGCACAAACTTGACACTTTTTCCCCCAGTTTAAGGTGTACCTTTCCTAATAAGCGCTACCCCCCTTTTTTCTAGATACACCCCTGTTAAGGACAGTCCTGCAGCAAAGCTTGTACTGTATTGGTTTGTTTGAAGCCAATTAGTGTGGTGCTTATCTTGGTTTCTACAGAAGCTGCAACATTACATAGAAAATCAGGCGTTTGAACTTTGGGCCAATTTACGATAAGCTGGTAATATCTAAGTCAATAAAAAAGCTTGCAATTGTATTTGAGTTTTATGACGCTGCATCAAGATTGCATCAATGTTACTGGATGCATACATATTGCATCTGAGTCACCCATAAGCTTTCAATAAATCTGAGTCTCTATAGGTTTACATCACAATCTGAGTTAGGAAAGGCTTTATATTACATCTGAGTCTCTAAAAAGCTAACATAAGCATGAGCTAAAATGCATGAGGTTAAAAAAATGAAATTGAAATGTGATAGAAATAATTAAATAGAGCCATAGAGCAGATGTACTGATTGAAAATACATGTACTGCATTGGCATGTGCTGACAATATAAATAGATTATGATGTCTTATAAGACTATGCATGTTTAAGAAAGAATGTTGATAGATCATCTTTTTAATATTTTTTTTTATAGACCATTGAAAATACTTATTTTTCTTCAGAACTTATCATTATGTAAATAGAAGTAGTAAAAAACTGTGCAAATTATACCTTGTATATTGATGGTTTCCCAGTTATTTTGTGTTGTAATACACAAAGCATTGGTTAATTCTAAGTTCATAAAATACTTATCACTTGTTTTGAGAAGCCATGTGTGACAATTCCCCGTTAACTGTTAACTGCTCGTAGAACAATAAATTGTATTAAAAATTCCAATAGTAAACTTTAAACATTTGATGGCGTTGGTAGATAATAAATATACTATCAAAGTTTATAATCTAGTATGTTTTGTACGGTAAAAAAAAATGACAAACATTAAATATTCAAGCCACGGATGTTCAATATTGATGAAAGTACTGATATATTGGATCTATAGCATCCCGAACAACTTCCATGTCATGTGTCAAACCAGAAATTTTAAATCATTGGCTGACGTGATTGATACTTTTCTAGACACAATTACCCAACATGTCTCTAGCTGATAACAACAACATACGTTACTGGAATGATTTATTAACATTCTAAACAAACTCCGATATCGATTCTGTAACTTTTAATCACCGTATACAGCTAATCTGTTTTTGCATGACTGCACCGTACTAAATACACTGTCTTTGTTTATAACTTGATACCTAGATAAGAATCAGTTGTCAATTTTTTTGTGAGTCTTTGTCATTTATAATCCAGGAGAACATCGGTAGCTCTAACCAAGTCTATATTTTGTTGCCTTTGCTAATTCTTTATGCAATTAACAAAAACCAATAGGGAAACAAATAACTGTAGATATGACCAAAGGCGTGTATTACCTTACTGATGTAAATACATGTTAGGAACCTATTAGTTACAGCAAATGTCGTCAGTTAAGCATATTATAACAGCATGTAACAAGATTTAGGACACATATACAATCATAGTTTAAACTTACTGGGAATTTTTGGTTTACATTTTTTTCCACATATATTTGTATTCATTCATACCCCATCTTGACAACACATTAAAAACGTGTGTTTATACAATTTTTAGCCCACTGATAAAAATGCCAAAGATTAAGATTAAAAAATGATAAAATCATGAAAATAAAAAGACTGGCGGAATCTGTTCCAAAAAGAAAAAAAGATTAAAAAAGAAAATGTATAAAATAAATAAATTTGAGAGTGTTGATGTTTATTTATTTATTGATTTTATGATCTTTCCAATCATACAGGTCGCATAATGTCTTAGTGCCAAAAGCAGTTATTATAAATGTTAAAGAATAAAACAACAGCAAACAAATATTTACCTTTAATCTCTAATATTGTCCACCATAAAAATAATCTACCTGTTTAATTGAATTTTCTTAATTATAAAGAACAATGACTCAATTTGCGAAACTTTAAATATTATATAATAGAAGGTATATCTTTGTCACATGCTGTACACCTGTTGATTAGTATTTATTATTAATTAATGAAAACAGATCCTTCTTCCATATCGACCAATCAAATTCATCGTACTTTTAAGGACAAGGAAAATTAAAGATACAAACAAAAACTATAATAGATACTTCGAAAGGGGAAGTTTTAATAAGTAAAAGTTCAAATCTTTATAACAGCTTATCTTTGTTACCAATGGATTATCCTAAGTCTTAAATAAACCTAACATTACTTCCTAAATTGTGCTTTTGAGAAATCAGCGTAGTGTACATGCCAAATTAAAGAAATATTTTTTTTATATTGTCTTGATGAAGAAATATATTAATAAATTCATGTGACAGACAAACTAAATTCATTAAAAGTACAGTAAAATTGACAACACTAGTTGCTAATAATTTAACTACAGAAGTTAACCTTTTTACGGAAAACAGCAAAAAAAATGGTCTAATGGAAGAGAGGTCTTTGGGTGCATTTGGTCTTTAATAATTACAAAGTTTTCTTGAATGACAGATAGAAACAAATATGTTAAGAAATGTATAAGTCTCTTAACAGGGTTGCATTTTATATCATGTGAATAATTTACCATTAATTTTTGATTTTCAAAATTTCCTTGTTTCATAGGAAGAAATATTTATTTTACCCATTTATGACATTTATGAAACTTACTTAAAGCCCCCGGTTTGTAAAGATATTTGCATAGTATGGACTTTGTGTGGGAGGAAACCATTTACCTTAAACAACACACACTAAAGCACAACTTGGTGACCACATGAACATCTCAATTACCACATGACCTGGCTATATATGCTGACACCAAAGATTGAACTCAGGCCTCGTGATCACAAAGCTTTTCAGAATCAGAATCAAGATCAGGCTCAAGTTAAACATTCTTTTACTATGGACTATTGAATGTTGGTATTTAATACTAAGTACTACAAACAAGACTTCTCTGAAATCTAATCTTTTTTATGAAAGAAAAGGTAAATCTTATACAGGATCACCTTAATTATAGTTAATTGGCTCCAACATATGATCTTTAATATTATGCATGTTATGTCTAAAACAACATTTATCATGTCAATGTATACAAAAATCAAGTTTTCTTGAACAGATAGTAGGAAATTGTCCAGAAATTATTCATTTTGAGACTTGAGCCTGATCTTGATCCTGAACCTGAAAAGCTTAGTAAACATGAGGCTGCAACAGTGACAGTAGAGTTAAGGCTCACCTATACAACAAACCTTACAATCATTTCAATATAGGGTTAGTTGTCTTGTATAATAAATATTTAGGCTGGAGATGTAACGCTTGTACAGTTAAAAGATCAGATTTACATGAAGGTTAAACCTTATTCTTCTTCACTGACGTCACTTTTTAAAATATTTCTGTTATTAACAAGCTCTGATTAAGCAAATTCATTTATACACAGCGTGACATTGTTTAAATTTGTAATGGTATAAGCAGTATCTTACATTTGCACATCTTGTCATGCTGTCCAATCAAAATCAACGTAACAAAGCGAGTGAGGTAGAAGGTATGGTCCCTACAGGGTGAAATACCAACCCATGCACTGTTCTAATTGATTGACACATTTACCCGGTGCCTTTAAAGGTCAACAACACCTCTTCCAATTTAAAAACCAAACCTTAGACCAAAAAAGCAACACAATTCCTTTTAAAACTACAGAAACTGCCGTAAAATTAGGACTTCAAGATTCCAACTGCAAAGCAGAAGACAAAACTCATAGAGAACCTGACTTTCATGTCAAAACGAAATTATCTTTTAATGTTATAAAGGAAAGAAAAAAAAACATTGCTCATAATTTATTTACGATAATGGGGAGCCATGATGTATTCCTACACCCTGAACATGGAGTCGCATCTCCTGCACAAGGATACATAATGAAATGCTTAATTGAGTAATTTGGTCATAAAAAAATAGTGCATTAGCAATGAGTCGAGGAACCTGCGAGTGAAGCATCCTTTGAATTATAGTAGCAGAAATGCCGATACTTGGAACATTAAAATTTAAAAGTAAAGATATTGTTGTCTCCTTTGTGTTTGTTTGGAAATTACATCCTCATGTATCTATTGTTCCAGAGTTATCTTTCCTGTTTCCTTATTATTGTATGAATCCCACTGACAGTTATGCATTGAGATCTGTCTCCTGCTACAGTTAATTATTGATGGAGCTGATTATATTATATTATATCAAGATTATATTACATATACAAACAATTAATTTCATTCATTTTTAAACACAATGCATACATCAAAAGTATGTCAACAAGTAAATATCAACATGTTTTTTCCTAGTCAACAAGTAAATATCGACGTGTTTTTTCCTAGTCAACAAGTAAATATCAACGTGTTTTTTCCTAGTCAACGAGTAAATATCAACGTGTTTTTTCCTAGTCAACAAGTAAATATCAATGTGTTTTTTCCTAGTCAACAAGTAAATATCAACGTGTTTTTTCTAGAAGTTGTTTTAAGCAGTGTTAAGAGCTACAAGTAAGATATAATACTAAACACTCACAATGTATACATTCATCCAGTAATTCTCCCCAAACACGTAAATGACCAGTTACATACAAGAGTCAGGTTAACAAATGACTCAAGTTTTTATCAAATAACACCAAACAATAAATGCATACAGACCTTGACCAAAATATCCAATTTTTGAAAATAATCTCTGAAAAAAAATGATCTTTGCATTTTCTACTTTACACTATACATGCCTTACTCATATCAAATTTAGTCAGTTATAACTTACACTAACAATGTAACGTGTTCCAAGTGTCTCAAATTCTTCCCACAGGTAATACATTAAAATACAATACATAATTTTCATTGATAAAACAGTATATAAGGAAACGGTGTTATATAAATGATAATATTTCTTTGACCTTAACCTAATGTAAGAAAATGCCAATGAATGACAACATAGTGAATGTAAGCAATGTAGTCATGTCATTTGTTAGATCACTAACATCTTAAGGTGTTGCTCTCAAAAATGGCAAAAAAAACTTTTGTTAGATCAGTAACATCTTAAGGTGTTTCTCTCAAAAATGGCAAAAAAAACTTTTGTTAGATCAGTAACATCTTAAGGTGGTGCTCTCAAAAAGACAAACAATAAGTTCTGAGACTGCGGTCAGTGGTGAAGATAAAGATAGTTGGGGGGTGAGGATTTCTGATACACAAATGATGAAAAAACTCTTGTTGATTGAAAAACCTTGCAGACATGTAACACAGATAATATATATATGTAATTAAATAAAACAATGTTCAAAGTTTTCACTTAATTAATATAGGAACACATTTTAGCATCACTTGTGTAAGAAAGGAAGATTTTTGGCACTTAGTTAATGTCTTGTCTTTACTTTTGATTAAGAAAATGACCTAATTTTTATTCAATCTTCAACATTTGTAAACCTTGGCTTCCTTTAACTCTACTAGTGTTTTGACATAACTTGATGAAAATAAAGATTCCAACTCACACCTGGCAGAGACATAACCATTTATGTGTGTAGAAAAGATATTCTTATCAACTGTTACATCAAATTTTGTAAAAGTAAAGGACAAATTAAATTGATATTCTTAGTATAAAAGATGTATTAACATAACGAGACACAGTATTTTTACAATCTAAAGTCGAGCTTATTGTTTCTTTATATACTTTAGATTGGTTCGAGTAGGTGTTAACTCTTCATTATAAAGTCGTTAATAAACTTAATTGTTTTAATTGAACAATATATAACTACATGTATTTCCTTTCTATTAACTAACTAAAATATAAAATGCTATTTCTTAATTATAAAACATTAAAAGTTACTACAAAATATATAGGCCGGAATTTTTATATTTATGAACTGTGAATATCAATGTACATCTGCCGTATTTTTATTATCACGTCACGAACATACTGCATTTATGAGTCCACTTAAAGCATGACAGAAATGAAAATAAAACATCTCTGAATAAAGGAATACTACTTGTGTTTTAGACAATGTATGACTATGATGAATACCTGTTTATGTAATCAACGTGCCTGTGGTATTCTCTGGTGTTCAACGTGCCGGTGGTATTCTCTGGTGTTTATGTAATCAACTTGTCTATGGTATTCTCTGGTGTTTATGTAATCAATGTGTCCATGGTATTCTCTGGTGTTTATGTAATCAACGTGCCTGTGGCATTCTCTGGTGTTTATGTAATCAACGTGTCTATGGTATTCTCTGGTGTTTATGTAATCAATGTGTCTGTGGTATTCTCTGGTGTTTATGTAATCAACTTGTCTGTGGTATTCTCTGGTGTTTATGTAATCAATGTGTCTGTGGTATTCTCTGGTGTTTATGTAATCAATGTGTCTGTGGTA
>ENA-OREC01000608-OREC01000608.1-marine-metagenome-genome-assembly--contig:-NODE-608-length-14850-cov-12.995803_pt1 | contig 14850 bp, 6 predicted proteins | sample MGYA00248626_ERZ508543 | MGnify/ENA primary metagenome ERZ508543 (study PRJEB26211, sample SAMN05518279) | marine metagenome | isolation source: Puget Sound, Washington, USA | host: Bankia setacea... | reverse complement strand
TATAATATGTGCCACTACTGATACTTCTACTTTTATAATATAATCATGTGCTATCGTATATAATATTTAATTGAAACGTTGCTGACACACACAACATAACTACCTGAATACGACATATTAACATTATACGCTGAGACACACAACATAACTACCTGAATACGACATATTAACTTTATACGCTGAGACACACAACATAACTACCTGAATACGACATATTAACAGTATACGCTGAGACGCACAACATAACTAGCTGAATACGACATATTAACTTTATACGCTGAGACACACAACATAACTAGCTGAATACGACATATTAACATTATACGCTGAGACACACAACATAACTAGCTGAATACGACATATTAACAGTATACGCTGAGACGCACAACATAACTAGCTGAATACGACATATTAACATTATACGCTGAGACACACAACATAACTAGCTGAATACAACATATTAACATTATACGAGCATGTATGCGCATGAATTACTAATGAAATGAAAACGCGTTAAGAAATATTGCTTTATGTTTTAAATTAAATACTAATACATATATTTACGTTCTTTCAAATACATGTATATTATTAACGTTGATACGTGTACACTTGTATGAACTTTCAACTAACTAACACTGCCCATAGAGGTTAAAGTAATAATTAGAGCGTGTGTCAATGTACGTGTGTTTGTCTTTATTTTATTAAATGTGAATACAGCATTGCTAGTTTACTGGCTACACAGTCCTTGTAGCAATATTGTTTACTTATGTATTTATTTGAATATTCATGAGTTATGTGCATACATGTCTTCCAGTTCATGAATAAATCAAAACGTTGTACATTGTATGGTGTTTATTGTATTTAATTAACTACCCCAGTATAGATAGTATCAACAGTAACATGTACAGGCTCAATCTCTTATACAGAGTTGTCGTTCTTTGCAGTCTCTCTATCAATCTATTCTATTCTGCATGTCAGGGGAGATCACTACGTAGGGAATTGGTATAAGCTAGCATTTTAACACCTATGGGCGGACACATGGGATATGATTATACACACATATAAATAAATATGTACATATCACGAAACTTGAAACTAAACATGCCTTTTACAGTAAAACATGAAAAAAACCCAACGCATCATGTATCTTAATTCATAAAGACATTATAAATAAGATATTAACAAATGCAAACTAAGAACAGAACAATCATTGTGACAAAAATACACAAACATAGAAAATGACAAAATTACAGACAAAGAAGTAAACGATCATTTAAATAGCAACATTGTAGAAAAGTAAATAAACGGCATACATAAACACGAACATTAAACACACAACGAATCGAATAAGACAATATATTCATTTTGCATTTACGAGTTTTTAGCAGATTTATTAAAACCAAATTACATGTACTTGAATACTCAAACAATTTACAAAATCATCACACTGAGGACAAATACCTTATTTCTTAATTAGATATGAATATAAATTATAAATATTTAATAACAAATAAGCTTTATGCAAATACAGCTCACTGGACACTATGTCATCTCATGTCAAAGGGGACTATCATATCATCGTTCTATTAAAAGTCAATGATGAGTATAAACAGTGAAACACAACCGCTATTAACGAAATACCTTCATACGCATAATGTCACACACACGGGCATCCACTGATATTTAATATAGCATATGACGATATTTCTTGAACTATGGAAGGATCCTAATATATACATGTATAAATAAACAGCTCCGTCATAATTTATTATAGTAAGCATTGGTCACGTAACAGAGACTTGTCATGTATAAACTATATCAGCAAACACACACACTACAGGAGCTAGTAAACTGTTTTCCCCCGCCATTACAATAATGCAATGTTCATCAACATAGGAGTATTTCACATCTTCAATGTGCAGTGTCAATAACTCTCTAATAAACGTCAGTCAGCATTTAAATTACAGGCTAACATTTCTTGTATTAACAGAGGAAGAAGTGGATTACCATGTGTTAGTCATTCAGTGATAAACTCCCTTAACTTCATAACATTGCACATTTATATAGTCAGTCTTAATCCGTGGGTACGAAATCGAGTGTACGAATACACATCCGTGTGAAATGAGATAGTGACAGACACTGTGCCTACACAACTTCGATTAGCGGCTTAGTATGCGTAAATATCTGTCTTTACTGGAATTGACACTGTGCCCGGTGTGGTCATACATTAATCCATTGTTTTATATCCGAAATCCTTGTTTATTCGAACACTAATCCCAGTTACTACATTTATGTGGGCAATGAGCTTATCAGAGAGTTTGTTGTAGATGACAATTAGGGGATAAGGTGGTAGTGTAGTTATGTTAAGCTCTTGTTTAAACAAAATGAACAGTTAGAATAATTTACGCCTGCAGTTTGTCTAATTGTGTCAAAATGATTATTAATGTGTGGTACCCAGCTAAACTGACACGTGTGTTTAAAGTTTCTAGCTGCGTAAGTGTAAACAAAACGTCTAAGGTCTGCTGATAAGACTGCTCTCTCTACAGGACCAGACATAACATTGGTGAAAACGTCTGTGTCTACAAATCTGACAAACACATTACAACAGCGAGAATAAATACCACCTTCATAACAAACCAAAGTAGCACCATTAATCAGAGATATACATGTTAGCTTTTGCAACTTTAAAAGGTTTCAACATGATGGGTAGGGATAAAAACCAGCCATCAAAACGTAACCATACTCATTACGTATGCATACAAAACAGGTTATGAATATTTATAGCACAGATAATTCCCGCCCATTTTTTCAAGATTTAAATGACATACGATGCTCGAAAATTTGGGAAGTCATTTACACATTATCAGCATCCATTCCTATATAACTGTTGACAAGTTTTAAGACGTACCTGTTAGGAATAAAATACGACATGCAATACAAGTATACAGAATAACCCTTACAATATGACCACACGAGTGATCATACTAGACCTTTATTGGGATGTACATTTGTACTTATATCATATGTCAGACAAAGACAAAACATGTTACCAACTAACCATTGCTGTTGATTATGATGTGCTAGTATGGACTTAGAATCAGATTGTGAACAGAAGAAAGGTAACTAAAACCAAGGACAACGGAGATGCAAGAATGCTCTTGCGATGCTCCCTAAACAAGCCTTCAATGAACCAATGTATAACTTGGACTCCACTACTCACGGAAGATCCAGCAATTTTTGTTCAACTCGGTATTAATTCGCGTAAAGTACTCAGAACATTGTGCCATATTGTAATTTTCTTTCTGATTATGCTGAGTTGATTTAATTCCCATAAATTAGATAAAATAACATTGGCGAGTGAGGTTGACGTGAAAGGCTAAACATTGGCGAGTGAGGTTGACGTGAAAGGCTAACACCCCAGTCGCGTTTATATATTTCATTATTTGTCCTCAAATCGTGATGACTATTTCAAATGGCTTTCTGCTGTGAAGAGAGTGATAAAGGATGCAAATGTTGTCTTCCCCAACGTTAAATCTCACACTGTGTTTGTCATCATGGGTGCTATCATTATGTGAATAAAACACTCTACCCTAGGCGCATACCGATTACAAACCTCAGCAGGGGCAGACAATCACACCGATCAATCATTTGTCAATAGGATTAAATTAGTATCAAGGGTCTATATTCACTGCGGAAGCCTTTTTCTGTGTTTTATCAATAAGGTAAAATCAAATTCCTTCAATCAGCGGCCCACCGCCTGTGAGAGGCCGTGAAATCGCAAGGCGCCGGCGACACATAGTGAACATAATATCATAAAAACTATTTTAATATTTTATCCATTGAAATTTCGGTGGCTGAGCAAAGTGAATGTAAGGAACTATCAATTGAAGATGAGGACTTAATATCGGAAAGCTTGATTAAACAATTTGTTAACACGGGTTTGACATGATTAATGTTCTGTTCTATTAAGCGAAAACGTTGTTGGTTTATAAAGTTTTCTATGCTTACACCGATGTGCTTGTCTATTTACCACATAGCAGGGAGATGGCCCGATGAAGAATGGCAGCCTGTTCGCCCATGACAGTCTCGCTTACAACCGGCCCAGTATGAGTCCCGGCCAAGACATAATGCTCCATCAACGCATCCTCTTGTACCTCTCTCTGCCGCCATATGCCCCTCACCCCACCGGCTTTGTGGCTTTGTATGGTACCCCAAAACACCAAAAAGGCTATATCAAGCTACCCCCATTAGTTTTGCTGTCCTGTGAATAATAATCATGAATAATATCGTTGATAGAATATCCTGACACGTTTTGATTTGTGTTGACAAACTATTGAACTGTGTAAAAGGACAGTTTAGATACGCTCTTCAATCTCTTACATAAGAATAAATAAGTCCGTTGATATCTCTGTATGCTGTTTCTGAACCGATGTCACAGTTTGTGATTGACGAGCGTTAGCTTTTGGTACTTTTGAAATACATCTATAGACTATTACGGCTATGTCCTAACACCAGAGTTCTCATGTCAATCATCTCAGTAACTACAGACAGTCTTTTGTTGACGTTCTGAGAAAATGTACAATTTATTTATGTAACCACTTCATTTATTCTTATTTTATAATATTTGCGAACGTGGCTTTAAATATTAGCATACACATCGTTAGTACAAATGTATGCACAATGTTTCCACAAAGAAAATTAAAAACTAAAACCTGGACAGACTGATAATTTGAAAATGCTTCCCGACAGGTATTCTGATATGATAAATGACAGTTTTTCTATTTACTGTAATCAAGCGCAGTTGTCAAGCTCCAGTATCCTCATTAACGACCGTTGCCATGGAGCAAAGGTCATGCAGGTGTGCGTAAGGTCACGTGGAGTCGATAAAGGTCAAATAGCTCTCGACCCCTGCGCGGGTGGTATGGTGGACGGGGGACATATTTAAGGGGCTGTAACAAATGTCAAGGGAGCAAATAAAAGCCGGACACTAACATCTGTTTGTAACTAGTAAAGGACTGCTTTGGGTCCGTGTGCCATGAGTACCGGGGATTAGTGGGCTCTGTGAAACCCCTAAATGATAAATGGTCCTGATAGGTCGATATGTCAACTATGTATCGATGGCAGCTCATGTGCAGGAACATGACAAACCTCGTTAGAAGGAAACTTAAATTGAAATTCATAAAACCATGACAGCAAACAATGCCATGTATGACATGAGTTCACATGAAACTTCTGTCTTTGAATATTTTGTTCGCTTCAATAAATACTGGTTTCGGTGGGTAAAGTTGACCATTCACAGGCAATATTTATTTGAACCTATGGAACTCGATTGACTATTGAAACTGCGGAATATATGTGTGTTAAAATAGTTGTGTTTGTTTCTGGTTGTATATACTTGCCTGACAAATTTAGTTCAAGTATCGCCGCTAGCTGACGGTATCGTATTGTTGAAGGTTTAGTCGTTTTGTACGTTCGGTAATTACTAATTAGTGTACCTTATTGTCCACCTATTTGAAGAAATGTTAACTGACAAAGAACAACCCACATCTGTACATGATCAAAGCACGCATCACAGTGACCGGGCATAAAGTTAGATAACATAACTTGACCGCCTCTTTGTGTATAGAGATATATATAGAACCGTTGATCATTTCCTTTGAAGTTTTGTTCTGATTTGTTTATGTAATAAATCTGAAAACCTACGCCTGATTACCCGCACGAATTTACAACATTACATGTATTTGAATTTCACAAAACAATTTAAACACCTTTGTGATTCATCAATAACAATATATATATGATTGGACAGTTTGTTAGTAATGTTTTCTTTTGACAAGAACATGCGAAATGTGTTTTCAATGGTTCTTGTATTACAGTACATGCTACATCACGGCTGGAGACAGGTGTTTGGCCAGATAACCTTTCATTTCTACATTTGTCCATTTTGCATACACTTGCTACCTCACGCTTGCAGACAATTGTAGTACGTTTGGCTACTATTGCCATGTTTTGTCTCATTTACGAAAACCACCCATGTGGCGAAACATGGCGGACTTCGTGCGTCTCTATTGTTAACCTGAACATAAACAATTACGAAACTATGCATTATAGTAACATCAAGTGCTAAGTCCACGATAAATTGAAAACCACATTGAATTCAGAATTCTCGCGTGGGGCCAATTAAATAATTTGAAATTAATATGTACTGTCCAGTATTCATAGGAGCTCGCTAAATCTCGTGGTTGACTTTTCGCACTAGGACAATAATCCAGGTTCTAAACGGGGAAACGATAATCTTTTGGCGAGGATTTCAATGCAATGGTAATAAATGTTGTCATGAAAGTGTCAACACATCTTTGAGACAATCAAATAAAGATCAACTACTATACAAACAAGCGTGCCTATGAACAGTTTTATGTGCCCGGATAGGTTCAGTTTTAAATTACACAAAGCTGCTGTGTGGACCGAACTCGTACGGTGTATGTTTAAAGGCGACATTTATTGAAATACTTAACACCTTAACGCAGAAACCCGTGATGTTTAAAAGAGGACATTGAAAAGCTAACCGATGAAAGGGATATTAGAACTGATAGTTTACACTTTACATTTTGATTATTACTGTACAACTGTTCTTAAAGAATGAAACATAATACATTTGTAAACGTTGTTGTTGTTGTTGTTGTTGTTTGCACCCAGTTCACATTCTCTTGGATCATTGCCATCATCGTCGTCATCACCTTCATCTTCGATATCATCATCAGCAGCAGCGTCGTCATCATCGTCATCTTCGGAAATATCGTTGTCACCATCATCATTGTCGTCACAAGTGTCGTCGTCGTCGTTGTTACCATTAGCATAAACATCTGTTAAAGTAGCAAGGATGTAGAAACTTGACAGTTTAATCCATTTTTATTCAAATTAAGATGTTTTTAAAACGAATACCCAGGAAAAGATAATTGGTTCGATTTTGTTTCTCTTGGACACCTGTAAACATCTACATCGACAACGCTTCACTACACGATACATATTAAATGTGATTAAGCGACAACGTCAACATAGCAGCAGATAAGGTACCTTTGCATTTTAAAGAGTGTCAGTATATACATTATATGAACACACACTTCTTACAAGCAACGGACTGCTCGTTTGTTTGAGGTGTCAGGGTAGGTTTATTTATTGTTATATTTGCAAAATCATTTATATTCCTCGTATCAAGTTCTTGCGACTATTTGAATATACATATGATCTAACCATTAATAATAATAACACTCGAGTAGATACAGTATCCGAACACTATGTCATTTTACAACTTTACAATGGCATAAATAAAAAGATTAATTATGTCAAAATTCGTCTCACAATGGACATACGACAGATTTGCATTTTTATTCATGTTCTGACCGTCTCACAAGAATCAATGTTGAAAAAGAAAAATATCAGATCAGGCGTAAGAGGTAGATTAAATATCGTGAAATACTAGATATTAATTATTGTTCACGGTGTTAGGGTACATTAATTCCCACAGATAAACATCTCGCGCTTTTATTCAACTGCGGCGGTAATGGGTCGGGATATAGTTTTACGTATGTTTGACAGGCTATTACAAAAGAATGTTGTATTCAAAGTGACGAACAGGAGAATCAGAAACGTGTTTACGAGCTAAATATCGTATGTACCCGGTTTGTCGTCTGCTGCAGCCAAATGTCGTCTGCAGAAGGATTTTGAGAAGAAAAAAAGTTTTGACAGGTTTGTAGACAATGGAATCACGCTATAATAACGCGTTTAATTGTTTTATAATGACGATAAAGACGCAGACGACATCTATACCGCCATAAAAGGATCGTCTACGTACAATAATCTCATTTATGGTACATTTTGTATTCTGATTTTATGATGATGAGAGCATGATCTTGAAACTGTAAAACGTGGATTAATGTTATAACGAATGACATAAAAATAGAGACAACCTGACAATGGGATATCATAAACATCATCCGCCGTTCACGTTATGCGATGTCATGGTTACGATCATACTTGTTTAAAAAAGTAAACAGAACAGAACAAAACAAATATTATTATAAACGTGTACATATTACATAATACATTGTTTCCAAATACTGATCTATCATTCAACGCACGTGATAACGTCAGGCAAAAAAGAGAAAATAAAGATGTAATAAGTCAATATGGTGAGTCGAAGTAAACCCATTAATATTTGACAGGCCTCTCTCGTCACATGCTAACGGTTTAATATTTTAATAAATATGTTCGTATATGTTTAGTGAAGACAACGTTGTAAATAGCAAGAGCAACACAAATACAATATACAACACACACATAACCAACAACAAACTTATTTAAAAACAGAAACAGGTCCTAAAAGTCATGACCTGAAGAAACCAACGGTTCTACGCGTCCTATAACCTAGCCTCAGCCACATGCCCAGTTTAAATGTTAATCTTCTTAAAGGGAGGCAATTATGCTCATACTGTTATTAAGTTGTTATCTTTCCATACCTGATATGACACCTGTTCAATTACTGAGTGATTTACTGATACGAAATTAAAGCCTGATAACGACGGAATGCTTTTTACCTCGATAGCTTTCAACAGAAATATTTTGATAGCGCTTAATTTTGAAAGAAGTCCGATTGGGTGAAGTACAGATCCAGATCTTGAGAAAACAAATCCACATTTGTACACACCATCTATAAACATCGATGTTTTTTTATTGTTTGTAAACTGACTGAAAAGGTGAATGTGTGCCAAGTAAATACCAACCCTGCACCTCAAACAGGGTCTAGTTTCATTTCCATCATCATTTGTTAAGTATCAGGATATACCTTGTAATTTAATAGAAACTACCCTCTAGCGTATATAAAATAATTATATACCTGTGAATGACTACTGGTGTTAAATTCAACACGTTCTTTAATTTCGAGTTGTCGGAGATGTACCATTAATAGTTGTATTTTGGTGAGAATCAGTAGGCAATGAAGGGTTTCAAGTGTCGGGGAAGACAAGCTAGCATACAGGTAAGGGTAGAGGTTTCATATCACATGAATGCATCGTGCAGGACTCTCTTTTTGTGAATCTCATTTAGTTCTTTACTTGTTCCTCAATCTATGAGTTTAGTCTGCTTGCAATTTGAAAGGCTGCGTTCGCCTAAGATGTACAAATTGAACAAGGAATTGTGCCAATACATATTATCACCATGCAGTTTTATAGATAAATTCTCCTTGCTGTCCTATATATACATGAATGAAATACAGGGAGTAGAATTAACGTTTCTCATGGAGTAACACTTTGGAATTAGATTAGCCACGATTCGAATAAATGGAATAACAGAACGGTAGACTTATTTTGTCTTTCAACCCAGATATAGTAAGTAATATGCACCACATCGTTTAATTATATACAAGTAATGGTGTGAATGTTGCTACAGCGTTTGTTCTTCATACACAACACCCTATCCAACATACGATGAAAAACAATATATGATAGTCGGCAGATTATTTTTGTTCGCTTTTGTTTTGTCTTTACATTCTTTTTCTTTTGTTTCGTTATGTATGAGCATTCATTGGCTGTCCTGGTTACTTTGAAATCAGATCGCAATGACGGAAACGGATCAAATGTTGCATTGAATAAACCTAATGAACATAATTACAAAGGTGCCATTACGTGTTGTTACTTGTAAACAGGCATTTAATTTGTAAAGCGTTTGTTAAGTCTTCTTGTTCATATTTGGCGTTGTCTAATTAGATTTCAATTTGAGATTAACGTTTCCGTATTAGCGTACATGTAAGACAAACACTGTTTTTGATCGTATCATGTTTCTTTTCATTTTTTAATTGAACATAATTGATAGTATATTACATGTTCGGTACATTTCCGCAGCCAATGAGTAATCGACACATCTGGATATTTGGTTCAAGTGTAGTTTCAGCTATTGTTCTCTGTTTTCAATCCATGTGAAACATTTCGATAAGCCATTAAGACATATATAAAAATACCGAGAACGCAGTACGGTTAGATGGAAGCACTTAAGAAGATGGCGTCCTGCATCGATCTAGCCGGGGCGTCAGTGAACGAACGGAACAAATAAAAAGAACTGTACGCATATTTTAAAACATTCAATGCAACCATAGCAACCTACATGTATATTGACATTAACGTCGTAATAACATCATATATCCCAGCGGAGTACGACGAGTTTGTCCTTGTAAATCACTAACAAGGCTACACTTAAAGATAGGGAAAACCAAACCTTGGCATGAAACACAAGATACATTTTTTTACAAACATCAGAGGTTAAAATGCATGTGTAAATTGAATAGCGATATAGGTGCACTTCTGTGTATCCGTAGCCAATACAATATTCAATGATAACAGTTTACCAGATCTGATATCGAATGGACGTGTGACACTAGTTTTTGCCTCTGTGTAGCTTTATATGATATACGTTTGCCAATCGTATCCGATGTCAGTGTAAACTCCTTTCGTATATGTACTTCCAAAAGGGGTGACTAGAAAACGAGGGGCGAATGCAAAATGGTTATATCGGCTTCTTTGTTCAATAGCACTTAAAACATTTTCGCGTTAACCCTTCGATTAATCTAAAGGAATATTTACGTTTTTTCCCCAATACATCGTTAATAATTACATTGCAGTAAGAGCTTAGGTATTGGGTGTTTTGTTTTTAGGCAAGCTCAGGCTATTCGGATATCTCACTACAAGCTGCATGTAAACAGTATAACACTCATAGGAAAACAAGCAATAAAAGGGCATATAATGGGCAGCATGTTTGTTTTTACAAGAATGATCATACTTTGAGAACATCTGCAATAAAAGCGTATCGGGTATCACCATTAGTCCGTGCTTTACGAGTTTGTACAACGATCACTATCTCTGTCATGACAACTGGTGCCGTAGTGTTCAAGTGTGAGACATGTCAAGTTTTTTTTGTACCTTTCCAGACAAAAAACTGACGATACAACTGCAAACAAAACACCTTGTAGAGCAATTACAGTGGTATTGTGTAACCAGGGCTTTCAGGTTGTGAGTAAAAAACGTTGTATAGTTTGTAATACTAGGATGTTGGGGTTGATTTAAAGTTTGTCGCGTAGCAAGGATCACCGGAGCAGTTTGTTTATTGTCCAAAGTCAGTCAGGGTAGTTCGGATGTAACCATACTCTATAACCATCTGCTGAAAGCCCCAGCCATTGTGACAGAATAAAGCCCCTGTCCACATAAACGTCCTCTGTCCACCTGTACATCTTCCCTGGTTATCAGAAATTAATATTTATTATCCATAATTTGAGCCTCATCAAATTATCCATGAAATATGTGTCATCTATTGATAGGATCTAATTAACGGGTGTTTTATACCTGAAGCACCGGACGGGAGGGGAAGCTTCCGGTCAGAGTGTTAGGCCACAATGTTCGTTATGTTAATCGTGTTTTCGGGGACAGTCGAACAGATATGCCTTACGTGGATCGAAAACTCAAATAAATGACATAAAAACCGCACTGTTTCACAATATGACTTTGGTTTGGCAAACTTTACACGACGTTTAAATTGACAATAATGATAATAATTCGCTATATTGATGCATTCTTGTGTTCAACCTCCATGGCACCAAGAAACGGAGTTATGTTTAACCAAATGTTCAGCATTACTTTGTTTGGTAAGCGATTTTATCAAAGTCAGATGTTATCAGACACAACTAATAGTTAAATTATCATTGCTTTATACATGTCCAGATACCATTTAACTAAACCACTAACGGCCTTTAATTATCTACATCAGAACTCAGATATATATGTAAATCTTACTATATTGAAAGCTAATGTTAATTGTTTTGAAATGATCAACTGTAAAATACTAAATAATTAACTATATATATTAATTACAGGCCACTTCGTTTAGAAAGTACTTTTAAATTAGTAAAACGGCATCCTCATGGACTTTCTATTCTAATGTGTATTCAGTTTCCATCTTTCAAGAATGTCTATGACACTGTTTATCTGAAATATATGATCTCACACAGCCGTTGTGTATGATACCTCTGATTCTGCTCCTGTACTAAGACTTTTATGTCAAAGTTGTATCTCGTATACCACCGGGATATTCTTACAATAAACATACGTGATCAGTTTGGACGGAACATTTATGTTAATAGACGAAACTAATACGCGTGTAAACAATACTTAATACTCTATATACTAACGTTTAACAATGACTCTATCACCCCAAGGTTACAGTGTGTAAATTGGGGTTAATCATTTGCTAAAAGTGTTAATACCTTGTTGAATCACAATACCTCTCTGTACCATCTTTCATTATATTGTTAATTTCCTGTAAATATGCTTAAAATTAATTGGGGGAAAAAATCTGACACATGGTAAGAAAAACCGGGCGGTCAAATTTTGTGTGAATATAAAGACTATCATGGATGTTTATCACCATTGCTCATCGACATAATACCTCCGTTCATCTGATAATGGACTGAAATTATAATATTTAAGTTGCAATAATAGCGCTAGAGTATCCACTTGCAAATTAAATATGTAACGATAAACCGTACCGATGTTACTAGAGTTTTATCACACCTGACACTTGCCGAAGCCATTTGTCACTGGTTTTCGCGAGCACCGAATTTTTGGCCAGGTTATCGGATGAGCCGGGATATCGGTGTAAATTTTATGCTAATTTATATTAAGTGACATGCTTCTTTCTTTCGAGAGGGAGTTGAATGATAGACACGGTAGATCAGAACTTATCGAAAAAGGGATCTGACATATATTAGTTTAATACGCGGGTATGGTATTCTATCCGAAGATATGACTGACAGATGGTAGATAACACACATAACTAACCTATCTCAATATAAACCATAGATATACTTAATGCATTATAACGTTGTGTGAGCTGTTAGCTTTTTGACACCGGTTGTAGCTGTCAACTTTACGTATTATGGGGGAAAAGAAACATGGTTAAGATATGAGTAAGTTAAAATAGCAAACATAGTTGACAAACTTGGATGTCTGGATATCACCAAAAGTACAGTGGTGTCATACATAGCAAATGAGGAGAGATGTTTTCTCCCATTATAACGAGCGAAACGAACATATAGGCCTAATTGTCGTCCGTGTTGCAGTATTTAAGCCATCTTTAATTATTTTACACAACATGTTCATTGATTTGGTTTGAAGGAATCCATCTTGTGTACATCCCCTTCTATATGTCGTCGTTGTATTTTTATTTATTCAATGCACAGACAATAGTTATTTCAAGATATCTTAGATTAACACCGATCTAGAGACGAAACCTTTATCGTACAATTTGTACACATATTTAAACATGGACTTTCACTCTAAATCAAAAGTTTACATATTCATCTGTACTTCATAGTCACAAAATAATGCCTTTGTGGAATATATAGACAACTGAACTCGATCCTATATCCTAATAATCATATACTGAAATCGTCAAAAATATCAGTGAAAGGGGGAGTTTTAAAATATTTTAGTGCCTGCAAGCAATTTGAAAGTAGGAGAATCAATGTTTTGTTGTTGTTTTTCGTTCAAACTCAACACATATTCCTTCATTAAAAGCATTTATTATAATAATACGTATGCTTATTTCTTAAAATATTGTTTTTGATGAAATTAATTAATTGTGAACGAAAGGGAAACTTTGATGACATGTGCTGGTCTAACTCTTATGACGTATCATTGCTCTACGGACTATGAGGGTCTGACCAAATCCACTATTTTAAATTGCTCTTCTGGTCCCCCTGTCTCGTTGCTAAAACACAATGATACAAACGACGTATTTCGCCTGGTTTAATCTACCGGTCAACATCACTCTTGAGAATGTTAAGATTCGATGCATATACCTCTATATACACGTTAACTGATGGGTGTAAACTCTATCCTTTAGATAAACAAGGTGCTGGTATAAAATCTTCAGATTAGAGAGCATGTCATAAACGGTTAAGTAATAGGTGAAGTTCATGTCTACATCGAGAGGTACGTGCAAAATAATTATAACTGAAAGCAAAGTTTGAGTTTGATACACCTGCGTGGCTACGATTTCCTATTCCACACCAATGTACATATTTATATTTACAAAAGAGAGAAGATATTTTGTTCGAGACTAGTTGCAAGAAATGTACATTGAACAAAGCAAATATAACACACAATAGGTATATATTGGAGTTTCTCTGTAGTCGAAGTCTTTATTTGTGTAGAAATGGTTTGAAGGTATATTTAGTTTAGTCAATTAATCAACTGTGATTGTATTGCTTTGAACAGATATTGGCAGTTTGTATTATCAAAACTTGCTATTCCTGCATACCTATGTGTTTGCTTTTCTTTTTCAAATAAGGTGGTAAAATGTTACCAATATAGCTATGTTTATTTTTATTATTGTTTGTAAATTGTATCTTATGTTATTATTTGTTACAATATTTGGTATAACATGCATGTGATTGAAACTCAGAAAGCAATAACATATAATTAAACTGAACAAAAATGAGTAAGATAATGCAATTACACACCGTACTGCGTGCAATAACGTGTATAAAAGTATGCCCTGTTTTGTCACCAAAATTGTAAATAGTTGTATTTGTATGTTTAAGTGTAATAACAGTTCTGTTCTGTTCTGTTCTGTATACATGGGAAACTAGTGTCCGTTTGAGTATTCGGACATAGTCACTGGGTTGAAATAGTAATGTACAAGTAGTGGTTAAGGCATCAAAGGAAACGATAAAAGTGGAAATAGTAAATACTGAAATATGGACAATACCTCGGAGTCCCCCCCCCCTCAATACACCGACAATACCCC
>ENA-OREC01000607-OREC01000607.1-marine-metagenome-genome-assembly--contig:-NODE-607-length-14851-cov-12.496886_pt1 | contig 14851 bp, 7 predicted proteins | sample MGYA00248626_ERZ508543 | MGnify/ENA primary metagenome ERZ508543 (study PRJEB26211, sample SAMN05518279) | marine metagenome | isolation source: Puget Sound, Washington, USA | host: Bankia setacea... | reverse complement strand
TGACTGGTGTTTGTTGGTTAACTTGTGTTTGTTGGTTGACTTGTGTTTGTTGGTTAACTTGTGTTTGTTGGTTGACTTGTGTTTGTTGGTTGACTTGTGTTTTTTTGTTGACTTGTATTTGTTGGTTGACTTGTGTTTGTTGGTTGACTTGTGTTTTTTGGTTGACTGGTGTTTGTTGGTTAACTTGTGTTTGTTGGTTGACTTGTGTTTGTTGGTTGACTTGTGTTTGTTGGTTGACATGTGTTTGTTGGTTGACTTGTGTTTTTTGTTGACTTGTATTTGTTGGTTGACTTGTGTTTGTTGGTTGACTTGTGTTTTTTGGTTGACTTGTATTTGTTGGTTGACTTGTATTTATTGGTTGACTTGTGTTTGTTGGTTGACTTGTGTTTGTTGGTTGACTTGTATTTGTTGGTTGACTTGTGTTTGTTGGTTGACTTGTGTTTGTTGGTTGACTTGTTTCTTTGTGGACTACATTGGTTTTGTTTCATTTTAAAAATAAAATATTCTTAGAAACAGGAACTTTTTGACGTCAGGTTGTTTATGATTATTTTTCACTCAGAGCATGTTTACATTCTGTATCCACTTGCAGCTGGAGTATTTTGAAATGTACAAAAAACTCACGTCAGATAAAGAAATGTATGTGTCATTGTTGAAGTATTAGCGTAGGATGATTTGCACTAGTTGTCTTTAAGTGACTATGGTTTCTAAGTGACTGGCTCTTCTTTAAGTGACTGGCTTATCTCTCTCTCTCTTTCACTCTCTCTCCCTCTCTCTCTAGCTCTCTCTCTCTCTTGTTCTCTCTCTCTTGTTCTCTCTCTCTCTCTCTCTCTCTCTCTCTCTCTCTCTCTCTCTCTCTGTCCTCTCTCTCTCTCTCTCTCCTTCTGTTCCTCTCCTTAAATGCCATAACACCAGCATTTGAATGGTACAGCTCTTTGATATTGTAATTTTTGGCCAGGTATGTATACATTTGGCAGACTAACAATCTCCAGTTACCTGTTACCTAGACCATACATTTGACAACATTTACTTTAGCCTGAGGGGAGTGAGAGAGAAGAGAGATGCGAGTGACCAAGGCTTCGATAAATCACCTGTGGAACTTGTATTTAAAAGGCTGGGACCGGTCGTAAACGTTTACACTTGAGGAATTTGATGTTTGGAGATTGCGGTTCTTTTTCACATATTGTCAATAATGGAGATGTGGGGTTCGTAGGGTTGGGGTGGTTTAAGGGAGGGATTGTGCTTGATGGGTTAACCTGGCTGTCACCCCTACCGGCCATGGCACTGCAGCGTTTAATGGCCACCTTCCAACACAAAGAAAAGTTTCCACTCTACATTTAATTGATTGTAAGATCTTTTTGTAGATGAGATGATGTAAATGTTGTTCTAAATCCACGAAAGAAACTCTGCAGTAGTAAGTTCAGTATGTCCAACTTACACATTGTACAATTGTACCCTTAAAAAACATATCATTTAACTCTTGATAATTTTGAAGACCAGCTCACAATCCGGAACTTTTTTTACTTTAAGCCAGTTGAGATCAACGTTTTATAATTACCCAAGTTTAATGTGCTTCAATTTTAAAGTTATTTTGTAGCATTTTCAGTATTTCATCGTAAGACCACTACTTCTGAGAATAAATATTAATTGACTAAACTATCTTCAGCTGAGTATCTGCTACTTGTAAGTAATGGTTTTGTAGGTCAAATGAAGAACTTAAAGAAATCCACTCAAATTTAAATGAACTACAAATTATACATTTCCTTTAGGCATTTTCAAAAACACTTTTAAAATTTTAAGCTCCATCATTTAGTCAAACCTCGAAAGATAAATGGAAGTTTTAAAGCCAGCGCGTGGAAAGTAAATTGTAAAATAATGACTTTGTTTGTTTCTAATATATTAAACTCTTAGACTGGAATCTCAGACCATCATCAATGCTATGTGGTAGTTTTTAAGGGGGGGGGGGGAGAATTTTGGGGTTTCTCAACTGCAGGTATAGGTGACAGTGACATTGTGAAGTACAGTTTTTTTAGTATTTTTTAGCATTCGACTTTTGTCGTTTCTGTGTGGTCATTCGTTTTTTTCATCCCCGCCACAACAGCCAATGACCTCCGACTTCGAAGGATTTTCTATCCCAGATTTTATCCATTACATTTATTTTCCTATCTTAATTCTTCAGAAAGAGCCAGTATTTCCCTTTTTAATGTTCAGTGCTAAACAAGGGAACTACTGGTACCATTTTTTTATAACGTCTTTGGTATGACACGGTCCTTGACTGGGAATTGAACCTGGGACCTCCAGCACTTGAAGCCAACACTCTACCACTAGGCTATTGAGGAGACGGTTGAAGTACAGTTTAAATCTGTTGATAAAACAACCATTTTTTGAAAACCATTCCGCGAGTTCCAAATGTGACGATCAGAAAGTAGAATAAAATCAGTGGGTAAAACAACCTCACGTTGAATTCAGAAATAAGACCACTTGCATGGTACTTTTTACTGGTCTTATCAGCAAAATGTCACTGTATTAACCATAAATAGGAACTAAATGAAATGCAAATAAAAAATGCCCAAAGTTCAAACAGTTTTCTCTGCTCAGGTATCCATCCGTGTAAGAACCGTGCTTTGTTACTAAGTCCTGCAGGTCAAGATTATTGTTCTAGTTGACAAAGGGGATCAGATATATAATATTGTGTTCAATTGACGGTAAATGATCTGTGAATGTGGAAAGATGACACCTTGTTGTTGATGACAAATAGAAAGGCTGACATCAGTTTAGAATTTGGGTCAGGGCTAATTTGTCAGGCTCAGGTTGTATATAGTTGATGGAAACCTGATATACTGTGTGTGACTAGTTACTAAGTACCATCTCTATAGAGTTGTAGATTAGGACCAAAGTTTCTACAATATTCACTGGCAGACCCAAAACTAGCAGGCATGAAAACAAGACCCTTCTATAGTATCACAGAATATCGTAGAATTTCGTGATCAGAATATCTGGCCGTTCATTTGCATCCTCTTGTAACTAACGATTCAGTGATCCGTCATGCTAATCTGGAGATTAATTTATGCAAATATTTGAGCTCTTGTCGTACTATTGAAATGCCTGGTTGTCGTGCCGGGCCAGGTAATGTATTCACAGGTACTCACCGCAGCGGAATCAGAATCCCTCAGATCATACCGGAATGCTGTATAAAACCTACCTGTATACTGTAAAAAGCAACAAGCTCCTTTTCAGTGTTAAAGTTACCTTGTTAGGAGTTAGGATGTACCAGATGCTATTGAAATGGTCGTTTTCTTTGAGAGGTCTGTAATTGAAAATTGGATCTCCGTGTCTTTGAAGGCTTGTGACACTTGAATGCGTGAGAGATTTAATCAGAGACTGCTTGAGGAGAGAGGAGGGTGTGTGTGGAGAGATAGGGGAGGTGGGGGCTTCTTGTATTGTTTGGGGTGCTGGGTGAAATGACAGAAATCTACAACCAAATGTCCTAGCTTTCTCTTATTCTGAATGCCACTGATGGAGCTAAATTTTCATTACATAACATTGTCTAAACCCCTTAGAGAATATAAACTTTTATTTTTCAAGAGTTTTACGATAGAAGAACATTTTTTTATTAGGAATACATACCTACAAGTTTATCGTAAAAGTTACAGACTGAAATTGAAGTGTCCCTTTTTAACAGGTTTAATTTACAAGAATTTTGAACTTTGTATACAGTGTATATATAGGTATGTTGTCAGGGTAATGTATAAAGTTACAGCAATTGCTCTGGTCATCTGATCTGAGCCTTGTTAAACTTTAAACTAGGAAGATTTATATTCTTAGGTACACATAGCTTTACTTGTATAGAAAACATTCTGTGTAGAAAACCTGACTAAAAACAAGAGTTTATAAAGGCATGGATTTAAATGTCCTTATAGGCAGCCAAACTGCAGACAGAGACATAGAACTTGTGTTGTTGTTGCAAAGTCTGCTTTAATTCCTTGTAAATCCACGAAAGTTGATAATAGTTGTGTACATTGTAAAGCTGGTGCCCCTATAGATGGGTACTGCCTTGTTTGGGAATTGGTACTACCTCTGTATGTGCTCTGGGGCGTATATAGTTATGATGGAATTTACAGGTAAATTAGCTGATGTGCTATTTATAGACTTAGAGTCTTGAGATTTCTACCTGTCTCTATCAGGTATTATGTAGCCTAGAAGAGGGAAGGTTTTATCTTTAAGACTTGGACAATGTCACAGGTGGATTGAGAAACTCTGCTGGCAGCCAAACTTGTGCTAATAAATCTGTGCACTGGAGGGTTTTACCTACGCTAACTCAGAGATGTTTTGTAGAGACGATAAACACTGACTGGTGACATTTTTTGGTGGCATTCAGAGATTGGAAACTTTTGTAGTGAAGTTGATCATGGTGAAACAGTGAGACTGGGACCGTTTCATAGACTCTCTAAAGTTTACAGGCGTCTCTCTTCTTTTATTCAGGTAAGAAAAATGTTTCATCTATCAATAAAAATACCTTTAATTGTTGTTGAATCAGATGTTATTTGGTAGAGGCATAACTTGTTTTATGGGCGTTATTTCCGTAAATGGTGTATGGTCATGATTCATCAATTCACGGAGTCAGTCCACAGGTAAAAATTCTGTATGAAGGCAATATAGACAAGTTTCTGTGGCAACTAGTTTTGTACTGAAAGTTTGATATGGTGGTTGACTGTGTTAGAAATAGCTGTATAGTAACTAAATATGACATTTTACTTGCACATGTTTTATGATAAGTGTTTAAAGGAAAAATAGGGAGAGTTTAAAGGTTGTGAGTATCGTATTGGATGGGTGCAGTTGCAATGCCTGTTTTGAATGGGTGTGGGTGTATTGGAGATTGGTGGGCTAATGGGGAGGGACGGTTTAAAGGGAGATAGTATAGGGTGTAAAGTGGTGTTGGGTGACTGGAAAGCCGGGTTTAAGAGTAGAATTGGGTGGAGCTGCATGGAACAGACAATTGTGTGTGCATTTGTTTGTGTGTCCTGGGGGGAGGGGGTATAGTTGGGTAAGGGGGAGTGGGTGAGGAGAATGGGTTTATACTAATGGCTGTGCTCGAAGCAGGTTGCCATTCACTGTTGTGTTGTCCTAAATTATAATATTGCTCTGAATGATTTGGAATACTTGTAAGCTATTAAGATATGTTTACAGAACTGTGCAGTTAAACCTCACTATAGGACCTCTTCTTCAGTATTAAATCCACCTTAAACACCACTATTGTATGTCTCACTTATCTGCTTGGATTTAGGTGGTGGGGTCGCCATATTACTTGCAAAGAATTGTTAGTACTGGTTTAAGAAACCCAGGAACACAGGTAGATAATCTGGGCTGTCGTTATATGTCTGAAATACTGTTGAAACGATGTTAAACCCCAAACCAAACAGGATTTAAGTCCCAATAGGCGTGCAATAGACAACAAGTGTGGCAGTAATCAGAGAGTTATGACATAATGATTGAACTGATTTCCCATTCTTTATCAGTTAAGAGTATTAATAACTATCAGGTATTTATCATACATCATTATTTATCAAGATAAAAAGTCAGTCAGAAATAATAATTGCATAAGCTTTGAAGTGGATGCAAATAGCTTCACTAGAATTCAAACATGCATTATTTAACTGAATTGAGGCAGCAGACGCAGCAGACGCAGCTTCACATGATACCTTTGAAGTTCTGCTTAGAAGACAACTGTTGTTACCATGACTACAGGGGTTGTTGTATTTAAACATTTGCCTTGATACAGAGACCTTTTGATGTCTAAAAAGATTTTGGAGTGAAATTTACAATTTGAATGGGGCACTTATAATGCCTTCTGACTGGAGCATATAGTCTGGGTAGGTCTTAGGTGAGTACTGCAGCAGTTGCCCATAGAAACACCAACTTTCTTCCCTGAGACTTATCTTCTATGTTACTCATTAAGGTGGTTCTATAGTTGAGTTTTGTTACTGGGCATGAAGAGTTGATAATGCTTGTCCTATCTACCTAACAAGTGATTGTTTGATGTAGGACGAGTTGAAATGTTGAAATCTGTAACGTTTTTTTCTTGCTTAAACCAACTCCAATAAAAAACAGGACGAGTGGAGATTTTTAAAACGTAACATGCCCTGGGGCTGTATATATCAAACGATGAATACAAAATGATTCTATCTGCTTCTTTACTAGGGTTAGCACTTTGCAATCACTCTTCAATATACAGTGAACCGGAGAGACTGTGTACTATATACAGGATGCCTTGTCCCAGCCTTCTAGTTCAAATCCTTACATCACCGCAGTGCAAACCCATCAGTGCTGCTTCAGTAGTCAAATAAACATAGGTATAAACTGAAGAATACAGATTATTACAAATAGATGATTTTATTGCTTTAATATGTACACCTATAAAGGCCTGATAGATGTAGTTTCATTACAGAAGAGTTTGTCGCGATTCTTTGTTCATTTTATTCATTTATGGGTGGAAACGTTGAGATGAAAGAGAAAAAAATGAGGGATAGATAGAATCAGTTGGGTATTTAGAAAGGTGAATGTGACACTGGGCTATGTATAAAGAGACAAAGAGAGCAGATAGTAGATTCTTGCTATCATCTGTTTACTTTACCTGTAGGATGTCAGACTGCTCTTGCGTAATCCATTCTTACTCCTACGTAGGGTTTAAAATAAGTACTACACTCCTCAAAAGTGCTTCATTGGTGCTATATGGCCTCTTGTGTTGAAGTGGTTAAAAATCAGACCCTACATTTAGTATGTGTAGCTAAATTTTTCCAAATCATTATTAAAGGCCCTCTAATTCTCAGTATTTTTACTGGATGAAAAATTGCTACCTGTGTTGACATCTTGGTTCAGTTTGTCTAAATTCAGACAAAAAGAAAAAGACAGGATTTTTTTAATTTTGAATAAAGGGTCCCTGATGTGAAGTGTACTTAAACTTATACAAAAGTTTGCCCCAGCACCACCTACAGGTTAATATAGTTCTGTTGCCCCTTTAAACATTTTGCTCTTTGGATAATGTTTCGAGCTTGTCACCAGATAAAGTTAAAGTTAAAGATAATAATGCTGGTATCAAAAACTAGAACACTTGTCAGACTTTCTAAGGAATATGGAATGCCATTTCTGCCTCTTACAAATGCTACCTCTTACAGGCTCCAATGACTACTGTTGGTGCCATAGATAATGTATTGGAATAATTGGTAAGTCTTGAGACAGGTTCTTTGAGCAGAGCTAACACCTTATCTTTACCTGTTTATCACATTCTGTTTTAGTTGGTTATCACAGTATTAGGTGATAAATGAAAAGTATTTGGTCCAATAACACAACATTTAGATCTAATATACATTCCTATTATAAGGTGATAACAGAATTAGCAGTCTCTGGAGTATCTTAAATTGGACAATTAATCAACACAGACATTTTTATGATAAGTCGATAATAGAATTATGTTTGCAGGAACTTCAGGCTTTGCAAAGTTTGTCATATAAGTGTGATATTTGGCAGAACTGTGTCACACATTTCAAACTATCCAATTAGCTGTAAATTGCATTAGTAGGACAGTTTTTACGCGGTGTGAGTACAAAAGGATTCTATCTGCTTCTTTAGTCTATTAGCACTATTAGCTTTCATTCCTAGACAGGTCCTTGTATTCACAGTTTACAGTTGGATGTGTCAGTCATAGATGGACATAGTTGTTTAGAGTTTTAGAGTTGTTGAGAAAACTGGTTGGCACCCCTTGCAATGGCTTAGCAGCTTAACATTGTTGTATTTGCTGTTCACAGGCTATAGGACCATTTACTGCTGTTATGATGATCCTTTTACGTAACTGCTGACAATTTCTCATGAAAAGCTTGGTTCTGATACTTTTCTAGCTGTAAAAAGCCACTTCAGGGATATTTAACTCTACACGGTTGTCACAGGTGTTATGTAATGTTGTGTTATGTGCTTTTGTGTTTTTCTCGCAGACTTTTGTATACACACATTGACCAGACACTCGTGAATTCATTACACAGACAGTTGAAAGGTAAAATAGGTGGATTAGATTGGTTGTGTTATAACAACAGAGTATATGTCTTGTGTCCATTGTATACACGTGTATCACCTATTTTGTAATGCATTGGTCCATGTAATGTATTCCGTAGTTTCAGGTCAATGTTCGTATTCAATAGATGGGGTTTAGAAGTAACTGTGAAAAAAAACAACATTGACTTTAGTGGATATGCTGTTTGTACAATGAACTTGATAGCTTTTATCATTTTCAAGTCTTAGTTTAGATGGCAGCTAATTCGATAAACTGTCATATTTTGGCTGATTCTTTAAAGATTTTGGTTTGATTTTGGTCTTTCCTGCGTCTGTCATCAGAAAGTTATAGTCCTTATGAATCTCTAAAATCATCATTATGTGTGCTGTTCCTAACAAAACACAACATATTGGCCATAATTGTTACAGTACCTTTTACAACACTTCTTGTTTGTAGTCAAATATTGTTCTTGGAATTTGACCATATCAATGACATTTGAAATTTTGACCTTGACCTCTGAATGACCTTGACCCTTATTTCAACCAAATTTATTTTAGCAGACCAGATTCAAAACAAAAAAGCCTGTTACCAAAACATTGATCTCTTGAGACCTTCCTAACACTACTAAAACTTTGATTGATTTTTTATGGTTTTAGATTTTTAATCTTTTCTCAGTTTAAAAAAATATAATTATACTTTCTTGGTTTTCTTCTTCCAAACTGTCTCAAAGATAAACAAATGTTTTCCCTCAATGAGATCCCTTAAAGGTGCCATATAGAAGGTATCAGTAGAACACGGAAGATATCCTTGACAACAAAAAATTGAAGGAAATCGAAGTTCAAAGTTAAAAAATGTACATATGTATGAACCAGTCATGATTTATAACATTAAAGTGTCATAAACCCAACAAGTACCTTAGATACATTTCAAAGTCAGTTATGAACAGTTTTTTTTAGAATGTAGATTTAAAAAACACCCGATTCTTGTTCTAGATCTAAGCAATTGTCACTAGTGGATTGTTCTGTTGTTGGGGGTTTTTGGGATAAATTTTAATGCACAAAGTGTCAGAATATATAATAACAGTCTGCCATCTGGGTCCTTTACATGATAAAATGCAACACAAACTGCTTCCTAAATCTGAATTTCATAATTTTTTCAAAGTATTGCGTGCTTGCTTTCAGTTAAATGATTTATTTGAGTATAAGTTATCAGAGTTTTTACCTTCTCGTGTTTTAATTGTTCAGTGTCCTAGCTGTATATATAACAATTGTAGATACCTATGTCTTCCTAGTTGGTATTTTCAAAAAAACAGTGCAACAGTATAATGAATGAGTAACCTATTTTTTTCATGCCACACAATTAAGGGATTTTCTGCATACACTTTAAATGCTTTTGTTCTTGTTTTAAAGTGCACATAGTTTTAAAGATGTAGATTGTGTATGAAAACACTGTGATCCATTCTTGATTGTAAGTTTAATTGAGAATATAGGGGGTTTACTTAAATTTGGGTCTTTTTCCTGGGTATACGCAAGGCTGGATTGGTGTTGAAGAGTCGCGCCAACTTCCCCGTCTCAAGTCTATGTAAGATACTGTACACCTATATAAAGATGTACAAAGGAGAGTTGTGGGAAAATCATATATCAAAATGTTTTGTATAGTTGATATGATACCTACCTACATATATTGTAATCATCATATGACTTGAAAGAGAAGATAAAGGCTTAAAACTGCCCCCTTGTTCCTGGTTACTTCATACACATTGTTTCTGTGATAAAAAAAATGTGCACAAAGTTTAATATCAGCAACACAATTTGCTGTATACTTAGGCATGAAAGCTGAGGGTATACAATTGAGTGTACATCCCCTCTCCCTCGTCACCCCTCTCTCTCGGCCAACTCACCCCTCATTGTGTTCCCATAAAAATCTTAGCTCTGTTCAACTATTTACATAGGAATGAAGGAGACATACTTGGAGAAACCTATAACAGGCACTCTTCCAATATAAGCAGAGGTGTTCTAGGCGACTTGCTTGCTTTATAATAGACCCCATTCCACCAAAATTTATTATACCCCCTCCAATAAACGTGCTAGGCTTGGGTCTAAGACTGCCAATTATGGCTTAACTGTTCCAAATTGTGTTCTACCTGTGTAAATAAACTGGTAGACCCCGTCTCTTAGATCAAAGCCAAACTATTTTACCTGAGGCTGTTTCAATAAAGGTTACAGCTTTACAGCATTGTATAATATCAGGTAGATAATCAGACAGGTAGATCTATAGAATTTGTGCCAGGACAGTCACAATGCTTGGAGGAATTGCAGAAAATTACCTGTGTACACTTCGAAAACATTGGGGAAACAAGGCTTGTATATCGTGCACTAAAGTGGCTGTAAATGCCTGTGGCTAGTGGTTGACATGTGACTCTACAGGTAATGTGTTTATTTTGCCAAAGATGAAATTTTAGATTTATAGAGTTTTTTGCCAATTAAAAAAACACTAAGATCAGTGGTAGTATGAATATTGCTTGGAGGAAATAGTTTGAAAAAACATCTGATAATAATATTTGAAAGTGTTTTGACAATTTCGTTCCTTTTTATGAAGCAAACAATGCTTGGGTGTACTTGTTTCGATGTAAGAATGTATGACATGCAGTTCTAATGTGGTAATTGTAAAGTTTATCTCTATTGTATATTTGCATTGTCATAGTCAGTATACCTATCTCTTGTGTTGTGTTCCTTGTTATTTGTTCACTTAACGTTGGTGTGATATAGGAACATGTTATATAAATAATCCCCTAGTATGTTTTTGTGAATATACTCAGTTTTCATTTGGTGGCACAAGTTAGAACCAGGTAGTTTGATATACAATCTGGCTGGGGTTTGACCTACTATATAATATATATATAAAAACAATTTTTCACATGATACTTGAATTCGTTTGTTTACCTATCATAAGCATAATACAATCACTTAAAGCATGAACTGGAACAAGTCATGTGCTCCAGGACAGTAAAATATGGGGAATATATAAAAATAAGATATATAAAAGAACCACAAGCAAAATTACATTCACTGCCACTTTTTGTTAGTACACTATCTTTGTTGGGTTTTGTAAGTAAAATATGGCATAAACATCTTAGCATTTAGAAATCATTTTGTCACATGACCTGAAATTGTCATCTTTGTTCCATCAACCAATGAAGTGGCGGTAAGTTGTTGTCAAAGCACACACTGGGTTGACAAATTTACAAACTGAGGTAAGCTTTAGGGAAATCATAGAGAAACATTTATAGACATGACATACTTGCACTTTTTTAGGAGAGATAATCTCTTAAGAACACATTTTAAAAGTCTTGACAATCCTGCTTCACTTTATATGTACATCAGATAAAAAAACATGAAGAAATAAGTCTTGTGAACAAAACAACTGATTTAACAAAATATTCCTTCTTTATTGAATGAGTTCTACTTTTATTAGTTTTTCGAAAATAATCCAGAATTGTGTAGTCAAGGAAGCAGTAACTTGTCAGTCCATATGTGATTGAAAATGTCAAGAAATTAATCTGATCAGGCTTCTCAAAGTGTTTATTTTAGATAAAAAGTTCAGAAATATAACTTCAGGAAAATGAGGTGTGGTAGATGAAACACAATTCCGTCTTAATTGCTTTAGTCAGAGCTTAATTATAATAAAGCAATTAGTGGAGTGATTATTTAAAACAGAACTTTTATGACTATTCACATGAAATTGGAAATAACTAGTATTTGAGCAAATGTCAGCAGAGTGTTAGTTGATTTGCAGCATTTAGTATTTATCCTTTTATTGAATTTGGTGCCATTTAATTTTTTGTTGAAAAGCCATGCAATTTTATTCTACCAAGTTTTTAAGTCCAAAATAAAGCAGTACATCAACTATTTTTGTGTTGGATACAGTTAGATTAGTTCAATGTATTTTGTTAAGTGTTCGGTGAGCTGTCTGGATTTTCACCGTCAGTCAATTTATGTTTAACTCTCCCCCTCTAATAGATCACATTAAAAGCCCCTGATAAAGCAGATAGATTGGGGCTGGCTGGCACGTAAGTTGTCAACCGTCGCCCCCCTTTTTTTGCTGTGAAAGCTGCAAATTCGGAGATACAGAAAATCAAAGTAAAATGCGTAGAAAGATGTAAAGGTGAAAGTATTCTTAAGGCAACACGGCAATCCTTCAAAATACTGCTTTATTCTTTCTTTGATGACATTCACTGGTACTTACAATACATCACAAATTCTTTAAGGTAGTTTCGGCTCTGCGCTATTAGTCCCAAACATTTCTTTTTTGATAAACAATGAACAAAGAAACATTTTATGACTTCTCTGATAATAAACAAGCTAACAATTTTCCTAATGTGAATGAAAGTCTGTTAAAGTTTTGGGAGGATTTTGTCAAGGATTTTAATGTTTCTTTGTATGAAATGCTATATTTGTGGCCTTTACATGTATTTCGATGTTTTCTGTGTGTTTAGAAACCAATGTTGTTCTGGCAAAGTTAAAAGAAAATCTCAGAGAGACTGACATAACTTTTGTTCTAATTGGATTCATTTTAATTCAGAACGAGACAAAATTGCATTGGTAGTAGTGTCACAATGTAGGCTAGTGTTACTGATTATTTAAGCATTCAGCATGTAAATCATGGTGAATGTCATGAATCGTACAGAAATGTTTGCACTTGTTATAACTAGCGTGATCCCGCCATGATTCCAGTGCACATTGTCGCGACTTTGCTTAATCTCGTGTTCTCGCTCTTTCGTTAAATCACTTCATCTGTAATTATATGTGACCGATGAACCTAAGTGACTTTCTACATGATGATAAAAATGAGGTTTTAAAGAGAAAGACAGATTAATGATGGTGTCAACAGGTTGAATTGATTGTCTTATAGATCTCTGTGTACATAATCATCATTGAACGCGTTTAATCTGGTGATGGAGATATCACTAAACATTACTCTCCGCCCAGACTTCCAATTGTACACTTGTTGCCGTGGTAATACTGTAGACTTTCGACTTTTGTTGGTTTTTTGATCTTTAGACAAATAACTAGTTCTAATTACAAGGAAAAGACTTTTGTTTGAAACAGACTGATTTGAATTCAGAGGCACTGATTACAGCAAAAGGTTACATTTTTACATTTCCATGTGTAGTTTGTCAAAGGTTTGGGTCAAATGTCAGGCAAAGAACAAGAAGTAGTTTGCTAAATGTTACATACTTGCTGCGCTGAGTTCATCGTAGAATCTCTGGGGCCATCAGCGCAATTTTTCCTGTTTGGGCCCCAGATTTTTATTTTAGCTAAAAACTTACAAAAGTCACTTACCAACACCTTCTGAGTCATATGTGAAGTTCTGTCTTCTAAATTCTTAAAGGAGAGAATCACAAACTTCTGCTCTTTGAAAGAAATAAAATGTTTTAGTGCTTGCTAAAAAGCCATAATTGCTGAGATTTCACTTAAGAGTTGAGGTGCTGGTAATTTCTTTCTGTATCATTAAAAAGGACAGAGATGAAAGCATTAGAGGACAGAATTTTACAATTTAATATGTATGAAAAACAAAATTTTATTATACATGATAAATAATTGCCCTTAGGGGCTGTTGAAAATAGAGTTTTATGTAAAGCCATTTTAGAGAACTCAGAAAAGATGTCTAAACTGGGAAATGGATTTATACTATGTAGAGAGCTGCAGGAGACTGAACATTGTCTTCAGGTGATCCATCCAGGAAACAGCAATTTTGAAATATTCGATAAGTCAGCATTCTTAATTAGCTACTCGTTATCCTAGACACAATAATGGTTAAGTATGGTTCCAAGTTTTCACACTAGGGTACTTAGCAGCAATGTTTTATTTAACTTAAAACTTGATTAGAACAACAACAGAATGATGATCTTGAATCTGGAATTATGTTTACAATACCTTAAATGTCCCAAACCAAACATAGCAAGGATAATACAAGTGTATAGATGCAGAAAATTTGTCTGTAGAGGAACGAGGCAGTGCGAGACATTTTGCTTGTTACAGTGAGCAACATCGGTAGACACGTGAGAGAAGTAAGTCGGCCTGATACATGATACATGATTAGCCATAACTTGTCATTTTCGTGTCACAGAGTTTATAGCCAGGCTGAGGAGCTGTAAAATCCCAATAAAATGTAGAAAGTCTTCAGGCCAGTTGTGTATATGCTATATTTCCTTATATGGCATCGGTATTAAGAACATCACTGTCACTATGGGGTTGTACTCGTCGGACACCTGCCTGAATTCTGAGCGTAAAAAGACATTTTCTTCAACCTTTCCTCTGCTGGCATGCTTTGATTGATGTGAAACTTGTGACAGACATTGCAAGAATATTACCGCAGTTTCCCTCCAACTTAAGTCGTGGAAAGAGAAGGAAAAAACAAAAGAGACGAAAAATCTGTATTCTGCTACAAATTGTTGTGAAAGTATTTTCCATTGTGTCACGTCTCAGAGAAAGGACAGGTATTTGACTAAAGGGCTAAGAAGTCATTTGTAGTATTGTTTGGCACTGTTCAATACATACCTGGAATACGTACAAACACATTCTGACTTTTTCCACAAAACAATCGTCGATTCACTGATTCCTTGTTCTGTTTATAAAAAGAAAAGACAATGTTATGCTATTCTTTGCATTCAAAGTTCAATGTTAAATAGAAACTTAAGAATCGTGATTTTTTTCTTCCGAATTTGGACAGCAAATGTTCATTTCAAAAACACAGTACGACTAGAACGAGAAAAACTTCAAAAGAATAAATTCTGAGTTTTTTAACTAACTC